>WNGK01000926.1_pt2 | contig 74771 bp, 71 predicted proteins | sample 5400601 | NCBI WGS metagenome assembly WNGK01 (sample SAMN13153376, study PRJNA577476) | soil metagenome | isolation source: 60 cm soil or saprolite under Garry oak tree replicate 1 | place: USA:California | collected 2016-06-15
CCGGCTCTCCACGGCGCAGGGGCCGGCCAGCACCGTCACGGCGCCCCCACCGAGCCTGGCCCCGCCGGGGAGCTCGATCACCCGGTCGTCCGGATGGAACTCCCGGCTGGCCAGCCTGAAGGGCTTGAGGATCCGCACCACCCGTTCGACCCCCGGCACGACCTCGAACACCTCGGGGTCGACCGGGCGTTCGTCCCCGATCACGCCGATGATGGTCCGCTCGGAGCCCGTGCTGATGTGCGAGCGGAACCCCAGCTCCTCGACGCGGCGCTTCACCGCCTCCAGCTCCTCCGGCGTGGCGTGCGCCCGCATGACGATGACCATGGTCTTCCTCCTCATCTCAGGGGCTCCGCTTCGAGGTCGGGGCGCAACACCCGGGCGTCCCTCAGGTAGACGTGCCGAACCTCGGCTTGCGGCTTGGTCGTGTTCCACAGGAGCAGGGCTCGGAGGCACCGCGGGATGCGGGTGTCCCCGCCGTGTTCCCTGACCATCAGCAGCGGGACCGCCGACCAGCCCCGATCGCGGGCGGCCGCGGCGGGGTTCGTCCCGAACAGCTCGTCGGGGAGGGTGAACACGAGGGCGGCCACGTCCTCCAGGGCGAGGTCGTTCGCCTCGACGATGCCGTCGAGGAGCTCGCCCACGGCGTCACCGACGGGGTCGGAACCGTCGCCGTCCACCGTGATGGCGCCGCGCACCCCACGGCACGCCGCCGGCCCTTCGTGCACGTTCGTCCCTCCCGTTCCCTCCACTGAAACACAAAAAGGCGCGGAGCCACCCGCTCCACGCCCTCCCGTTCGGTTCGTGCTCTTCGCTGCTTCGCTAGGCGACGTCCCGGGCAGGCGTGGGCCGGCCGGCATACCAATACCAGCCCCAGAAGCGCACGACCTGCTCGAGAGCGCCCATCAGGAAGCACATGGTGCGAGATCGGCCCGGAAAGGTCAACCCTCGGATCGCTCCCGGGAGTGGGGTGGCGACCCCGACGGGCCGCTTGTGTATCTAGTTCGAAAGGGCTAGTCTTCCGCGGCATCGGCGTGCCGCCGGCCCGGGGCGGCCTGGACAGGAGGTGCGCGAGATGGGTGTCCCGATCCGAACGACCATGCGGCTGGCGGTGACGATGGCCGTGATCGGCGGCATCGTGTGCCTGTGGGGCGGCCTCCCCGCCGGGGCGGCGGGACCGGACACTCCGGGGGGCGTGCAGAACTTCGCCTTTCGGCTCATCGGCCGGCAGCGCCTCGCTTCCTCTCCGCCCGTGGAGTCCGGGACGACGGCGAACTCGGACCTCGCGATGGACGCCTCCGGCCCCGATCACCTGGTGGCAGTGTTCCAGGAAGGGGAGTATCCGGACCAGGGGGCCATGGCCACCGACTACGCCACGTCCCTGAACGCCGGGTTGAGCTGGACCCAGGGGGTCCTCCCCGGGCTCACCGCGGCAGGTGGGGGGCCCTACCAGCGGGCGGCGAACGCGCGGGTGGCCTTCGGCATGAACGGGGCGGTGTTCGCGTCGAGCCAGGTCCTCGACCCGTCGGCGTGCGCCAGCGGGGTGGCGGTGAACGCCTCGCTCGATGACGGCCAGATCTGGCGCGCCCCCGTCTTCGTCGACCGGCTCTCGTCGTGCGGGACCACCGACGACATGACGGGCATCGTCGTGGACGGCTCCGTCACGAGCCCGCATTCGGGCCGAATCTACGTCGCGTGGGACCGGCTCCAGAACGGGAACGGGCCGGTCATGCTGGCCCACTCCGACGACGGAGGGACCACCTGGAGCGCTCCCGGCCAGGTCACGCCGCTGGGGGTGAGCGGCCTGGCGCCGCAGCCGCTGGTCGAGCCCGACGGGACCGTGATCGTGTACTACGCGTGGCCCTCGACGCTGTCGGAGATGATCCAGACGTCCTCCGACGGGGGATCGTCGTTCGGCCTGCCATCGCTGGTGAACGTCTTCACGGGCAGCGATCCCTCGGGCATGCGGACGGGCGCCGGCCAGGGGATCGGCGACGCCACGATCGATCCGGTGACCGGCACGGCCTACATCGTGTGGGCGGACCTGCGGGGGGACAACCACGTCGTCGACGCCATCGACATGTCGAGATCGACCGACGACGGCATGACCTGGTCCCAGCCGATCGTCCTCTCGAACACGACCGCCGACGCCATCGATCGCTTCACGCCGGGCGTGGGGGCGTTCGGCGGGGTCGTCGCGGCAACCTGGTATCACCTCTACACGGACCCGTCCGGCAAGACCCATCTGAACCGGGGATTCTCCTTCTCCACCAACGGCGGGACCACCTGGTCGAAGGCGCTCATGATCGTTTGCAAGAAGCTGCACCTGAGCATCGACCTCTCCCACGCGGCCGTGGTTGGCGGGCTGCGATTCCTGGGCGACTACCAGAGCACGGTCACGACGACCACGGCGGGCCACCCCGCGTGGACGGTGGCCTCGCCCTCCCCCAGCACCTACAACCAGGGGACGTGGACCGCGACCATGCAGTACACGGGGTCCCGCGGCGGCGCGGCCGACCCGGGCCCGGGGTGCTGACCGCCGAACTCCGCCGCGGTCGAGGACGTCAACGGGCCTCGTCCGTCAGCGCGCCGCCCGCCAGGCGTCCGCCCGGACCCGGGTCCCGGCGGACGCCTGGCGGGCGGCTTCTCGCTTCTTCGCGCCCTCCCCCACCAGGTGCGCGGCGATCCGAACGGCCTCCTGGAGGTCGGGCTTCGACCGCCGGGCCCCTTCGACGATGATGGCCACCTCGCCCTTCAGCTCGCGCTCTCGGGTGAGGCTCAGGACGTCCGCCACCGTGCCTCGCAAGATCTCCTGGTGCAGCTTCGTCAGCTCCCTCACCACGACGACCCGCCGGTCGCCGCCCGCCTTCGACAGGTCCTCCAGGGTGGCCGCGATCCGGTGGGGGGATTCGAACAGCACGGCCGTTCTCCGCTCCTTCGACAGGGCGTCGAGGCGTTCGGCCCTGGCCCGGCCGGATCGAGGGAGGAAGCCCTCGAAGACCCAGCGGTCGGTGGGCAGGCCGCTGATCACCAGGGCGGCGATCGCCGACGACGGACCCGGGGCGACGTCGACCTCGATGCCTTCCTCGACACAGGCCGCCACCAGCCGGTAGCCGGGGTCGGACACGCCGGGCATGCCGCCGTCGGTGACGACCGCCACCGAGTCGCCGGCCCGCACCCGCTCCAGCAGCTCGCCCACCCTTCGAGCCTCGTTGCCCTCGAAGAAGGAGACAAGCCGGCCGTGGCGTTCGATCCCCAGGGCTTGCAGCAGGCGGCCCGTCCTCCGGGTGTCCTCCGCGGCGATGACGTCCGCCTGGGCCAGGACCCGCTTCGCCCGCGCCGTGATGTCTTCGAGGTTGCCGATCGGCGTGCCGACGAGCCAGAGCTTCCCGGGCACGCCGCCCCTCGCTGCTAGCCGGCCCGGCGAAGCTCGGCCGTCAGGTGGCGCTGCAGGGGTTGGCCCACCGCGGCCATCCGGAACTCGTAGGCCATGACGCCGTCGCGGAGCTCGAACGACCGCTCCAACTTCGTGACCTCCTTCGCCGTGCCGGTCAGGCCGACCAGCGAGGACGACACCTCGATGCGCCCGCCGGAGATCGTGCCCTCCTGGATCTCCGCGATCCCCGTGGGGTGGGCCAGCACGATCTCCAGCCGCCCGCCCGCCACCGGCCGCCAGTACCCCATCTCCGAGTGGCGGATCATCCCGTCGGCCGGGGTCGAGGTTCGCTGCGTGTACAGCAGGAACGGCTTGCCCACGTGCCAGAACCGGACCTCCTCCTCGTAGTCGAACGGCTGGATGGTGGGGTACTCGCCCTTTCCCCGGCCCCGCCATGTCCCCAGGAGGAACGCCATCGGCTCGAGGTCGGCGTGCAGCGGCATCTCGTCGGCCATCGGACCGAACGCTACCACGGTCCCCCTCCGAGCCGGCCGCCGCCGCTATGCTCGCCCTCGGCCATGGTCTGGGATCCCGAAGACGAACCCACCCGGGCGCAGGGCATGTCCATCCCCCGACCCGACGTCCCGACCCCGCCCGGCCGGCCGGACGTGACAGGCGGGGAAACGGCCGCCCGAGAGACGCCGCCCGAGGTGGACGGGCTCGGCCGGGAGGCTCTGGCCACCCGGGCCCAGCGGCACGCCCGGCGCCGCTGGTGGCGGCGCCCCGTGGTGATCGTCCTCCTGGTCACGGCGTTCGCCGGGGCGATCCGCTTCTACCACCTGTCGGCGCCGCACGCCTACGTGTTCGACGAGACCTACTACGCGAAGGACGGCTGCTTCGACGCGGGCTACCCCTACAAACAGTGCCACCTCGACTCACCGGGGGAGCAGACCTTCACGGTCCACCCGCCCCTGGGCCGGTGGATCATCGCGGGGAGCGAGAAGGCCTTCGGCAACCGGCCGTTCGGCTGGAGGTTCGCCTCCGCGGTGGCCGGGACGCTCTCGGTGCTCCTGCTCTCCATCCTCGCCTACGTGATGTTCGACTCGGTCCTGTGGGCCGGCGTGGCGGGTCTGCTCCTCGCCACCGAGTCGCTGAACTTCGTGCAGTCCCGCGTCTCGATGCTGGACATCTTCCTCACCCTGTTCGTGGTGGCGGGCTTCCTGTTCGTCGCCCTTGACCGTCGGTGGATGCGACGGCGAACCCCGCCTCCGGACAGGCCCGAAGCGGGGACCGAGGCGGCGCTGCTCGACATGCCGCCGGACCGCCCGCCCTCGGGTCGGCGCGATCGTGTTCACCTACTGCTGGGAGTGGGGGCGGCGGAGACAGTTCGGGATGGGCCGGCCCTTCTGGGAGGCCCTGCGGGACGAGAGCTTCGGGATCTTCGTCTTCCTGGTGCTCCTGCCGATCGCGGTGTACCTGGTGAGCTACGCCCGGTGGTTCGCCGACAACTGGTCCGGCATGCACACCTTCACCGCCCTGTGGAACGTGCAGAAGGGGATGCTCGACTACTCGCTGCAGCTCCGGGCGAAGCACCCCTACTCCAGCAAGCCCTGGAAGTGGCCGCTGATGCTGCGGCCGGTTTCCTACTACTACAAGGGCGGGACGGCGAACGGCCACGCCACCTCGGCCGAGATCCTCGGGATGGGCAACCCCTTCGTGTTCTGGTTGGCCCTGGCGGCGGTGCCGTTCGCCGCCGTGGGCGGGCTGCGGCGGCGGGACTGGCGGGCCGGGCTCGTCGTGACCGCCTACGCTTTCCAGTACTTCCCGTGGTACCTCGCCGCGAGGACGGCGTTCTTCTTCTACATCGCGCCGGTGACGCCGTTCATGGTGCTGGCCCTGACCTACGCCTTGAGAGACATGGCCGAGACCAAGCTCGGGGGCCAGCGGGTCCTGGCCCCCCTGGCCGGGCTGGCCGTGGTGGCCTGCGTGGGTTCGTTCTTCTTCTTCTTCCCGATCCTGGTGGGAAGCGTCATCCGCTACACGTCGTGGCGCCAGCGGATGTGGCTGCCCAGTTGGATCTGACGCCCCGGGCCGGCGCCCTCAGAACAGCCGGAAGTTCGGCACCGAGAAGCTCCCCGTGGCGGCGTTGCCCGCCCCGTCGGCGACCTTCGTCCCCGGCACGAACACGAACGTCCCGGGCCCGCCGGGGGCCGCCGCGGAGCACGAACCGGTGCACGAGGCGCCCACCCGAATGGTCACGGTGGCGTTCCCGTTCGAGAGCTTCGGCCGGGTCGCCCCGAACCGCAGCGTCGCCCCGTCGGTGGTGACGTACCCGTCGGAGCCGGTCGACAGGAACCCTTTCGAGAAGGCCCCCAGAGACAGGAGGTCGTTGCCGGTCCCCGCCGGATCGGACTCGCCGGTCACCACGGTCGCCGGGATGGACGAGACCGACAGCGCCTCGCTGAACCGAACGATCAGCGTGTCGCCGGATTCGATCTGGCCGTCGACGGTGCCGTTGGTGTCCTTCACGTTCACGGGCACCGGTCCGGCCCGGTCCAGCGGCGCGGTGGGCCCGAACGACGCGAGGTTCCCAGCAAGGTCGGCGATGCCGCCCGCCATGGCCGTCAGGGCCAGGGTGAACGAACCCACCGACGTGTCAGGCGGGCCGGCGCCCTCGGTGAAGCTCAGGGTTGCCGTGGGGCCGGCCACCGAGACCGACTGGAGCGTCCCGCTCGACGGCACCTGGGAAGCGGTCCACTGGGCGATGCCCGCCGTGTCCGGGCCGAGCGTCTCGGAGAAGGTGGCCTGGACCTGGTCGACCCGGCCGTTGGCATTCGTGTCGAGCATCTGGGCGGAGACCAGCGAGGGCGGCGTGGTGTCCACGGTCCAGGCGTAGGTCGCCGGCGGACCGACCTCGCCCTGCGCGTCGGTCCCCTGGACGGTGAACGTGTGGAGGCCCTGGGCCAGCCCGCCGTAGCCGGCCGGGGAGGTGCAGGCCTGCCCCGATCGTGGTGACGGGCCCGATCGCCTTGAGCAGCGAGGCCTCGATGGCGGCCTGGCCGTTCGGATCCGTCGAGATGTGGTGCGGCATGGTCGGGATGAACGTCCACGTCACGTGGTTCGCCGGGTCCTGGAGCAGCCGCTGGCGGTAGTCGGCGCCGTGGGCCGGCGCGCCCGTGTCGTCCAGCCCGCCCTCGATGAACTCCACCCGGGTGTTCGGGTGGTCGTAGTCGTTGCCCCCGATGTCGATGCTGTCGGCATCCCAGGTGGGGGCCCATGTGGGGTCCTCATTGAAGCACGGTCCCGGGTTCAGCGGCTGGTTGTAGTAGCCGTAGGAGTTGTCGATGGAATGGCGGTGATTGTCGTTGTACTCGTAGCCGGGCACCTCCAGGCACGCCTTCGTGATGGCCGCGTGGTCGGGACCGCCGGTGGGGATGTCCGCGTCGAGGATCGTGTCTAGCCCGTAGAACGGGAGGCCGTAGGCCACGGCCGAGGCCCCGCCGCTGTTCCCGGTGACGCAGAAGCCGCACTGACCGGCCCACGGGTGCAGCCCCAGCGGAAGGTAGACGTTGTCGTGGATCCACTTGATGGTGGTGGCCGGCCGGCAGGCCACGTGGGCCGGTCCGGTCTGCTCGCCGGGCTCGCTCACGGCCCACCCCACGGCGAACCTGAGCTCCATGATCACGAAGTGGTCGTCGTCCCGAAGGTGCCACTGGAAGGTCTCGCCGCTGGTTCCGACGTCGGCCCACCACTCGTTGGCCCCGCCCCCGTCGATGAACACCACCACGCCCCGGGCCGGCCCCACGGGATCGCTCTCCGCGATGGCCCCGTACTGGTTCAGCATCACGTTCGGGCAGTTGAGGATCTGCATGTTCTCGCATTGGAACTCGCGGGGGCATCCGTTGACCTGGCCCGAGACGACCTGGAGGGTTCCCAGCGGCCAGGGGCCGTCGGCCCGCGCGGGTGCGGGGCGCGCGGCGGTGCCCGCCGCGGCGACCAGCGCCAACGACAGCATCAGGCGGATGGACCGGGAGACCCGGAGGGGGGGACGCAGCACGCCGCATGATCCTATGGACGCCACGCCGAAAAGGTCAACCGAAAGGGCGTTCGTCACGCGACTTTCCTCCCGGTGTGCCATTCGGGACCCGTGCCTCGTCCCCCCAGGTGCTTACGCCGCGGTGGGGCCGGTTTCGACCGGAAGGAGGGGGTCGCGCCGGGCCGCTCAGGTGTGGGCGGGCGCCGCGTCCAGCCGCTGCACGGATCCGTCGGCCCGGCCCACCAGGACCGCGCTCACCAGCGCCGACGGGAACAGGCCATGCCCCACCACACCGGGGATCGCCTCGAGCGCCGCGGCCAGCGCGGCCGGTTCCTCCACGGGGGCCCCGAAGTCGACAAGGACGTTCCCGTCGGGGGTGGGCGGCGCGTCCCGAAGCCGGGTCGGTCCCCGCTCGCGGAGGTGCCGCAGCGTTGCCCGCAGGCCGAACCGCATCACCTCCAGCGGGACGGGCGGTCCCAGCCGTTCGACGAGCTTGTCCCCCGAGACGATGACCACGAACCGGTCGGCCGCCGCGGCCATCACCTTTTCCCTGGTATGGGCCCCGCCGCCACCCTTCACCAGCCAGAGGTCGGGGGCCACCTGATCGGCACCGTCCACCGCCAGGTCCAGCCGGTCCCGGAGGTCGAACGCCTGGAGCTGGAGCCCCAGCGCCCTGGCCGCCTCGGCGGTCCCGTCGGAGGTGGCCAGGCACCGCAGGCCGCCCAGGCCCCGCGCCGCCACCGCCGGGAGGAAGTGGGCCACGGTGGTCCCGGTGCCGAGACCGAGGAGCATGCCGTCCTCCACCAGCATCGCGGCGGCCTGGGCAGCGGCCCGCTTCTCGTCCTCGCGCGGGTCCATCGGCTGGGACTGTACCCGGAACCCGGCGGGGATCACGAGAGCGGGTGCCACTTCCGCGGGACCCACCTCGAGGTCCTGCGGTTCCCGGAGGGCTGAACCCTCCGCCCGGCGTTTCGCCGAACCTCTTGAGAACCGCCTCGCCCTTGTGCGAGGATTCGCCCTCGCGGGATCGTTGGAGTCGGGGTCCAGCCGTCCCGCCGCGGGCTCGGGCGAACTCCGCCCACCGCATCGTGTCTCCCGGAAGGAGGGGGTCAGTGAGGAAACGTTTGCTCTTGCTCGGCGGGGCGGGGTTGCTCGCCCTGGGGCTGCTCATCCCTGCGGCGGCATCGGCGGGGGGCGCTTCGCCGCAAGCCCTGCACGACGGCGCCGTTCGCTACATCCGAACCCATGGGTACCTGCCGCTTCAGGGCCCGGCCGGCTACGCCCGGCTCAAGGCCGCCGCCGCGCGTTCGGTGCCTTCGCAGGGGGCGGCGATCCCGGCCGGGCCGCTCAGCCCCGTCGTGGACGTGAGCTGGGAGGGGGTCAACGACATGACGGTGACCCCGCCGGACTCCACGGGCGCCATCGGGCCGAACAGCTACGTCGAGCTGATCAACCTGCAGTTCGGGATCTACAACCGGTCCGGCGGCGTGGTCAGCTCGGGTACGCTCCAGAGCCTGACCGGGATCAGCCAGGGCTGCCTGTCCGACCCGCAGGTCCTGTGGGACACGAGCCAGTCCCGCTTCTACTACTCGATGGTCGACTTCTGCAACGACCGGATCCCGTGGGGATTCAGCAAGACCGACAACCCGCTGTCGTCGAGCGACTTCTGCAAGTACGAGACCGACTTCGGCTACGGGAGCAACCTGCCGGACTACCCGAAGATGGGTGACTCGAAGGACTTCCTGCTGATCGGCACGAACATCTTCCAGAACGGGTTCAGCTACATCGGGTCCGACGTCGACTGGATCAACAAGGACGCCGCGTCGTCGTCCTGCCCGGCCTCGAGCTCGTTCGGCTCCGGCAAGTTCACCAAGCTGCACAACGTGGACGGATCCCTCACGAGCACGCCGAACCCGGCGGTCATGACCGACGTCGACGGCTACGGGTTCGTAGTCGGGACCGCCCAGAGCAGCGGGAGCTTCATCTCGGTGTTCGGCCTCAGGGCGAACCCGACGAACCCGTCGGTTCCGCAGCTCTCGGCGGCGCACAAGGTGACGGTGACGAGCTACTCGCCGCCGCCCGACGCCTCCCAATGCAGCAGCAGCAACAAGCTCGACACCCTGGACGGACGCCTGGAGCACGCCGTCTACGGGCAGGACCCGAATCACGGCGGGGCCCGGGCCATCTGGACCGCCCAGGCGGTCTCGGGGGGCGGTGGCTCGGAGGAGCGGTGGTACGAGATCAACCCGCTTCCGCTCGGCACGCCCTCACTGTTCCAGAATGGCTCGGCCACCAGCGGGTCCCTGTTCGTCTACAACGGGGGAATCTCGCCCGACCGCTCGGTCCACGAGGACGCATCCACGGGGTTCGGCGGCAACATGGTCCTGGACGTGACCACGTCGTCGTCGAGCCAGTGCACGGCCGACCAGATGGTGTCGAAGATCGGGACCAACGCGCAGTCCGGCCTGGTCCTGGTGAACCAGGCCACCGGGCCCGAGAACGACTTCAGTTGCAGCCCGTGCCGGTGGGGCGACTACCCCGGCGCCACGCCGGATCCGGCCGCCGACCTGTCGCAGGCCAGCGGCCGCGTGTGGATGACGAACGAGTTCGCCGGAGGGAGCTTCGTCCGTACGTACAACTGGGAGGCCACGCCGTAGCCGTCATGGAAGGCGTGGGCGTCGGAAGGTGGACGGCGGCGGGCCTCGCGGCCCGCCGCCGTCCCGTTTCGGGGCATCGCTCCGCCCCCTCGGTGAGCTTCCGCCCCGTTCCGGACAATGGGCCCAAAGTCCATTGCCGTGTGCTGTTCGTATGTGCGAGGATGCCCGGCCGCAACTCTGTGGTGGGGGCATCGCGTCCACGCCGCGTTCAGGCCAGTGTCGGGGGAGTGCCCCCGACAGGGAGGGGGTTCAGTGAGGAAACGCCTTTTCATCATGGTGGCGGGGGCAGCGCTTGCCGCCGCGCTGGTTGGTCCCATCGCTTCGGCGGGAGCCTCCTACGGAAAGATCGTGCTGCCGAGGGGCCGAACCGGTGTCAAGGGCCTGGCCCAGGCAAACCCGGGCGCTCGCCCGATCACCACGCATCCCGGCTACACCCCGACGGGCTCTCCATCGGCCGGTCCGACCATCGGCTCGAGCTGGCAGGGGCTGAACGACCCGTCGGTCAGCCCGCCCGACCCGAACGGGGCCATCGGTCCCAACAGCTACATGGAGATCATCAACCTGCAGGTGGCCCTGTACCACCGTGACGGCACCCTGATCAAGTCGGCCAGCCTGCAGACGCTGACCGGCCACAACCAGTTCTCGCTGTCGGACCCCATGGCCCTGTTCGATCCGCCCACCGACCGCTTCTACTACAACGTGTGGGATGTGGGGCAGAGCACGATGGCCTGGGGCTTCAGCAAGACCGACAACCCGCAGCAGATCCCCGGTGACTTCTGCAACTACACGAACAGCTTCGGTTACACGACCAGCGAGTTCCCGGACTACCCGAAGCTCGGGCAGAGCCGGGACTTCCTGATGATCGGGGTGAACCACTACCCGAGCCTGTCGACCCTGCACGCCGATCGTTCGGACCTGTTGTGGATCAACAAGCCGACCCAGCTGGGCCCGGTGACCACCTGCCCGCCCGCCACGACCTTCAAGTCGGGCATCTTCAAGGACGTTCGGAACGACGACGGCACCCAGGCGTGGACCCCGGTGCCGGCCATCGAGGTCGACCACTCGAAGTACGGCTACGTGATGACGTCCTCGGACATCGAGTGCCCCGACATCTGCGGCACCGGCAACAAGATCACGGTGCACCTGCTCCGGCCGACCCCGGGCAACAGGAAGGTGCCCGAGTTCTTCACCACGGGCCACTCGGTGACGGTGCCCACGTTCGCCCCGCCCGCCACGAACGGCCCGCAGAAGGGGACGTCGAACACCATCTCCACGCTCGACGGCCGCCTGGAGCACGCCGTGGCTGCGATCGACCCGGCCGTCGGCAAGATCGTCGTGTACACGGGCCACAACGTGAACAGCACCGCCAACCGGTCCGAGTTCCGGTGGTACGAGATCCTTCCGACGCCGTTCGGCAGTCCCACGCTGGTCCAGTCGGGGACGATCAAGGACTCCTCGCTGTACGTGCTGAACGGGGCCATCTCGTCCGACCGGACCTGTCAGAAGGCGGGCTGCGCCCACGGGGACTCCCTGGTGGCCGGGTTCACCACGACCTCGTCCACGACGTACCCGGCGGTGCAGATGGCCTCGAAGATCGGCTCCGGTGCCATGTCGGCGTTCGTGATGGTGCACGCCGCCACCACGTTCGACGCCGACTTCACCTGCACCCCGAACTGCCGGTGGGGCGACTACGGCGGGGCCACGCCGGACCCCGCCCAGAGCCTGACCGCAGCGCACGGCGAGGTGTGGCTGACCCAGGACGCCACGAACGGCGGCAACATCTCGTGGAACTGGGAAGCCAAGCCGTGACCCGAGTGGCACCGGTGAGGTGACGAGCGGAGCGGGGCGGGCCGCAAAGCGGCCCGCCCCGCTCGTTCGTATGAATCGAAGGTGAGCGTACGGGCGCCCGTGAGGAGGCCGGGGAGCTGGCTTTCCGGCCAGAGAGGGAGGTCCAGTTGAGGAAGCGACGTCTGGTGTTCGTCCTGGCGGGAGCGGCGCTGGCCGCCGGGCTGATCGGCCCCATCGCCGCGGGCGCCTCGGGGCATTCGGTGCTGCCGGCGGGACGGACCGGGGTGAAGGGCCTGGCGCAGTTCGTCTCCAATGCCCGGCCGGCCTCGGGCAACGTTGGGTACACGCCGCCGCGGGTCAACCGGCCGGGCGCGCCGTCGATCGGGGCGAGTTGGAACGGCATCTCGGACTCGAGCGTGACCCCCCCCGACCCGAACGGGGCCATCGGGCCCAGCAGCTATGTCGAGGTCATCAACCTCAAGATCGCCATCTACAACCGGACCGGCGGCACCATCGCCAGCGCCACGCTGGGTACCCTCACGGGGCACAGCAACTTCAGCCTGAGCGACCCCATGGTGCTGTGGGACCCGCAGACCCAGCGCTTCTACTACAACGTGTGGGACGTGAACCAGGCCACCATGGCCTGGGGCTTCAGCAAGGACAGCAACCCCACCACGATCCCCGGGAGCTGGTGCAATTACACGAACAGCTTCGGCTATTCCACGAGCGAGTTCCCCGACTACCCGAAGCTCGGTCAGACCCACGACTTCCTGCTGATCGGGGTCAACCACTACCCGAGCCTGTCGTCCCAGCATGCCGACCGCTCGGACGTCCTGTGGATCAACAAGCCCACCCAGAGCAACCCCTTCACGACGTGCCCGGCCGGCAGCACGTTCAACTCGGGCAAGTTCACCAATGTGAGGAACCAGGACGGGACCCAGGCCTTCACCCCGGTCCCGGCGATCCAGGCGGACGGATCGGGCATCGGGTACGTTGTCACGTCCTCCGACATCGAGTGCCCCGACATCTGCGGCACCGGCACCAAGATCACCATCCACCCGGTTCGGGCCAACCCCTCGAACCCCTCGGTTCCGCAGATGCTGGTGACGGGCAAGTCGATCACCGTCCCGTCGTTCGCGCCTCCATCCACCGACGCTCCCCAGTCCGGGTCGTCGAACAAGCTGGACACGCTCGACGGCCGGCTGGAGCACGCCGTCTCCTACGTCGACCCCCAGAACGGGCACAAGGTGGTCCTCACGGGGCACAACGTCGACAGCTCCGGAGGACGTTCCGAGTTCCGGTGGTACGAGATCGATGTGAACAGCCCGACCGCTCCCGTCCTGTTCCAGTCGGGGACGGTCGGCAGCTCCTCGCTGTACGTGTTCAACGGAGCCGCCTCCAGCGACCGGACCTGCACGCTCACGCAGTGCGCGCACGGTGACTCCATCGTGATCGGGTTCACCACGTCGTCCTCGACCACGTTCGCCACCGACCAGATGGTGTCGAAGATCGGCTCGGGAGCCCAGTCCTCGTTCGTCCTGGTGCACGCCTCGACGGTCGCGGACAAGGACTTCAGCTGCACACCGTGCCGGTGGGGCGACTACGGCGGGGCCACCCCCGACCCGGCGGCCAGCCTCACCGCCGCCCACGGCGAGGTCTGGCTCACCCAGATGTACACGAACGGAGGCTCCGTCTTCTCCGGCGGCGGGGCCAGCTGGAACTGGGAGGCCGCTCCGTAGCCCCTCGGGCTCCGGAGCCTCTCACGCACGGTCGGGGCGGGCCGCCGAAGGCGGCCCGCCCCCTTTTCCCACCGGGGCGGGTACCCTCTTCGTTCGGTGTCCCGTTCGCCTCTGTCGCGCCGTCAGTTCCTGAGCACCCTCGGCCTTGCGCTGGCCGGCGTGGCCTGCACGGGCACCGCGAGGCCCAAGCGGACGAGCCTTCCGCCGGCCCCGGGGAGCCTCGATGCGCTGAAGCGCGGGGCCAAGGGGCTCTCCCTGGCCGTCTCGGCCGACCGGGACAATCCCCTGAACCCGGGGAAGAGCCACATCACGTTCGCCCTGATCACCACCGACGGGAACGTCGTCACCGGCGGCTCGCCCCAGCTCTACGCGGCCCAGCGCGGCTCCGACCGGGCGGTCGGTCCCTTCTCCTCGGTGTGGAGTCCCTTCACCGGCTACGAGCAGACCGGCGACCACTCTCCGAAGTCGCCGGTCCCCGGGACCTATGCGGCGGACATCGACGTGCCGTCGGCGGGGACGTGGACCCTGCTGGCGCTGATCGACAACGCCGGGAAGAAGGAGGCGGGCCAAGCCGTGTTCGTGGTGACGACCTCCCCGATCATCGCGGCGGTCGGCAGCAAGGCGATCTCGGTGCCCACGCCGGTGGCCACCACCGAGGCCAAGCTGGAGGAGATCTGCACCCGCACCCCGCCCGATCACATGCACGCCATCTCGCTGGACGAGGCCCTGAAGAACGGCAAGCCCACGGTGGTGTCGTTCGCCACTCCGCTGCTGTGCGAGTCCATGTTGTGCGGCCCGGTGGTGGACGAACAGATCCTGGTGTTCGAGAAGTACGGCCCCGACAGGGCGAACTTCATTCACGTCGAGGAGTTCCTCCCCGGGCCGAGCCACTCGCCGGGCCCGGCCGACCTCCAGCACCAGTCGCCCGGGTTCAAGGCCTGGAAGTTCCAGAGCGAACCCTGGGTCCTGGTGATCGACCGCCACGGGATCATCCGGGGGCGGTTCGGCCCCGGCCCGGCCACGGCGCCGGAGATCGAGGCCGCGCTGCAGCCGGTGCTGTAGGCGCCGGAGGCGGGAGGTTCCGCGCGGCCGGTCAGCGCGGGCCGGGAGGCGGGGCGGTGGGACGTTCGCTCGGTGACGGCGAGGGGTCCGAAGGGGAGGGGCTCGGAGACGGGCTGGGGCTCGGGGACGGACTCGGGCTGGGGCTCGGCGAAGGCGACGGCGACGGGCTGGGCGACGGCGACGGGCTGGGCGACGGCGACGGCCTCGGGGAGGGTGAGGGCGAGGGGCTCGGGGAGGGCGCCGACCCGGAGGACCCGCTCCCGCTCCCGGTGGTCGAACCGAACAACTGCGACGGGGTCGGGGAGGGGTCGGGGGCCGGTTTGCCCTTCTTCTTGGCGTGGGCCGGGGACGCCGAGACCGACGGCGAAGGCGATGGCAGCGACGAGGGCGTGACCACTGGGAAGGCCAGGGCCGGGTCGGGCCGCGACCGGCCGACGGCGCCGCCGACCCACAACTGCATCCAGATGGCCAGGAGCAGCAGCCCCGTCCCGCCGAGCTTCCCGGCGATGCGGTCGTACCGAAGTCCCAGCCCGACCAGCAGGGCCCCGCCCAGCCCGAGGGCGAGCCCGATGGCGCTCGCGTGCGCCCTCATGGCGCGAGCTTACGCCCGGCGGCGCTTGCCTTCTTGGGATTGGCCGCCGCGTTTCCATCCGCGGCACCGAACGAACGACGGCGAAACTGCCGGCCCTCTGCCATGGATGCCCCCCGATTCGAACGGATTGTCCGATTCGTGCCGTTCGATTGTACGCGCCGGCCCGTCGCTGCCAACCCCTTCGATCATGGGTGTCGAAACCGGCCCCTACGCCGAGGAGCCGGTGCCCGTCCCGGCCACCACCGGCGACAGGGCCGGCCGCTTCGGGCCTGGGTTCTCCGCGACCGACCGCCCCCGGATCCCGGCGGCGAGCCAGGGGAGGAAGTGCCGGCGGTGCCAGTCCAGCTCGGCCGCAGCGACCTCCGCGACCGGACGCCGGGCGGCCAGCGGCATCGGATCCGTCCACGCGGCGTCGCTCCCCGGAAGCCCCAGGGCCTGGGCGGCGCCCTCGGCGATCCGGCGATGGCCTTCGGGGCTGCCGTGCAGACGGTCCTCGCTCCAGAGGCGAGGGTCCCTTCCCACCTGATGCCGCGCCAGGTCGACCAGGACGGCGCCGGTTCTCCGAGCCGAGGCCCGGATGGACTCGTTCAGCGCGACGAACCGCGGCCGGATCGGGACGGTCAGCGGGTTGGCCCGCCCCGGGTACGGGATGGTGAAGACGAGCGCCGTGGCCCCCGCCCCGGTGAGGGCTTCCAGCATCGCGTCAACCTCCCCGGCCACCTCGGCCAGACGAAACCGTGGTCCGATGAGGTCGTTCATCCCCGCCAGCACCGAGGCCAGATCGGGGTTCAGAGCCAGCGCCACCGGGAGCTGTTCGGCCCGGATCCGGCCCGCGCGCCGGCCCCGCACGGCGAGGTTCGCGTAGGCGATCCCGTCCTGGCTCTCGGCCAGCCGCTCGGCGATGCGATCGGCCCAGCCCCGCCACCCGCCGGCCCCGTCGGGATCCATCAACCCCTCGGTCGTGCTGTCGCCCAGCGCGACGAACCGCCGCCATCGCCTTCCCATCTCGGTACGGGATTCTGCCAGCCCGGGCCGGCCGCCGGTAGGTCGGGTTCCAAGCCTTGACGGCCGGCCCCGTTCCGATGTATCCAACCTCACCCAGCGGGAGGTCCTCCGGATGGTACGGAATCGAAAGCAGGCGGTTGCCGTCTCGGGCCAGCCCGAGGTCATCGATCTCGACGGCAGCCGGGCGGTGAGGTCCGACGGAGCCGCGGCACCCGAAGGGAGCCGGCTCTCCGAACGTCGGAGCACCCGGGGACCGGGGGAGGCCCCCATCCGGTCCGAGCCCCGGCACGCGCCGCGGGAGCGGAGGGGCATGCGCATCGCTCGATGGCGCCGCTCCCGGCGCTCGCTCAAGGTGCCGGGGCGGAAGCTGGGGAACCCGGGGGTCATCCGTTCGTACTTCGGCCCGGCCCACCAGCCCAGCGTGATCCTGAGAGAGCGCGGGGAGCCCCGGGGGTTCGAGCTCAAGTGGGATCTGCATGGCGCCCCCCCGCTGGGCCCGGACGCGATGGGGCTGCTGCTTCGGTGCGACCGTCTCCGCATCCGGGTCCAGCGGTTCATCGGGGAGGTGAACAACCAGTCGGCGGCGCTCGAGATGATCTTCGACGTCGTGGAGGGCCTGTTGCGGGCGATCCCGGCCCCCGCCCCGGCGTCACCGGGTCGGCTGCGCGCCGCGCTGGCGTGGCTGTTCGACCCGAACGTCGGCCTGGGTCCCCCTGAACCCGCCGGCTGGCCCTCGCCCGGCGCGCTGGCGGAGCTGGCCGGAGCGATCGAGGAGGCCGAGGACTTCTACCAGCAGATGGTCCAGCGCAAGGTGCGCATCGACTACCTGATCGGCGTGGGCCTGGGATCGAGCATCATGGCCGGGTTGGTCGTGCTGGCCGCGTGGCTGCTGTCCAGGGCGTCGGTGACCCCTGCCCTCCGGGCGGAATTGCTCGGCGCGGTCGCCGCGGGGGCGGTCGGAGCGCTGATCAGCGTGATGACCCGCGCGGGGTCCGGGCAGATCGCGTTCAATCGGGAGCTCGGTGGCTTCTGGCTCTACACCGTGGGCGCGATCCGGCCGGCCATCGGAACGCTGTTCGGCCTCGTCCTGTTCTTCCTGGTGAAGGGAGGGCTGGTCCCGATCTCCACGACCGACCCGGGGAAGCTGTTCTTCCTCCTCGCCGGGCTGGGGTTCGTGGCGGGCTTCAGCGAACGGTTCGTGCCCGACCTCATGAGCCGGATCGAGTCGAAGACGTAGCTCAGCTGCCCGAGTAGCGTGGCGGGCGACCTTCGGTCCGGGCCGCGCGGAGCTCTTCGAAGTCCTCGCTCCTGTTGACGAACGTCTGGTAGATCATCTCGTCGGCCATGGACGCCCGGATGGCCGGTACCGAAAGATGCCGGATGACCTCCCGGGCCATCTTCACGGTGACGGCCGGGAGCGACGCGACGTGCTCGGCCATCTCCCGCACCGTGGGGTCGAGCTCTTCGGGCGGGACCACCCGACTGACGATGCCGTGACGTTCGGCCTCCTCGGCCCCGACCACGCGCCCGGTGAGGACCATGTCGCTGACCAGCCCGGGCCCGGCCATCTGGTGAAGGACCGCCACGCCGCCCGTATCGGGGATGACCCCGAAGGTCAGCTCGGGGAGCCGGAACCGGGTGCCCTCGGCGGCGACGCGGATGTCGCACAGCAGCGCTCGCTGGAGCGAGCCCCCCATCACCCATCCCTTGCACGCCACGATCACCGGAGCGTCGAGGTCCCACAGCTGCTGGATCCCGCGATGGCCGCGCCGCATGAGCTCGTGGTGGGAGAACGGGACCTTCAGCGAGCCGATGGCGCCCACGTCGCGGCCGGAGCTGAACGATTCGCCCTGTCCTCGCCAGATGATCGCCCGCACCGCGGGGTTCGCCTTGAGCTCCGCCAGGATCTCGAACAGCCTGGCGTCCATGTCATCGTCGAAGGCGTTGTGCTTGGAGGGGTTGTCGTTCGTGATGGTGGCGACGGCGCCTTCGACGTCCAGCCTGACGGTCCCACTCATCCCGGAGGTCGCCTCCTCACCCGCCGAGCTCGGCGCTCGCCAGGACACCCGGCCGGCCGAACCCTCCGGCCACCAGGATTCGGCCGTCGAGCAGGAGGATCGCCGTGTGGGCGAACCGCGCCACGACCAGCCTCCCGGTGGTCGTCCACGTCCCGGCCGACGGGTCGTAGACCTCCACGCTCGCCAGCGAGCCGGAGGAGCCGTTGAGCCCACCAGCCACCAGGACCCGGCCGGTGGGCAGGAGGGTCGCCGTGTGGAGGTACCGCCCGGTGGCCATGCCCCCGGTGGGATTCCAGCTCGCCGTGGCGGGGTCGTAGATCTCCGCGCTCTTCAGGTAGCTCGAGCCCGTGTAGCCGCCCGCCACCACGACCCGGCCGTCGGGGAGGAGGGTCGCCGTGTGGCGGCTCCGGGGCGTGGCCATGCTCCCGGTGGCGGACCACGTGCCCGACGAGGGGTCGTAGACCTCGGCGCTGGCCAGCCGGTGGGCCCCGTCGTACCCTCCCGCGATCAGGACTCGCCCGTCGGACAGGATGGTGGCCGATTGGTGCTCCCGCCCCTTGAGCATGCTCCCGGTGGGGGTCCACGTCCCCGAGGCCGGGTCGAAGATCTCGGCGCTTGCCGTGTAGGTGCCGTCGGCATAGCCGCCCGCCACCAGCACCCGGCCGTCCCGAAGCAGCGTCGCCGAATGCGAGCCCCGCCCGGTGGCCATGCTGCCGGTGACCGACCACGTTCCGGACGACGGGTCGAAGAGCTCGGCGCCGGTGAGGGAGCCGGAGGTGCCGAACCCCCCGGCCACCAGGACCCGGCCGTCGGGCAGGAGGGTGGCCGTGGCGACCTTGCGTGCTGTGGCCATCGCGCCCGTGGTCGACCAAGTCCCGGACCCCGGGTCGTAGAGCTCCGCGCTGGCCAGTGGCGAGGTGCCGTCGAACCCCCCGGCCACCAGGACCCGGCCGTCGGGCAGGAGCGTCGCCGTGTGGTAGTAGCGGGCCGTGGCCATGCTCCCGGTGGTCGTCCAGCCGGCCGCGGCGGCGGACGCCGGCCCGGGCCCGCACAGTGCGGCAGCCACCGCCGCGATGAGAACGATCCGGCCAGCGATGCCGCGGTTCATCACGGTCTCCTTTTGCGGAAGAACTCTCCCCGGCCCAAGTCCCGCGAGTGGCCCTCGCTCTGCCGGACCTCCACGTCCCCCTCCAGGATCACGTAGAACTCGCGGGATGTCCCCGATAGCGAGCGATCCCGGGGTCCGCGTTTGGCGACGGACATCGTGTTGAAGGGTACGCTTCGATGCTCTCGACGAGGAGCGGCCCGAGATGGCCCCGAGCGACGAACCGACCGGCCCCGCCGACGACCTGGCGGAGTTCGACGACTACGACCTGCCGAGCTACGTGGGGAGCACCACCTTCCAGAAGCTGCCGCTGTGCGCGGACGACGGATCGCTGGCAGCCTCGGGAGCGGAGGTGGCGATCGTGGGGGCGCCGTTCGACGACGGCACGTCGAACCGCCCCGGGGCCCGGTTCGGTCCTCGGGCCATCCGGGCGGCCACCTATCACTCGGGCCACCTGTGGTCCGTCCAGCTGGAGACCGAGGTCTTCTCCCGGGTGCGCTGCGTCGATGCCGGCGACGCCCCGGTGGTGCCGTCGCGGCCGGAACGGGCCCACCGGGTCATCCGAGAGAAGGTTCGGCGGGTGGCCGCGACGGGAGCCGTCCCGATCGTGCTGGGGGGCGACCATTCGATCACCTACCCGTCGGTGGCCGCGGTGGCGGAGGCGCCTCGGCCCCGCCGGGTCGGGGTGGTCCACTTCGACGCCCACGCGGACACCGGCGCCGAGGTGTGGGGCGCCCTGCTGTCCCACGGCACACCCATGCGCCGCCTCATCGAGGAGGGGTGGGTGGAGGGCCGGAACTTCGTCCAGGTGGGGCTGCGGGGCTACTGGCCCGAACGCGAGACGTTCGAGTGGATGCGCCAACAGGGCATGCGGTGGCACCGCATGGTGGAGATCGAGGAGCAGGGGGCCGAACACGTCGTGGCCCGGGCCATCGCGGAGGCCCTGGACGGTCCCGGCGCCATCTACCTGTCGGTGGACATCGACGTGCTGGATCCCTCCGCCGCGCCGGGCACGGGCACGCCCGAGCCGGGCGGGATGCTGACCCGCGAGCTGCTGCGGGCGATTCGGCAGATCGTCTCCTCTGTGGAGCTGGTGGGGATGGACGTGGTCGAGGTGTCGCCGCCCTACGACCACGCCGAGATCACCGCGGCCGCCGCCCACCGGTGCGTCCTGGAGGCGGTGTCGGCGCTGGCGGCGAAGAAGGGCTGACGAGGGCCGGTCCTCGACTGGCCCGGCCCGATGGGCTAGGGTCGGTCGGGTCGGAGGCGGTGTCTCGTTCGTCGAAAGGAGCAACCTTGGCCGACCCATGCGTCGACGATCTGAAGGAGCTCGAGAAGGCGGACTACAGCCACCCCAAGCTCCTGTGCGACATCGTGATGAAGGGTGGCATCACCAGCGGGGTGACGTATCCGTGGGCGGTGTGCGAGCTGGCCCAGAGATACCGCCTGCGCAACGTGGGAGGCACCTCGGCCGGAGCGATCGCCGCGGCGACGGCGGCCGCAGCCGAGGTTGGCAGGGCCAACGCGCCGGGAAGCGCGAAGGCGGGGTTCCCTCGCCTGGCCGGCCTCCCCACCAGGCTCTCGGCGACCACGTCCGGCGACAAGAATTCCGTGCTTTTCAACTTGTTCCAGCCGAACGACTCGACCCGGCGATACTTCCGGATCCTGGCGGCCTCCCTCGGCGGCAGCAAGAAGCTTGACCGCAAGGGATCGAAGAAGAAGCCGAGCCGAAAGCTCGGGAAGATGCTGGTGGCCGCCGTGGCCGGCGCGCCCGTCGCGGCGGCGATGGGAGCGTCCGTGGGGCTGTCGCTGTTCGTCCTGCTTCTCTGGCTCGCGGTCGCTCACGAGAACCTGGACGGCGACGCCGTCGCCGTCTCGGCGATCGCCTTGGGCCTCATCGCGGCCGTCATCGTCACCGTGGTGGGGACGGCCGCCGTCCTGCTCGCCAGCCTGGCGAAGGGAGCCATGCGGGACCTCGTCGGCAACGGGTTCGGCATGTGCAAGGGCTACATCCCTGCGAAGAAGATCGAACGATTGGACGACCCTGACCAGGAGCAGCGCGACGGGAGGGACGAACCCAAGCCGCTCACCACCTGGCTCGCCGACGAGCTGGATGCCCTCGCCGCCAAGCAGCAGAGCCAGGCGAGGGAGCCATTGACGCTCGGCGACCTGGCCAAGAAGGGCGTCAACCTCAAGATGTTCACCACGAACCTCACCGAGGGCACGCCCTACACCCTGCCTTTCCGGACGCCGGGGTTCTATTTCGACACGGCGGCGTTCCGCCAGTACTTCCCCGAGCGGGTGGTCAAGCACATGGAGGACTCCGTCAAGGAGACCTTGAGCGACGCCGACCGCGCTCTGATCGCCGCGGGCAGGACGTCGAAGCCGCCGCTCGAGCTTCTGCCGTTGCCCGACGCCGAGAACATGCCGGTGATCGTGGTGACCCGGTTCAGCCTGAGCTTCCCCGTCCTGCTGAGCGCGGTCCCACTGTGGCGCGCATCCTTCGACGCGGCCGGGCAGCCGCACCCCCAACAGCACTGGTTCTCCGACGGCGGGATCACCAGCAACTTCCCCATCCACTTCTTCGACTCTCCGTTGCCGCGGTGGCCGACGTTCGGCATCAACCTCGGGCCGGCCGGGTCGGAGCCTCTTGACCCGAACGACCAGTCCAAGAACATCTGGACGCCGAAGACGAACGACGAGGGGTCGACGCCCCGATGGTCGGGCATCTCGAGCCTGCCCCAGTTCGGGCAGTCGATCCTCGACACCATGCAGAACTGGATGGACAACGCCCAGACGAAAGTGCCCGGATTCCGCGATCGGATCGTCCTGATCAAGCACGATAAGGACGAGGGCGGGATGAACCTCAACATGCCCGCCGACTTCATCTGCAACTTCGCCCGGCGAGGCCGCGAGGCGGGAAAGCTTCTGGCAAGACGTTTCGCCGTGGTTGATCCGACGAATCCCGAGCCCCTGTCATGGGAGAACCACCGGTGGGTGCGGTTCCGTTCGGTGATGCCACTGGTGGAGGACCTCATGTCGAAGCTGGCCAGGGGCTATGCGTGGCCCCCGGCTCCGGGTCCGACGAAATACCCGGATCTCATCGCGGAGCCGCACACGTACGCCGAGTGGAGAAAGGGCTCCGGGCAGCTCGGGCGGGTCGAGGAGCTGATGCCCGAGGTGCTGCAACTTGCCACGGGGTGGACGCGTCCGAAGGACCCCCCGCCGACGGACCCGGAAGGGTTCGTCCCCATCGAGGCCATCCTTGCCCAGGACCCCATTGACCTCAAGCCCTATCCAGCGGCCCCGGACGAGAAGTTCGACCCCGACAAGCCGTTCCTCTGCGAGCAGCCGCGGCCCCGGCCGACCATCCGCATCGTCAGGGACTTCTGATGGCGCTGGGACCGCTCGATGTGCTGGTCGCGCACCATCCGTGGTGGGTGCTCGGCCCGGTGCTGGTCCTGGCGGCCGTCACCGGTCCCCTGATGCAGGGCTGGATCATCGGGCCGAAGCTGCGGACGGCAGCGACTCCGAAGGGCCCCATCGTGGCGTGGGAGAAGGCCGGGACCGAGGCTCGGATGACCGAGATCCTCGCCGCGTGGGGACCGAACGGCCGGAGACTCGCGGGGCTCTCGCTCCGCTGGGACATCCCGTTCCTGCTGGCCTACGGCGCGGCCATGTCCCTGGTGTGTTCGATGGCCGCCAAGTTCTACGGGGCGGCGCGAGCGCCGTGGGGGAAGTGGATCTTCGGCGTGGCCGCCTGGGCCGCCGTCGCAGCCGCGGCCCTCGACCTGGTGGAGGACTGGTACCTGTGGCAGACGCTTCGGTCGTTCGACGGGACGAGGCTTCGCGGCGGCGACGCCGTCCCTCGAAGGATGGTCTGGTTCTCGTCGAAGAAGTGGGCGCTCATCGGGATCGTGGCACCCCTTTCCGTCGGCGCGCTGCTGGTCGATCTGGTTCGACGATGAGACCCCCCGCTTCTCTCCAAGAGTGCCCGAGAAATAGCTGCTATTTCTATATCAACTCGGGAGTTCGAAGCGGCTCTCAGCTCGCGCTGTAGGCCACCGTCGCGATGTCGGTGCTGGACGTGCCGTTCTCGCTTTCGCCGGTGACGAACACCCTCGAGCCGTCCGGACTGATGGCGATGGCCCACGCCACGTCGCGGTCGTACGGCGGCGAACCTGGGCCCTCGTAACGGCTCACCCACTGCTGCCCCCCGGTGGCCGCGTCGTAGGCCACCGTTGCATAGTCGTCGCCGTAGTTCGGCCCCTCGCTGGTCCCGGTCACGTAGATCTTGGATCCACCCGGGCTCACCACAACGGCGATGGCGTGATCGTCCGCCGCGTTGACCAGACCGTTGTATCGCGACGCCCACAGTTGCGCTCCGCTCGCGGCGTCGTAGGCCACCGTGGCGTAGTCGTCGAACCTCGACTGTCCCTGGAAGCTCAACCCGGTGACGAACACCTTGGACCCACCGGGGCTGACCGCGATGCCCTCCGGCTCGTCGATGTTGTCGTCCGGATCGTTGTATCGCACTCCCCAGAGCTGTGCCCCGGTGGACGCGTCATAGCCGACCGTGGCCATGTCCGGCCAGCCGTGAGAGAAGCTGTCGGTGGTCCCGGTCACGAACACCTTCGACCCGCCGGGGCTGATGGCGATGGCGTTGGCCGTGTCCCCGCCGTCGGTCGGACCGTTCCACCGGGTCGCCCACACCTTCGCCCCGGTCGAGGTGTCGTAGGACACCGTGAGGAAGTCATAGCAGGAGATGCCGAAGAGCCCGCAGTTCGATCCCGCGTGGGTGCTCGAGCCGGTCACGAACACCCGGGAGCCGTCCGGGCTCACCGCGAGTCCGTGAGGGAGATCGTCGCGATGGGCGGGGCCGTCGTATCGCACGGCCCAGCGCCTGGCTCCAGAGGTGGCGTCGTAGGCGATGGTCACGAAGTCGAGGCCATGCGCCCTCCCGACGTCGCCCTCGACGAAGACCGATGACCCGTCCGGGCTCACCGCGATGGCCGTGGGTTGATCTGCCTCGTAGTGCGCCACCCACTGTTGCGACCCCGTCGTGGCGTCGTACGCCACCGTGGTGATGCCCGCGCTGCCCGACCCCGTGATGAACACCAGCGAGCCTCCCGGACTCACGGCGAGGTCCGTCCCGTAGTCGTAGCTGTTCGCGTAGTCGTAGAAGCTCGCCCACAGCTCCGCGCCCGTGTGGGTGTCGTAGGCGAACGTGGCGTAGTCCGCCTCGGTCGTTGCGCCGTAGCTGTATCCGCCGACGAACACCCTGGATCCGTCCGGGCTCACAGCGACCGACTTACCCGCGTCGTCCAGGTTGCCCGTCCCGTTGAACCGCTGGACCCAGAGTTGCTCCCCGGGAGTCGTGCCGCGACGGAGCGCACCCTCTGTGTCGACCAGAGGCGCCGCATGGGCCGACGGCGAGGCCAGCGTCGTCGCTGCCATGCAGGCGCAGAGAAAGGCGGATCGTACCAGGGGGCGTCCGAAGCTTGTGGGTGGAGACATCCGGGGCATCATCCGTTCGACCGCACCGGTCTGTCCACGGTTCTCGTCAACTCAGGCCGAGCTTGCGGTGGTCCCACGACCTGGTTCGTTCGACGGTCACCTTCACCCCGACGCGCTTGCGGAGCATCAGCTCGACCGCGGGGCGCTTGTCCTCGGAGTACGGGCCGATGTACCGCTCGAACACGCTCACGCCGACCTGCCACAGAAACGCCGGGTCCTCGATCACCTCGGCCGTCCCTTCGAACGAGACCCCGCGCAGCTCCTCGTAGGCCTGGCCGTCCTCGATCAGGCAGGAGATGCGAGGGTCGCGCCGGAGGTTCACCGCCTTCTGGGACTTCGACTTCGTCTCGAAGCAGATCGAACCCTGGACGAACCCGTACCACATCGCCACCAGGTGAGGATGGCCGGTCGGTCCCACCGAGGCCACCGTCATGACCCGGCCGGCCCGGAGGAACCGGTCGATCTCCTCCGGGGTCATGACCACCTGCGCTCGCTGGTTCACGCCCATCGCCGGCGACCTCCCCGCCGCTCGGGATGCTACCGTTCGGCCGCGAGGGAGGAGCGAGCGTGAACGTCACGGTGCTGGGCGCTGGCTCGTGGGGAACCACGGTCGCCGCCGTCGTCAGCAAGCGGAACCCCACCACGCTGTGGGCCAGGGGCCCCGAGGTGGCGAGGGAGATCGACCGGCGGCACCTCAATTCGCGCTACCTGGACGGGTTCGACCTCCCCTCGAACCTGCACGGGACCTCGGATCTCGAGGAGGCCGCCTCGACCGCCGACGTCCTGGTGGTGGGCATCCCGTCCCACGGGTTCCGGGACGTCCTGGAGCAGGCCGCTCCCCACGTCCGCCCGTGGATCCCCGTGGTCAGCCTGACCAAGGGGTTCGAACGAGGTTCGCTCCGGCGGATGACCGAGGTGATCAAGGACGTCCTGCCGGGCCGTCCCGCCGCCGCCCTCACCGGCCCGAACATCGCCAAGGAGATCATGGCCGGCTACGCCGCGGCCAGCGTGATCGCCACGGAGGACCTCAACGTCGCCTCCGCGCTCCAAGGTGTGCTGCGACGCGGCGTCTTCCGCATCTACACGAACCACGACGTGGTGGGCTGCGAGGTGGGAGGCGCGCTGAAGAACGTCATCGCCATCGCCGCGGGGATGGCCGAGGGGCTGGGCGTCGGCGACAACACCCGTTCCATGGTGATCACCCGGGGGCTGGCCGAGCTGACCCGGCTCGGCGTGGCCATGGGCGGCGATCCCCAGACGTTCGCCGGACTGGCCGGCATGGGCGACCTCATGGTCACCTGCATCAGCAAGCACAGCCGCAACCGGCATGTCGGGGAGCAGCTCGGGAAGGGCCGGGAGCTCGAGGAGATCCTCGCCGAGATGACCATGGTGGCCGAAGGGGTGAAAACCGCCGGGCTGGTCACGGAGCTGGCCGAACGCCACGGCGTGGAGCTGCCGATCTGTTCGAGGATCGAGGCCGTGATCTCGGGCCGCCACAGCGTGATCGACGCCTACGAGGGCCTGATGCGAACCGCCCCCGGCCACGAGGCCGAACCCGGCTGATCCCGTGGAGATCGCCGGTCGGGTCGTGATCGTCACCGGGGCCTCCTCGGGCATCGGCGCGGCCACCGCCAGGCTCGCGCACCAGCGGAGGGCCCATGTCGTCATGGCCGCGCGGCGGGCCGACCGGCTCGACGAGATGGCCGCGGAGCTTCCCGGATCCATGGCGGCGGTCACCGACGTGACGAGGCAGGATGACCGGGCCCGGCTGGTCGAACGGACGCTGCACGCCTTCGGCCGCATCGACGTGCTGGTGAACAACGCCGGGCAGGGCCTGCACGTGCCGGTGGAGCAGGTCGACGCGGACGCCTTCCGGGAGGTGTTCGAGCTCAACGTGCTGGCGCCGCTGGCGCTGATGCAGGCCGTGCTGCCGGCGATGCGCCGCCAGGGCGGAGGCGCGATCGTGAACGTCAGCTCGGGGACCTCGTTGATGACGCTGCCCGGGGTGGGCGCCTACTCGGCGACCAAGACCGCGCTCAACCAACTGTCGAAGACGGCCCGGGCCGAGATGGCCGCGGACGGCATCGTGGTCTCTCTGGTCTATCCGTCGGTCACCGCGACCGAGTTCCACGAGGTGCTCGCGCAGGGCGCCAGGCCCGACCGGCGGTTGCCGTTCGAGCCGCAGGCTCCGGAGGACGTGGCCGAAGCGATCCTCCGGGTCGTCGAGACCGGTGAGGAAGAGATCCGCCTGGCGCATCGTTCGAACTGAGCGACGCCCCGGTCTGAGGGCTCGTCAGTCGACGTAGCCCTCGACGGTCCGTTCGTCGCGAACAGACGCGTCTTCGGGGTCGAGGCCGGCCCGCCGGCGGGCCCGGCGCTGGTGCAGGAGGTCCCAGCACTGGTCGAGCGTCACCTGCAGGCGCTCCAGCCGCACCCGGTCCTCATCGGAGGCCTCGCCCCGGGACTCCCTCTCGAACAGCTCGTGCTCCTCGTGGGCAAGCGCGTTGATCCTGTCCAGGAGCTGCTGATCGTCCATGGCGCCTCCCGTCTCGTCCGAGCCGCTCGGGCGGCCCGAGGTGGGCCACCGGCGTCCACTGTGCCAGATCGCCGGGGGCCGATCACCCGCGCAGCTTCGAACGGAGCCTCGTCACCGCGTTGAAGGAGGACAGCATGCCCCGGTCGACCGCCGAGTCGCGCCTGGGCAGGAGCCCCACCGCCCGGGCGAACGAGGCACCGTCGTAGTAGATCGTGTTGTGCCGGATCCGTCCGTCTTCGATCTCCATGACGTCCGCGCCGGGGATCTCCACTCGCCGCCCCGTGGCCTGGATGCCCTGGAACGGGGCACCGGTGAACGTCCCCCGGGCTCGCCACTGCACGGCCGCGGCCCGGTCGTCGGCCACGATCCGCAGCACCTCCAGTTCAAAATCCGGGAAGGCCCGGAAGATCTCATCGAAGAAGCCCCGGATCTCGGCCGGTCCCCGGAAGGTGCCCACCGCGACGAAGTCGTCGACCACGTCGTCATGGAGGTAGGGGACGATCCGATCCAACTCCTTCCCCGCGATGGCGGCAAAGACCGCCCGCGCCACCTCCTCGGGCGCGGGGGCTGCCGGGGGTGCTTTCCTCGCGTTCGCCTTCGAGCTGGCCATGCTTCGTTCCTCCCGTCTCGTGCCTCCGAGTCCGGATCATGTCCTGCCCGCGGCGCAAGTTCAATGCCACAGGACGAGGAGCTGGCGAGGCAGCGCCAAGAGCTGCCGTCGGGGTGCCGATAGGATTCGACCCCATGGATCGCCCCATCCGATACGCGCTCAACGGCGACGTGCACATCGCCTGCCAGGTGGTGGGCGAGGGTCCGCTCGATCTCGTCTACAGCATGGGGATCTGGTCGAACCTCGAGATCATGTGGGAGTGGCCGGCGTGGGCCCACTACCTCGAACGCCTGGCCTCCTTCTCCCGGCTGATCCTGTTCGACATGCGCGGGATCGGGCTGTCGGACCGGGGCAGCGAGCCGCCCATCCTCGAGCTCCAGGCCGGCGACCTCCGCGCGGTCATGGACGCCGTGGGCTCCGAGCGCGCGGCGGTGTTCGGCGGGGCCAGGGCCTCGGCCGCGGCCATGCTCTTCGCCGCCAGCTACCCGGAGCGGACGCAATCGCTCGTGCTCTACGCGCCGGTGGCAAAGTCCGCACGGTCTGAGGACTGGCCGTACGGCAAGACCGAAGAGGAGCAGCGGGCCTTCTTCTCGCGGCTGGTGGCCGAGATGGGGACCGGTGACAACCTCGAGCTGCAGGGCCCGTCATACGACCAGCGGTTCAAGGCGTGGTGGGCTCGGCTCGAGCGGCTGGTGGCCACCCCCGGCGCCTACCGCGAGCTGGCGGGGGTCTTCCAGGCGATCGACGTGCGGCAGGTGCTGCCGCTGATCTCGGTGCCCACGCTGGTGCTGCACCGCACGGAGGATCGGATCGTGCCGGTGGACCAGGGCCGGGCGGTGGCCGAGCGCATCGAGGGGGCGCGGTTCGTCGAGCTGCCCGGCATCGACCACATCCCGTTCCTCGGCGACTGGGAGTCGCTGGCCGGCGAGATCCAGGAGTTCCTGACCGGCGCCCGGCCGGCCGTGGAGCGGGACCGCGTGTTGACCACGGTGCTGTTCACCGACATCGTCGGGTCGGGTGGTGAGCAGCACGGTGAAGGACCTGGTCGCGGGGAGCGGGATCCGCTTCGAGGACCTGGGGGTTCGAGCCCTCAAGGGTGTGCCGGAGGAGTGGCGACTCCTGCGCGTGGAGTCCGATCGCTGACGGATGTCGCGGCATGGTCGGAGCGTGGACTGCGAGATCCTGGAGGCATCCGCGTTGCGCTTCCGATGTGGTCCTGATTGCGTGGTGCGCGAACCGTACGGCGGCGCTCTTCCCACCACCGATCGGCCTCGGAGTCCCCGGGGGCGGTTCTGAAAGCCCTCCATGAGCAGAATCCTGTACACTGCGGACCATGGCACGGACCATCCCGTTCACGGAGGCCAGGGCAAGGCTGAGCGAGTTGCTCGACGAGTTGGAAGCAAGACACGAGCACGTCGTGATCACCCGCAACGGCCGACCCGCCGCCGTCCTGGTCGCGGCTGAGGAACAACAGGTCCTGGAGGAGACGCTCGAGATCCTGCAGGACGAGGAACTCCTGCAGGCCCTCCGCGAAAGCGAGGAGGACGTCAAGAGCGGCCGGCTCATTCCCTTGCGCGAGGTCAGGCGAGAGCTCGGCCTTGGCTGAGCTCCTTCTCACGAACCGGGCGAAGCAGGACCTCGGAGCGCTTCCCCGCACCCTGCAGGAGGCAGTTCTCGAAACACTGACGTCGCTCGAGCTTCGCCCGGACGAACTCGGAAAGGAGCTTCGGGGCCGGCTCAGGGGGCTATGGTCGCATCGGGTCGGGAACTACCGCATCCTCTACACGATCGAGGGAAGGGGTCACAACACGCGCGTGGTCGTTCGCGCGATCCGGCACCGCGCGGTCGCCTACCGGAGCCGTCGTGGCCGATAGTGCAAGGCTCCCCTCCTACGCCAGGGAAGATCCTGGGCCGGTTCGCGCACCAGTTGCCTTTCGAGTGGAGATTGTCGAGTGGACGAAAGGGGACGCTACTTAAACCTACCGATCAGTAACTTGGTTGTACACTGGGGCAGCATGGTCCAGAGAGACTTCGGCATGCAGGTCCGGGAGCTACTTGACCACCTCACAGTCCCAATAATGATGCAGACCCGTAAGGCAGTCGTTAGGCTCGGATGGATCCCGTTCGTCTGAAGCGATGCGCTAACGTGATCGCTTGTACCTGTCCCCGCGTAGCACGAATGCGTCTCGTCCCCCCTCGAGTATCTCCATCGCCGCCTCGCGTACTTGTTCGTCGAACAAGGAGCCTTCGACCGGTGGTTCACCTGAATGCAGGACGACGATTTGCTCAACATCGGACGCCACCACGATGTTCGCGTCATGGCTCGCCAAGATGAACTGTCGTTGCTCGCGCTGTCGACGCAAGGTCGGAACGAGGTTCAGAAAGACGTTCTGAGGAGGGACGGCGTCCTCGGGCTGGTCGCTAATGACGGGGAGATCACTTGCGGCGAACGAAATCTCCTTGATCGCCAGCGCTCGGAGCCCCTCAGCTAGATTCTCGAACCGTTCCTGGGGCGCCTCCTTCGTCGCCAGAACGAGCGCGTCGTCGGGCCATGTCGTGGCAATCCGGGGCAGCAAACCGACTGTCGACCGCCCCACAGCCGTTCGCGAAATTGCATCCTGTTGGTCAAGACCGGCGGCGTCCGCGATCAAGTCATCTCTGCCTTGCGCATGACGTATCGCAGCTTCTAGAAGCCGGCTTCTGTCAAGGGCGGTCCTGACATCGGGGATAGACTTTGTCCACTGGAATGTCCCTACCTTGGCGTCTTCCAATAGGCGGTCAAGGTCAGACGTCCTCGCGTCATAGTCAAGGCGGGCGAAGAACGTCCGCATGGAGGCGTTCACTCTTGCGCACGCGGCTACCCGATCTTCCCTCAGTCTTTGAACCAACCCGCGTGCCTCGTCCACGAGCCCTCGAAGACGAAGCAGACCTGCGTCAATAGCCTGCTCCGCCTCTTGCAGAGCATGCTGATTCTGCTCCAGCCCCTGGAGGCGAGTCCTCAACCCGCGAAGCTCGGCAAGAACTGCACTTCCCTCTTCATACCCCTCGCGTGTAAGCGCTTCGGTCAACTCCTCAACCCGGGCGGCGAGCGTGCCTTCACTCTCTTCAAGGAGGCCAATAATGTTGTCAGCAAGTCGGCCTGCAAGCCAATCCACATCGCGCCGAAACAGGTCCGTGCTCCGTTCAATCCCTTCCAGCGGGGTGAAGGGCCCTGCATCGAGGACGGCATCGTCTATCTTGGGCGGCGGCGAGACGGCCGGGCCGCCGGGAGCAGTGAAGGCATCCCTCCATGCCGCCACCCCGTCCTTGACGCCCTGTCGCCAGTCCCGGACACGAGCGATCTCAGTAGCCCGACGTGCAACGCTTTCTGTCCCGGCAAGCGAGTCAATCCTGTTCCGGGTGACGACCAGTCCATCGACTTCGTTGGCGACCCGCTCATGCAGTGCCTTGGCGTTCGCCGCCTGCGCGACCAGTTCCCCAAACACCTCGAGTATCTCGCCCTGGACGCGGGCCAGCGACTCTCTGAGTCCGCTCGCCGTGGGACAGTGGAGGTCCAATAGCGCCAGGGAACTATCCCCTTGACGGCTGTATCTTGGCCTTTGCCTGCCTCGGCTCTACCCGTGACACGGACGATGCTTCCCTCACCAAGCGCCCGCCGAAGTCGAGCGTTGCAGACCTCGGCAATCTCGGGGATGTCGCAATGCGTCCCAAACACGAATCGGATGGCATCGATAATCAGGGACTTGCCCGAGAGCGGGGGACCAATCAAGGCCGTGGCTCGCTGACTGAGTCGAAAAGTCATCCCGTCGTGCAAACCGCCCTCGAAAGCCACTGTCTCGATGACAAAGCGGGGACTGCCCCCTGGAGCATCAAACCGGATCGAGGACTCCGGCACGCTAAGTGCCTGCAGGAACGCCCTTAGGTCGGTTGCCGGCAGATACAGCCACGTGGTGCGACGTGCATCGTCCACGTGGTGGGAGTCCGAGCCTCGCAGGAAAGGCATCTTCCGGTTGGACTGCTTGATTCCGCTGACTAGCCACTCCTCTCGGATCGCGTCGTTGACGACCTCGAGGGCGTCCAGTTCAGTAGCCAGAGAGAGCTGTCCAGAGACATCGAGCGGCTGCTGGGCGGCGAGGAGAGACCCGTGCTGGTCAACGTGTCCGCCGATCAGGAGAAGCGTTTCAGCGAAGGACCCCGAGTTCACGCCCACCCCCTCCCGTGCATCGGACACGACTTCGTGGAAATCAAGCACCGCACCTGGCGCGACACCCGCTCGCGCCACGAAATCCTGGAGGGCAAGTACTCCTTGGTCCCCCGGCGACAGAGCCAGCAAGTGACCGTGGTTCGTGGTCACCTCCAGTCCCGGGATGACGACCAAGGATGTTCCTCGTGCCGCCTCGACGACTATGGGAACGTTCGCTAGGCTGTCGTGGTCGGTGACAGCCATGACGTCCACCCCAGACTCGATGGCACCGCGAACAAGGTCCTCCGGCGAAGACGCGGGCCTTGTGTCATCAGGAGTCGTGTGAGTATGCAGATCGCATTGCCGCCACATAACCCTCCTCCCAACGCTCGTGCTTCAGAGGCCGATTGGCAAAGTGCGTCAAGAGGTTCCGCCCGGTGACACGCGGTCGATGGTTATGCCAATAGCCGTGGAGATGGGACCAGTGCGTCGACTGAAGACCTGGACAAGGCCGTCATCGTTCGGTCCCTTGGCTCGATACCCTTGTCGGCACCGGAGTAACTCGTCGGCGACGAATACCTCAAGTCTCCAGGGATTCAGCCCTGCGACGTCGGCGTAGGTGGGCGTGTAGCCACCCTGCCTCCGACGCAGGGCTAGTTGAAGGGCCCGCGCGCGTATCACCTGGACACCGACATCGTTCCGAGGAAACCTCTTTCGCTCCGTCACCGGTACTCGCTGAGCCCACGGGATCGAGAGCGGGTTGTAGAAGAGATAGTGGACGGGAATGGCACGACGCGCCTCGTAGGCCTCAATCGCCTGGTACTGATCATCGCCCGAGACTAGCGCCCGATACCTTGATTCATGAGTGAACGTGAAGACTCGCTCCTCTTGGGCGGCCAGATCCTCTTCATCACCCTGCATGAGACGTCCGAATCCGATCATGTAGTCGAGCGGAGTGTCTTCCTCCAAGCCTTGCTCATCAGGGTAGAGCCGCTTCGACTGAAGGATCGCCACCTTGCGGAGTTTCACCTTGCCGCGGTCACGCCAGACGACGATGAACCCGATGTCGGCAACCTCCCATTGACCGAAGTGTCGGCCTCCCCCCAAATAGTGCGTCTCAAGCCGGACGATCCAATCCGGAGCGACCCGATGTGATGCCGGCGCGTGTTGCGATATGGCCTCTATGAGGGACATATCAAGGGATGTCTCGTGACTCGTAGGCATGTGCGCGATCTTGCGTGCGACATGCGCGTTACAGTCTTCGAAGAGCGTCCGGACGAAGTCATACACCTCCGGTGGGAGCCTCATAGGCAGACGATTAAGCATTACCCCTCCCACATGAATCTCGGCGGCCCGCTCATGGAGCCGCAAGGAAGACGCCCAGTTGGTCCGAGCGATTGTCCCACGCAGCGATCCGGATGCGAGGAATCGCATGGTGAGTTGAACCGGGACCGCTTCGCCGCTTGCCTGCGTGTCGCTTGAGATAAGCCTGATGGGCAGAGTAGATGTCGTTCTGAATCCAACACTTGGGGACGACGTACGGGAGGCACAGACGGGTTCTTGTGGATGTCCACGAACACCCAGAAGGGCTGCGCCTCCGGAACTGCCTCTCTAAGGATGTCCGACCTGGAACTGGCCTGCCAAGTGCCTGAGCGGTTCGTCTTAACTTGAAGCATCACCGTCCGTGTCTGTTCCAGGTTGCTGGCGACGATGTCGATGCTCAGCATATTGCCAGCGAAGGTACACCGGAGGCACCCCGTCTGTGCAGCACCGCAGCCACCAGGGGCTCGCCAGCGCGGGCCACCTGTTGGGTATTGGGATGAGCCGGGCTCGCCACGACCTAGCACCGGACCCTCATCGGCTCCGGCTGCCCGATGTGGGCCCGTCGAGGAAGTCGAGGGCGACCGCGGCGAAGAGCGGCGAGACGCCCAGGTTGTAGTGGGTCAGACCGGGCAGGATCGCCAGCGCGTGCCCGCCCTTCGGCCGCCCCTCGCCCATCCAGCCGCCATCGCGGAGGCCGCCGTCGAGAAGCTTGAAGGCCTCGACGTAGTGGGAGGGTGGTGCCATGTCGGCATCGGCGCAGACGAGCATCGTCGGCACCTCGAGGCCGCGCATCTCCTCTGAGTAATCGAAGTCCCTGCTCATGTACTCGCCGATCTTGTCGAGCAGGCGGCCGAAGTCCTCCGGGCGCGGGGCGACCCGCTGGTAGAGCTGGTACATCGGCGTGTCCTTCATGAACTCGACCGCCGCCGAGTTCACCCGGGCCTGCTGGGCGAGCATCTCGGGCGGGATCGCGTCGCGCCGGATGTTGGCCGAGGCCATGACGAGCTTGCCGACCTTCTGCGGGTGGTTGACCGCCATGAAGAAGGCGACCCCGCCGCCGAGCGAGTAGCCGACGACGTCCGGCTTGTCGAGCCCTAGGTGGTCGATGAGGGCCGCGATGTCCTCGGCCATGAGCCGAATGTCGATCGGTCGATCGATGTCGGCAGTGCGGCCGTGCCCCTGGAGGTCGACCGTGACGACCCGGTGGCGCTCGGACAGGTTGGGGAGGATCGGCCCGAACATCTCGCCCGAGCCGAGCCCGCCGTGAAGCAGTATCAGCGGCCACCCGGTCCCGTGGCTCTCGTAGTGGAGGTTCATGCCGTTGACGTCGGCGTATGCGCCCGTGTCGTTCGCCTCGGTTGTCCGGTTTGTGGTCACCGTCGTCCTCCCTGTCATCACTGGTTGGTGTCGTAGACGATCATGAGACCGAACCCGCCGCAAATCTCACCGAGGGTTCAGCGAGACTAGCCTCAATGCGGCATCAGGGCTGGGCTTCCGGAGCACGACAAGCGTCCGCCACGCTGGCCGGAGATGGGTGGGCAAACACATGAGAGAGTGGTCTTGGGGTGGCATCATGCGAACACCCCGCTGCTGGTAGACGGGCCGGCCGTCAAACTGACTGCGCCGAATACCGTCCTCCGCCGAGGCGCAGGTGATCGCTAGGAACCCGGCTCGTGAGAGGCGGCACCGGCCTCAGCGTCGACCGCTCCGCCGGACCATCGCTCGGACGACCGGTCAGACAACCAGATCGTCCGACTTCGGTAGCGTTTCGGCCGATAAACGCGCCTCCTACTCGGACGGTGCCACGCGCGACTCCGTGGCGGATATTCGGTTCGCACGCGTCGAGAGGCCGCCAGGCATCGTGTCGGCGTAGTAGGGCTCGAGCCACCCACAGCCCCTCGAATGGCACGTCGAATCCATGAGCGACCCAGATTCGAGCGTTCTGTTCGCTACGTTGCTGCTGGTTGCACGGCCTCCGACCTAGTCGAATGCGACACCCGACTCCGAGGGGGAATTCGGAATCCGAGCACGGGCTAGCTTCAACCTCGGGCACAGAGCGCGCGGCGAGACCCGTCACGGAAGCCGCAGCTCCTCAGGAAGCGTGAGGCATCGCAACCCACGGGCTCGAGCGCGCACGTGCATCCCGTAGTCACCGGTAGCGACTCGCACCTCCTCTCCGACCACAGCGACCAGATCCTCGACACGCGTCAGTAGCTCATCGTCGCTGTTGGCCCGGCGCTGATGGCCTGGCGGGTCAACGAGAAACTGGAGCGTCGTCCCTTCGCGCACGTGGACAGGCGCTTCGGGAAGGGAGTCACCTCGGAGCCAGGCGAGAGCACGCAGGGCTCCCGCCGCCCGTTCCCCGCCGGATCGAGACTTGTACGAGAGCTTGTCCAGCTCATCCAGTACAAGCAGCGGTACGACGAGCCTGACCTGCTTGGCGCCAGCCAACTCTGGCCATCGGATCTCGTCGAACCGCCGGTAGTGGGCGAACACGTTCGTATCGGGCACGACCGCGACGGAGCCGGCCGGGAGCTCGAAGAACTGCTGCGCTTGACGCAGCCGCTCGGCCAGCCGCTCGAGCCGCGTGACCTGCCACCTGGCCTCCATGTCCACGAGTGGGTAGGGGCGGGGCGTGTCGCTCGTGAGCTCGCGAAGATGCCAGTACCGATCCGTGTAGAGCTTGCGCCAGACATCCGGCGCAGCGAACAAGCTCCGAAGTTGCACCTCCGCGGTCTCAACCCACGCGAGGTACTCGTCGCGGTGGCGCTCCGGTGCGATGCCGCCTCCTCCCGCCGCGACGTTCCCAGCCTGCAGTCTGAGGCTTCTGAGCGAGTCCAGCGCCGAATCGGCGGTGATCCCCAGGCGGAGTCGTACGTCTTCCATTTCGATCCAATGATCGCAGGGGGCTGGTGGGTCCCCTACGCCTCGCCTTTGGAGGGCTCGGAGCTTGCCGGGTGTAGCCTGATCTTGACGGTGAGCTACCGCGATCGACCGCCGACTCAGGCCTTGTGCGAGGCGATCCGAACCCGGCGCCTGCTTTCGTTGAGCTACCGGGGCCGGCGGCGCCTGGTCGAGCCCTACTCGCATGGCCAGTCCTCCGACGGAAGGGAGATCTTGGTCGCCTTCCAGTGTTCAGGAGAGAGCTCGTCCGGGCAGCAGGCGGGGTGGAAGGCGTTCGTGGTCGCCGACTTGGAGGACATCGAGCCACTTGATGTCCCCTTCCTCTCCAGCCGAGATGACTACCGTCCGGGAGGCCATTCGAAGAACCTCGCGACGGTTCACTGCTGTGTCTAGGGAAACCGACTCCTCCCATGTTCCGCCCAGAGGCTCCAGGTCCATGTCAGACCCCCCTGTAATAATGCGGCTCGCTGCCCCGCCGGATGCGGGCGAGGACCGGAGGACACCGAGGAGCACGCTTATGGAGGACTCGATGGAGGCAGCAAGCCACGTAGTCCTCGCACGCCGCTTGAACGACCTGCACCAGCTTCTCTACACGCGCGGGGGTGTCCGGCCATCCAACGCCGCGGTCGAAGAGCTCACCAAGCTCCTCCTCGTCCGGATCGCTGCTCACCGCCACCCCAGGATTCGGGTCGGGCCGCATACTCTGGCCGAGCTCAGCGACCCCGAGGTCGTACGAGCACTCGACGATCCTCAGCCGCTCAAGGATGCTTTTGCCCGCGTGAATGCGTTGGAGGACCTCGCCGGCCGGATCCCAGGCAATGGCATCCAGTCGGTGTGGCCAGCGGACGAACCCCTCAGAATCACAAGATGCGACATCCTGGCGGAGGCTCTTGAGATCCTCCGCTCTATCCCGCTTGGAGTAGGTAGCGCCATCGACGCCGTGGGTACCGCCTTCGACGTCTTCTTGAGGGGCAGGTATGAGCATGCTGGCGGACTCGGGACCTACCTAACGCCAGCTACCGTCGTTCGCACGATGGCCAAGGTCGGGTTCGAACTCATCGACCCGCTCACGGACGGCACAGTTCAATGCCCGGTCATGGGTGACCCTTGCTGTGGAAGCGGCCGGTTCCTTGTTGGCATGTTGGAGGAGGCCAGAGCGAGAGGCACAGTCAGCGACATCGACTCGCTCGGGCAGTCGTTCTTCGGTGCGGACCAGTCTTCAGCTTCGGTGGCGATGGCGCGGGTGAACCTGCTGGCCTATGGGATGAGTCATCCGGAGGTCTTCACCGTTGATGACTCGGTTACCCACCGGGCCTTGGACCGAATCGCTGGAAGCGTTCGTCTCATCCTTACGAATCCGCCCTTCGGCGATGGCAAGTATGACTCGGCCGCCGGCATCGCGAGGACCGGGCGCTGGCTCCCAGGTTTGGCGGGCAAGCCGCGCATCGACCCGGCGTTGGCCTTCGTCGCCCGATGCATCGAGCTCCTCGCCCCGGGCGGGGTTGCCGGGATCATCCTCCCGGATGGCGTAGCAGACGGTCCCCACCTGCGACGCCTTATGCTGGGGGCCCCTCAGTTGCTAAATGCGGTTCGCCTCGAGGGAGTGATCAGCCTCCCGGCCGCTACCTTCGCGCCCGCCGGGACCATGGCGAAGACAAGCGTCCTATTCATTCGAAAGGCCGTCGCCAACGACCGCGCTCGAGTCTTCCTTGCCCGCGCCGACCACGTCGGGCATGTGATGCGGAAGGGCGTGGTTGCAGAGGATCCGGAGGGCGACGATCTGCCCGAGCTCTCCGATTGCGTGGGACGGGTTCTGCGGAATCGATCGGTACCCACGAGATGGCAAGGCCAGGTGAGCAGCGTTGCAGCCGCTGCACTGGCCTCTCTGGATGCATCGCCCATTGATGCCGAGGCTCTTCGCGCACGCGACTTGCTGATACAAGCTGGCGGCCAGAGTCTGGGAAGCGTTCTCCGAGCGGTCAGGAAGCGTAGAGCGGGGCAGCCTTCAGGCGTCCCCTTCATCTCCGTGCTCCACGTTGATGAATTGGGCAGTGTCGACTGGTTGCAGGCTCAGAGATATCGGCCGACCACCCCTGGCGTTGTAGCGCTCCCGGGCCAAATCATCATCTCGCTGCTCAATCCGTCAAAGCTCCGAGCCACGGTCATCCCGGATGACTTCCTCGAAGTGCATTGCTCGGCCGAGTTTGGCGTGTTTGAGTCCAGGATCAACCCATACGCCGCGCTTGCCCTCCTCCAACACCCGCTGGTCCGTTCGCAGCTCGCGCCCCTCGGCAGGGGAACGTCGAGCTCGCGACGACGCATAGAAAGCGCCGATGTCCTTCAAACCGTCGCCCCCTCATTCGACGACGACTGGATCGACAAGACTGCACGACGGGTCGCAGACGCTCTCGCGAGTGTGGCGGCCGCGCGATCCACGCTCGTGAACGCCTACCTTCACGAAGAGTAGATACTGGTCAGCCCTCCGTGTCCTCGGGATCGGCTTGCACCTCGTCGACGTCCGCTTCCCCCGCACGGGTTTCGATCTCCAGGAGGCGGACCAGCGCTTGCACATCATGACCCGGCAGCAGCTCCTCCAGGGTTCGGATGTCCGGCAGCACGTCGGCAGCGCTCGAGAGCCGGCTTGGCCGGGACTTCTCGTACGGGAGGGCGATCGTCCGTCCCTGGACGGGCCGCACCGCTTTGGGTGGAAGAAGGGGCCAGTCGACTCGGAACTCTTCATCGGCCCCAAGCCCATGGATCTGTGCCTCCAACACCTTTACCTTGCTGAAATCCAAATTGCCCAGTTCGTTCACGACGAGATCATCGTCGTAGCCGACCGGAGGATGCAGCTGCAGGTTGTACTTGTCAGCTCCCTTCTGACCGTGTCGTGATTCCAGAAACCGACCGAGCAGATCGCGCCACGCCGGGTCCCGCTGAGCGTCCAGGCACCAGCCGCGCACGCGGAGCACCAGTGGCTCATCCCCCGTCGGCTCGTCTGGCACAAGCCGGTCAAAGAGCAGGTAGAAGACGTTGGGGGAGGACAAGAAAGACTGCGACTTGGTCGGCTTCCCCTTCGCTTGGCGGGCGGCGTCACTAACCAAGGTCCCTAGATCGTGGTTCCAGCGGGGCCGATCCACACCCGACACGATGGCAGCGCTCTTGACCTCGGACTCATCGAGCAAGTCGAGGCCCTTTCCCTTGAAGCCCTGGCCTGGCTCGGCGAGGAGTATCGATGCGACGTGCTGGGCGATGTATCCCGTGTCGACCTGCGAGGACTGCCCGGTCAGCGCCGCCCACTTCAGAAGGACGCGCCACTGGACGACGAAGAAGTCGACGAAGAGGTCCTCAAGCAGGCGGAGCCGGTCCTGCGTCGTGAGCTGGCCGAGCAACTCCCGCCGGAACCGGGCCGCTCGGCGAAGGGCCTCCTCCACCTCCTTCTTCACCCGAGTAGGGTCTCAGATTCCGTGGTCCCCATGGCAACAACCGGTGAGCGGATCAGCACAGGTGGAAGGCGCATTGGCCAGCTCCGCTGCGAGCCGAACCGGGGATCAGGGATACCTGAATGGCCGGGACTCCGGAGGTCCTGGGCTCGCTGTCTGAAGCTCGCCGCTGCCCCTTGTGGGCCTCGTCCCGCTCGATCTGTGGATACACTCCGTCAAGCATCAGGTGACGCCGGGGTGACCAACATCACCCGAAACACGACAAACACGAAGTGGAGGTGAGGGGAGTCGAACCCCTGACCTCTGCCGTGCGAAGGCAGCGCTCTACCACTGAGCTACACCCCCGGTGCGGGGCAAGCGTAACAGAGGCGCTTGGCCCGCTTTGACAGCGTCGCCGAAGGGGAACGACTATGCGGCCATGGACAGGCCGCAGCTTGCCCGATCGGAGTCCGACAAGCGGATCGCCGGAGTGTGCGGGGGGATCGCCCGCTACTTCGGGATCGACCCCGTGCTGGTTCGGGTGGGGTTCGTGGTCGCGTCGTTCATGGGGTTCGGCGTGCTGCTGTACATCGTGCTGTGGATCGTCCTGCCCAGGGGCGAGTCGACGCCGCCGGGCCAGCCGTTGTTCGACCGGACCTCGCCGGCGGTGCGCATCGCGGAGGACCGGTTCGCCCGCGGGGAGATCTCGGTGGAGGAGCTGGCCACGATCCGGCAGGACCTCTCGGGAGGGGCCTGAGCCATGTTCTGGTGGGGTGGCCCCGGCTGGTTGTTCGGGCTTGGGAGCGCGGTGTTCTGGGTGGCGCTGATCGTGGTGGCCGTCCTGCTGCTCCGGCGGGAGCTGCCCCACGTGCGGTGGCCCGAATCGCGGCCCCCCGCCCTGCGGCTCCTCGAGGAGCGGTACGCCCGGGGCGAGATCAGCCGGGATGAGTTCCTCGAACGGCGGCGGGTCCTCCTGGAGGCGTATCCGTCCCGAGGCTGGAACCCACCGCCCCCGCCCGCCGCTCCTCCGCCCAGGCCGGAGCCTCCGCAGCCCTCGCCTGCCGTCACCCAGCCGGATGTCGCGCCCGACCCTCCGGCCGCGCCGAACCCGGGTCCGCCGCCCCCGCCCGAGGCGCGTCTGGAACCCCCACCCGCGGCTTCCCCGTGGCCTCCCTGGAACTCGTCGCGTTCCCCGGGGAGCGAGGGGAGCGAGGGGGGCGAGGGGGGCGAGGGGGGCGAGCCGACCGAGCCGCTGCCGCCGGGCGCGTGAACAAGCCCGACGTCGTTCGATCCATCGCGGCAGAGCGGGCCCGTACGCTCGGCCTCCTCCGTCCGCTCTCCGACGACCGGTTCGACGTGCCCACCGCCCTGCCCGGGTGGCGGGTCCGGGAGGTGGTGGCCCACCTGATCACCACCGACCAGGCCGCCGTGACGGGGGCCATCCTGTCCCAGGTGTTCGGCTCCATGGACAAGCTCGAGGCCTGGAACGAGAAGCAGGTGGCGAAGTGGAGGGACCGGCCGGTCCGGGACATGCTGCTGGCGCTGGACCGGTGGGGGCGGCGCTTCGCCGCGTTCGCCCGGGCCTTTCCCGCCCCCATGTACCGCCTGCGCCTCCCCAGCGTGCTGGGCAGGGGCGAGGCGGGGATGCTCGTATGGATCCGCGCCTACGACGAATGGATCCACCGGCAGGACATCCGCCGAGCCTTCGGCATGCCCGACGAGGACGTGGACCTCGAATCCGTCGCCCAGTTCCTGCTGCGGGCCATCGCCGCGAGCACCAGCCCGAACGTCGAGGGTCCTCCCGGCGCGCGGGTGGCGATCTCGCTGGAGCAGGTGCCGCTGCCCGAGTGGGGCTACGAGCTGGGGACTCGAACCAACGGCGCCGACCTGGCCGCGTCGGCCACCTCCCGCATCCTGGCAAGGGCGCCGGCGTTCGTCATGGCCGCGGCCGGACGGGACCCCTTCGACGCCCTGGAACGTGAGGGCCTCCTGAAGATCGAAGGCGAGGAGGCGCCGGCCCGAAGGCTGCTGGCCAAGCTCCGGATCGTCTGAGGTTCAGACCGGCGGAGGGCCGGCGGATCCGATCGCCGGAGGCCTCCGGTGATGGCGTCGGGGAAGTCGATCGACGCCAGCAGGTGATAGATGTCCTCCACGGCCGCCAGGATCCGTTCGCCCTCTTCGACCCGGCCCTTCCGCAGCAGGTCGAGGATGGCCCGCCTGCCCTCCCCGATCGACTCGGCCATGCCGTTCAGGAAGGGGGCCATCCCCACCTCGAGCTCCTCCGGCCCGGGGAACTCCGAGCCGGTCACCAGCGCCTCGGTCAGGCGGGCCTCGGCGTACTCCTTCTGGGCGTCCTGGAGGAACCCGGCGAAGTACACGTCGGGATGCTCGGCGAACACCGCGTCCCGCCCCGCCCGGAGGGCCTCCCTCGAGTCCTCCATGAGGCGGTGGGCCTGATCGAACTCGCCCCGGTGGACGGCCCGGATGGCGTTGGCGGAGCTTCGGATGGAGCGCCTCGACGCGGCCAGGGCCTTCTCCCGGGCGGCCATCTTCCCCTCGAACCTGCGCTGGAAGCCTTCGGTCAGCGGAGAGAGGTCCATGCGGGATGGAGCGTAGTGCAGTTGGGCGCGAACCGAGACGACCGGTCGGTCAGGTGGCCTGCGCGGGCCGGCGGATCACCACGTGGACGTCGTCGTCCATGAGAACCTCGAGGTCCTCCTCCACGATGCGGAGGCCCGATTCGGGGTAGCTCTCGTGGTGCCCGTTGCCGTTGCCGTTCGTGTGTCCATGGCCGTTGCCGTTCGAATGAGCGCGGCCGTTGCCGTTCGAATGCCCGTTGCCGTTCGCGTAGGCCACGGTTCGTCGCAGGGCCCCCACCGGCACCCGCTCGAAGCGCTCCGCCGCCGCCCTGGCCCGGCGGACCCTCAGGAGACGGGCCCGGCGATGCTCGTCCAGCCGCAGCCGCACCAGCAACCCGACGTACAGCACGAGGACGCCGACGAGGACCGCGGTGACGAACAGCATGTCCCGAAGCGGCGGGAACAGGCCGATCAGCAGGGTCAGGCCCGTGGTCTCGAGCAGGACCGTGAAGACGTGCTTGCGGCGCCGGCGCACCCGGACGCGCTCGCGATCGCGGGGGCCCATGAATCGCTCGCCCTTCCGGGGAACGAGGACCCATCGCCCCGCCTGCTGTCGGTTCGTCTCGGCCAGGATGCCCATCTTTCGCTCGAACTCCTCCACGGTCGCCGCAGGCGACGCCCTTCGAGAGCCGAAAGGAAGAAGGAATGCGGCCCAGATGATGACCAATCCGGCGACCAAAAGCCAACTCACGCCAGCCCCTCCTCGCGGCCACTCCCCGGTGTGAACCACTACATATGGGCTGGAACTGGACGCTACCACCCCACATCTGGTAGCTCAACGACGTCGAGACTTTTTTCTCGAACGAATTCCTTGACCGGCGGCTGAGGTGACGGCTGCCGCGGCGTCAGTGGAGCGGTTGCGCCCCGCACTTCGAGCTGAGGTCGAGGCTTCTTGGGCCGCCGACTGCAAGAGGCCTCGGTCAGCCGGCCCGATAGTCGCCGCTCTTGCCGCCCGACTTCGACACGAGGCGAAGCCCGCTGATGACCGCGGCCCGATCGTAGGCCTTGACCGTGTCGTAGAGGGACAGCGCCGCCACCGCCGCCGCGGTGAGGGACTCCATCTCCACGCCGGTCCTGTCGTTCGCTTTCACCGTCGCCTCGACCCTGATGGTCCCGGCATCCGGGTTCGGCTCCAGCACGACCGCCGCACCGGTCAGGGCGATGGGATGGCAGAAGGGGAGCAGCTCCGGGGTTCGCTTGGCCGCCATGAGCCCCGCCACCTTGGCCGCCTCCAGCGGGTTCCCCTTCGGCGTGCCGGCCACCAGCTTCGAACAGGCCTCGGGGGTCATGGTGATGGTGCACTCGGCCACCGCCCGGCGCTTCGTCACGTCCTTGGGGCCGACGTCCACCATCCGGGCCGGGGCCGGATCGGGCCAGGCCGTTGGCCCGGCCCACCGTGCTGAGGAGGTTCGACGCGGAGGAGCCCGTGCCGGCGGCGCGCCACTGGCCGTGTTCGCGCCGAACCCGAACCCGGGCGAACTGCAGCTTCTCCCGGGGCCCGGTGACGTCCTGGTCCAGCACGGCCCAGATCTCGGGCCGGAAGATGTCGCGCCGGCCCATCATCTTCAGCAGGGCCGGCCGGATGAAGACCTCGAAGGACACGAACGTCGAAACGGGGTTCCCGGGCAGACCGAAGTACGGGATGCCCTCGATCGAGCCGAATGCCTGCGGCATGCCGGGCTGCATGGCCACCCGGTAGAACTCGACCTCTCCCCGGCGGAAGAAGGCCCGCTTGACCACGTCGCGTTCGCCCACGGACACGCCGCCGGAGCTGATGAAGCCGTCGGCCCTGGTGATCAGCCCGAACACGGCCTCCTTCAACGAGTCGGGGTCGTCCCGCACGATCCCGCCCACGTACGCCGAGGCGCCCGCCTCCCGCAGCGCGCCGTAGAGCGTGTAGGAGTTGGCGTCGCGGATCACCCCGTAGGGGGCCGCCCGGCCGGGTTCGACCAGCTCGTCGCCGGTGGACAGGATCACCACCCTCGGCCGCGGGTACACCCGCACCGAGGCGAGGCCGGCGCTGGCCAGCAGCCCCAGCTCGGCGGCGGAGATCCTTCGACCCGCCGGCACCAGGAGGGAGCCCTCCGAGGCGTCCTCTCCGGCCGGGCGGACCGAATAGCCCTCGGCGAAGGGGCGGAGCACGCTCACACCTTCGCCCTGGACCACGCAGTGCTCGATGGGGGCGATGGCGTCCGCCCCGGCCGGGACCGGGGCGCCGGTGGCGATCCACACGGCCTCGGCGGTGCCCACGGTGGCGTCGGGGTGCTGGCCCACCGGGGCCCGCCCGACGATCTTCAGCATCGCGGGGCTTTCCTGCGTGGCGTGGGCGATGTCGGCGGCCCGCACGGCGAACCCGTCCATGGCCGAGGAGGCGAACGGCGGGATGTCGGAGTCGGCCGCCACGTCCTCGGCCAGCACGCAGCCGAAGGCCTCCTGGAGGTGGAGCTGGATCGGGGTCAGCGGGCTGATCCGGTCGAGGATGTAGGCCCGAACCTCGTCGACGGGCCGGAGCGAGCCGCCGCCGTCATGCTCGTCATGCTCGTGGTGGCCCGGGTGCTCCGGCGACGACGCGTGATCCCTCATGCCGGCCCTCCGCCTCAGATGAGCTTCTTCCGCTGCACCAGGTCGGACAGGAACGACCGGAACTCCGGCCCCAGGTCGTCGCGGTCGATCGCCATCTCCACGGTGGCCCGGAGGTAGTCGAGCTTCTTCCCGATGTCGTAGCGGAGGCCTTCGAACACGTAGCAGTAGACCATCTGCTGCTGGGCCAAGAGGTTGATGGCGTCGGTGAGCTGGATCTCGCCGTGCTCGTCGGGAGCGGTCTCGCGGAGGGCGTCGAAGATCTCCGGGGTGAACACGTATCGGCCCATGGCGGCGAGGTTCGACGGGGCCTTCTCCGGCGGCGGCTTCTCCACGATCGAGAGCACTCGGGCCAGGTCGTCCTCGACGAACTCCGGCTCGATGGCCCCATAGAGGTTGATCTCGGACCGGGGCACCTCCATCCCGCAGATCACGCTGCGGCCGTACCGGTCGTAGATCCCGACCATCTCCTGGAGGAGCCGGGGCTCGGGCATGATGTCGTCGCCGAGCAGCACGGCGAAGGGTTCGTCGTCCACGTGATTCTCCGCGACGGCCACCGCCGCGCCCAGACCGACCCGGTCCTTCTGCCGGATGTAGTGGATGTTCGCCATGTCGGAGATCTCCCGGACCTCCTTCAGCTCGTCGTACTTGCCGTCCTGCTCCAGGCGGTACTCCAGCTCGAACGACCGGTCGAAGTGATCCTCGATGGTTCGCTTGCCCCGCCCGGTGATGATGAGGATGTCGGTCAGTCCCGCCTTGACGGCCTGTTCGACCACGAACTGGATGGCCGGCTTGTCGACGATGGGGAGCATCTCCTTCGGTTGCGACTTGGTCGCCGGAAGGAACCGGGTACCGAGGCCGGCGGCGGGGATGACCGCTTTCTTGACGCGCATGCACGCTCCTCGAGTTGGCCGGACAGGGACTGAAAGTCTATCCGAGGGATCGAGGGCCGAACCTTCGTGACCCCGTTCATCCCGGTTCCTCGGGCCGATGGGGCCGAAGAGCGCCCGGGTGAAACGGGCGAACCGGCCCGGCGGTGGGGGCTCGGTTCGGTTACTCTCTGGGCGTGCAGGCGGTGGTGGGGACCAGGGCCGGCGCGCGTTCGAGGCTGGAGGCGGGCCGATGGCTCGTTCCGGCCGGGGCCGCGCTCACCCTCGTCGGCGTGGTGGGGGACCTGGTGGTGCGCACCCTCGCCCCCGCGCAGCACCTGAACGACCCCCTGCTCGTGCTGAGCTTCCATGGCACCGACCCGTGGCACCTGGTCTCGTTCGCCGGGCTGTTCGTCACGACCCTCGGGGCCGTCCGGTGGGCCAGCCGGCTGGGGACGGAGCTCGGCAACCTCCTGGGTGCGGTGATGGCGCTGCTGCTGGCGGCGGCGTCGATCCTCGGGGTGTGGTCGGGCTGGCAGGCCCGGACCGGCCAGGGCACGGTGGCCGCGGCCCCATCGGCGGCGAGCGTCGCGGCGGCCGCCGCCAGGATCGCCGCCGCGGGGCCCAGCGGCGTGGCGGTGGACATCGGCTCCACCGGCGCGGGTTCGGTGGACGGGGTGGGCGACCTCCTCACCGGCTCGACCGGGGCCGAGGGCGGCAGCATCCTCGGCCACGTCCACGGCACGCCTGGCACGGTCAGCCCCGAGCAGGCCCAGATCCTGGACCGGCAGCTCTCGGCGGCGATGAAGGCCACGGTCCGGTATCGGAGCATCGAGGCGGCCAGGAAGGACGGGTACATCCAGGTCACCCAGTTCATCCCGGGCCTCGGGCTGCACATGGCGAACCTCGACATCTCGAACAAGGTGTTCGACCCGGCCCATCCCCAGGTCCTGCTGTACCAGCCCAAGGCGAACGGCAGCCTGGCGTTGGTGGGCGTGGCCTACTCGATCGCCCACACGGGGCCCGGGGATCAGCAGCCCGTCGGGTTCGCCGGCAACGCCGACGTATGGCACTTCCACCAGAACCTGTGCTTCCTCCCCACCGGGTCGGTGACCATCACCCCGGACCGCGCCGCGTGCAGGTCGCGGCGCGGATACTTCCAGGCCAACACGGCATGGCTGCTCCACGCGTGGATCTGGAAGACGAACCCCGACGGCGTGTTCACCGAGTACAACCCGCGCGTGTTCTGAAGGCCCGGTTCGGGCCCAACCCGCTCCTATAATCGAGCCATGCCGACCTACGAATATGCCTGCATGTCCTGCGGCACCCACGTCGATGTGTTCCAGCGCTTCAACGACGAGCCGCTGACTGTGTGCGGTCTGTGCGGGGGGCCGCTGCGAAAGGTGTTCCACCCGGCCGGCATCCTGTTCAAGGGATCGGGCTTCTACGCGACGGATTCTCGGTCGGGGAAGGGCGCGGCCTCGAAGGAGGCGGCCAAGAAGGAATCCTCGGAGTCCAAGGAGGCCGCCGCGTCGACCCCGAAGGAATCGGCCGCGTCGTCCAAGGAGACGGCCGGCTCGAAGAGCTCCACCGCCTCCGGGTCGGGATCAGGGTCGGGATCAGGGTCGGGGTCGCGCCCGGGCTCGGGCTCGAAGGAGAAGTCGGCTTGAGTGCCGGGAAGGGGCAGGTGAAGATCGGGATCTTCGGCGGTTCGGGCTTCTATTCGCTGCTGGAGGACGTGCGCGAGGCCGACGTGGACACGCCCTACGGCAAGCCCTCGGCGCCCGTGACCGTCGGCTCGGTGGAGGGGCGGGAGGTGGCGTTCATCCCTCGGCACGGCGTGAAGCACCAGTTCCCTCCGCACGTCGTTCCCTACCGGGCGAACCTGTGGGCCTTCAAGGAGCTGGGCGTCGAACGCGTCCTGGGGCCCTGCGCCGTCGGCTCGCTGCAGCCCTCGATCAAGCCCGGCGACTTCGTGATCTGCGACCAGTTGGTGGACCGAACCACCGGCCGAACCTCGACCTTCTACGACGGGCCGGAGACGACCCATATCTCGTTCGCCGACCCGTACTGCCCGACCATGCGCTCGGTGGCCCTTCAAGCGGCGCGAGACCTGACGCTCCCGCTGCACGAACGGGGGACGGTGGTGGTGATCCAGGGACCGCGGTTCTCCACCCGTTCGGAGTCCGCCTACTACGCCGCGCAGGGGTGGGAGGTCATCAACATGACCCAGACCCCCGAGGCGGTCCTGGCTCGCGAGCTGGAGATGTGCTACCTGAACATCTCGCTCAACACCGACTACGACGTGGGCGTGGTGGGGGAGGTCGAGGCGGTCACCCACGAGGAGGTGATCCGGGTGTTCCAGGAGAACATCGGGAAGCTGCGAGAGCTGCTGTTCCGGATCGTCGCCGCGCTGCCGGACGAACGGGACTGCCCCTGCGCCACGGCCCTGGCCAACGCCAGGTTCGAGGTCTGAGCTCCGGCTGAACCGCGCGGGATTCGAACGTCAAATTCAGCCTGGTGTGATCTTTTTCACTGTGCCGGAGGAGTTTGCGCTCTAAGGTGATCGAAGCCGAAGCCGCTATCCGGGTTCTGGCTCCCCTCCCTCTTCCCCGACGTTCGATCTGAAGGCTTCTCCTCCCCCGGAGAGGAGCGCGCATGCGCCGGCGGTGGACGGGGATCTCCCGGGCCTACCTTGGAGCATCGGTCGCGTCGGCCCTCTTGGCCGGCGTGCTGCTGCACGGCTACGTTGCTCGCGCGTCCGCCGCCGCGCGAGGCCTGGGACCTCAGGTGCCCGAGATCGTGGCGGCGGAGCGGATCGTCCGAGGATCCGTCGTGGCGGCGCCACAGCTCTCGGTCGCACGGGTGCCTCGGGCGTTCGTTCAGCCGGGCGCGTTCTCCTCGATTCGACAGGCTGCCGGCCGGGCCGCCCTGACGGACCTCGCTCCTGGCGAGGTGGTGACCGAGACCCGGTTGGCTCGCGTACGGGCAGGCCCGGTGGCGTCACTGGTCCCTCAGGGGCTCCGGGCCTTCGCCGTACCCACCTCGCTCCCGGTCGGAGCCGTGCGGTCGGGCGACCGGGTGGACGTGCTGGCGACCTACGGCACGGGGGGCGCCGGCCAGCCGCATACGGAGACCGTGGTGGAGGGCGTGGAGGTGCTGTTCGTCCTGGGGCCGGCCCAGCCGGGCGCGGATTCGAGCGGCCTGAACCTTGATGTCTCGGCGGCCGGGGCCGGCTCGGCGGTGACCCTGATCCTGCTTGTCGCGCCCTACCAGGAGGGGCGACTGGCCTTCGCCCGGGCCTTCGCCGACCTGGAGGTGGCCATCGCGCCCGCCGGAGCGAGCCGAGCCGGCGACTCCGGCGCCAACGGCTGACAGCGTCCGCAGGACTCGGACGGGGACGGGCGCGGATTGGCCCTCAGGTTCTCTGCCCACGCACAGGAGCGCATGCGCGAGCGCCGCATCACAGCGAAGGAGGTCGAAGAAGCACTCGGCCATGTGCAGGTAGAGAGTCCGGCCTCGAGCGCCAGACGCGTCAATCTGTGGGGGGAGACTGCAGGAGGGCGTATCCTGAGGATCACCACCTACCGCGATCAGCGGGACTTCGTGATCAGTGTCGTGGCGCCGAAGGAGTTGCGGTGAAGTCCACCTACGATGACGAGGCGGATGCCGCATACCTCTATCTCCGGGATGGGATTCCCGTGGACCATTCGGTCGTCGTCGATGAACGCCGAACGGTGGACATGGCCGCGGACGGAACGGCCGTAGGCATCGAAATCATCGGAGCATCTGCGGGCATTCCCCTGCTCGATCTGGTGGAGAGGTTCGATCTCCACCAATTCCTCCCCCAGCTTCGGCGAGCTGAGGAAACGAAGTACGTGGCGCTCGAGACCGCCTAGACGCCGGCCACCGTCATCTCGCCGACCAGGATCGTCGGCGCGCCGAGCCCGCCCATCAGGAACCGGAGGTCCGAGCCGAGGGCGGTGATGCTCTTCAGGACGTCCAGGAGCGTGCTGGCGATGGTCATCTCGCGGAGCGGCTCGGTCAGAGCCCCGCCCTCGGCCCGCAGGCCGACCGCGCCGACGGAGAACTCGCCGGAGACGGGGTTGGCGCCCGAGTGCAGGCCGCTCACCTCCTGCACGTAGACGGCTCGGCCCGCCTGCCGGAGCACGTCCTCCGGCGAGGCGGCCCCGGGTTCGAAGGACAGGTTCGACGAAGAGACGCCCGGGACGGTGCGGTAGCCGCCGCGGCTCGCGTTGCCCGTCGAGCGCGTCCCGGCCCGGGTGGCCGTCCGGGTGTTGTGGAGGAATCCGCGGAGGGTCCCGCCTTCGATGAGCACGGTCCGGCCCGTGGGGACGCCCTCGTCGTCGAACGGCGCCGCCGCCTGCCCCTCCAGGAGCCGGCCGTCGTCGACCAGCGTGACGGCCTGGCTCCCGATCGTCTGGCCGACCAGCGGGGCCAGCATCGAACGGCCCTTCTGGACGGCGTCCGCGGACAGCGCGCCGGCCAGCACCGAGAGGAACGCGGTGGCCGCATAGGGATCGAGCACCACCGGCAGGCGTTCGCTCGAGGGCTTCCGCCCGCCCAGCAGACGGGCCGCCCGCCCCGCGGCCTCCTCGGAGGCGGCCCGCCACTCCAGGTCGGCGGTCTCCCGGGCCAGGCGGAAGGCGAACCCGGTCTGGGTCTCGCCGTCGCGTTCGGCCAGACATGCCACCGAGACCCAACTGTCGGTGCGCGAATACTCGAAGGGGCCCCCTCGGGTGGACGCCACGGCCACCCGGCTCGCCGCGTCGCCGTGGCTCGCCGACTCCACCTTGCGCACCTCCGGGTGGGCCGACACCGCGGCCCGCTCCAGCTCCAGGGCCAGCTCGACCTTTCGCTCCGGCGGCACCTCCAGCTGGCCCGGCCGGTAGATCTCGGGCAGCGGATCGGCCGGCTCCAGGGCGGCCAGCACATTGGCCGGGTCCGGCTCGGCGAACCGTGCGCTGGCCCGGGCCCGCTCGACCAGTTCGACGACCTCGTCGAGGTAGGGGTCGGCGGCATACGCGTATCCCTGCCGGCCTTCGATCAGCACCCGCACGCCGACCCCCCGCGACTCGGCGAACACGAACTCCTCGATCTCGCCGGCCCGGGCCCGGACCGACGTGTGCCGGCCCTCCTCGGCGAAGGCCTCCACCTCCTCCCGGCCCGAGGCGGCCTCGACGGCCCGCCCGCACAGCTCGGTCAGGTCAGGCATCGGTGCCCCCCACCGTCATCCGGGAGATCCGAAGGGTGGGGCTACCGTTCGACACGGGCACCCCCTGGCCCTCCTTGCCGCACACGCCGTCCCGGGTCTCGAAGTCGTCCGCCACCGCGTCGCTGGCCGCCAGGACCTGGGGGCCGTTGCCGATGAGGTTCGCTCCGCGAACCGCCGAGGTCAGACGGCCGCCCTCGATCAGGTAGCCCTCCGCAACCCCGAACACGAAGTCGCCGGTGGCCGGGTTGACCTGGCCGCCCCCCAGGGTCTTCGCGTACAGCCCTCGCGGCGTGGCGCCGACCACGTCGTCTGCCCGCGCGGATCCCGCCAGGATGTAGGAGTTCCGCATCCGGGGGATGGGGAGGTGGGCGTAGGACTGGCGGCGCCCGTTGCCGGTGGAGGCCACGCCGTCGTGGTCGGCGCGCACCCGGTCGTACAGGAACCCCACCAGGACCCCCTCGCGGAACAGGTCGGTCCGCTGGGCCGGGGTGCCCTCGTCGTCCACGGCGAACGAGCCCCACGCCGACTCGATCGTCCCGTCGTCGACCCCGTTCACCAGCGATGAGGCCAGCCGTTCGCCTCGCTTCTCCAGCCGGTAGACCGACGCGTCCTTGTGGATATGGTCGACCTCCAGGCCGTGCCCGCAGGCCTCGTGGAACAGCACGCCTCCTCCGCCCGGCCCGATCACCACCGGCATCTCGCCGGCCGGCGCCGGGCGGCCGTCCAGCATGGCCACCGCCATCTCCGCGGCACGCCCGGCCGTGCGGGACGGCGGGTACCGGTCCAGCAGCTCGGCCCCGGCCAGCCCGCCCGGCCCCTCGAAACCCGTCTGGAACACGCCGTCGCGCGCGGCCACAACCTGCACCACCAGCCGCAGCCGGGGTCGGACCTCCTCGGCCCACAGCCCTTCGGAGTTCGCAACCAGGACGTGCTGGCGGCTGTCGGCGTGGGCGGCCAGGACCTGCCGGACGGAAGGATCGAACGACCGGGCCGCGTCGTCGGCCTGGCGAAGCCAGGCCACCTTCGCGTCGACCGGGATCTCGGCGGCCGGCTTCGGCTCGGGGTGCGTGAGCAACTCCGAACGGCGAAGGTCGAGCACCGTGACGCCGGGGATGGCGTGCCTGACCGCGCCGGCCGCGGCGGCGGCGACCTCCCGCAGCGACGAGGCGTCGAGGCGGTTGGAGAAGGCGTAGGCCTGCGACCCGCCGTGGAAGACCCGGACGCCCGCCCCCCGGTCCGCCCCGGCCACCACCTCTTCGATCCTCCCGTCGTCGAGCCGGAGCGAGGTGGAGACGCGGTCCTCGGCGAACACCTCGGCGAACCGCCCCCCGGTGGCGAGGGCGATCGACAGCAGCTCGTGGACGAGTTCGGGGTCGAGCATGGCGACGGGACCGAATTCTACGGGGCGGGCCGGGCGAGATGGCGGGCCAGGACCACGAACAGCGAAAGCATGGCCGGCGCGGCAACGTAGTGCACGGCCAGCTCCATGTCCCGCCACAGGAGTGGCGAGCTTCCCTGTTCGGCCGGGACCTCGGCCAGCGCCAGCAGGCAGGCCGCCCCGATCCCCACCAGGGCCGGGGTGTCGACGGCGGAGAAGGCGAGCAGCGGAAGGAACCACGCCGCGTACCACGGCAGCAGGTAGGGAGCGGCCAGGGCGAACGCCACCAGCGCGACGCCCCAGTCGCGCGGCAGGCTCCGGGGTTCGGCACGCCGAAGGATCCACCACAGCAGCACGGCGAACGCGTCGAGGAAGAGCACGTACACCACCGCGCCGAACACCCGGCCCCCCCCCGATCCCGCCACGGCCCGGCCCAGCGCCTGCGCCCCCCGGGCCACCAGGCGCGCTCCGCTCGCTCCACCCTGCCGCGACGCGAGGTTCGCCACCCCGGTGAGCCCGTGGAGCCCGAACGGCAGCGCCATGAACAGGGTCAGGCCTCCCGCCACGACGGCGACGTCGGCCAGGGTTCGAACCGCCTGCCTGCGGCTCACCGCCTTGCGCCCGGCCACCCAGGCGAAGACGAACAGCGGGATGACCGCCACGATCTTCACCAGTGCCGCCGCGGCCAGCACGAGGACGACGAGCTCGCCGCGCCCACCGAGCGCCGAGGGCGTGTCCCGCCGCGACGCACCCGGGGGCGCCTCCACGGGCCGCCATCTCGAGGCCAGCCATGCCGCCCCGGCCACGCACAGCGCGACCAGGGCGTCGTTGTGGGCGCCCCCCACCGTGTGCACCACGATCACCGGGTTCAGCAGAACCAGGGCCGCGCCGAACGGGGCACGCTCGGGCAGGCCCCACTCGCGAAGCGCGAGCGCGCCGAGCCACCCGGCCCCGCCGACGGCCAGCGCCGCCACAACCTTGAACGCCAGAAGGTCGGCCGCCGGGGAGCCGCCGGAGAGGGCCGCGCTCAGGAGCGTGAAGGCGGGGCCGTACACCGAACGGGTGTGCCTCCAGGCGGGCGCGAGCACCCGGGTGAACGGGTCGCCGGGATAGGCCGTCGGGTTCTGGACGTAGGGGTTCGAACCGTGCAGGGACACGATCCGCCCATACGCCGCGTAGCTGTAGACGTCCCGGGAGACCAGCACCGGGGCCACCACGGCGAACGCGATCGCCACGGCGCCGGCCACCGCCACCGCCCGCAGCCCCACCCGCCCCCGCCAGGCTTCCACCAGGAGCACGACGAACGCTCCCACCAGACCGGCCAGCAGGCACAGGGCGACGACGGTGAGCCCGAACCGCCCCGGCCGGTCGAGGCCGAGAGCCGAGGCGGTCCGGGCCAGGGCCGCCGCCGGCTTCGTGCCCGGAGGGAGCGGAGGCGTGAGGGGCGAACCCGGCACGCTCGCCGCCACGGCGATCAGCGCGTAGCCCACCATCAGCAGGCCCAGCGCCCACCTGGCCACCCACGAGGTGCGAGTCACCCCCATCCCGGGCGCCAGTGTAGGTTCGGCGCCCCCTGCCCACGCGAGGCCGGGGCCGGCGTCTGTAACCTTGTCGCCCGAGGGGGACAACGGTGGACATGGACGCGAGCGGGGTGGACGCGGCGGCTCAGGACCGGTTCCTGCGGGCCTGCCGGCTGGAGCCGGTCGACCGGACCCCCGTCTGGTTCATGCGCCAGGCCGGCCGGTACCTCCCCGAGTACCGAGCCCTCCGCGAGACCCGCGACGTCCTCGAGCTGTGCCGAACCCCGGAGCTGGCCGTGGAGGTGACCCTGCAGCCCCTCCGCCGGATGGATGTGGACGCGGCCATCCTGTTCTCCGACATCATGGTGCCCCTGGCGGCGATGGGCCTCGAGGTGCGCATCGAACCCGGCCGCGGCCCGGTGATCGGCGCGCCCCTCGCCTCCGCCTCGGACGTCCGCAGGCTTCGACCCCTGGAGCCGGAGGCCGACGTGCCGTTCGTGCTGGAGGCCGTGGCCCTGCTGCGGAAGGAGCTGCAGGTGCCGCTGATCGGGTTCGCCGGGGCGCCGTTCACCCTGGCCAGCTACCTGATCGAGGGCGGCCCCTCCCGCGTCTACGCCAAGACGAAGGCGTTCATGCACTCCGAACCGGAGGCGTGGGCCGGCCTCATGGACGTGCTGGGCCGGAGCATGGCCGCGTACGCCCGGGCCCAGGTGGAGGCGGGGGCGCAGGCGCTGCAGGTGTTCGACAGTTGGGTGGGCGCCCTCGATCCCGACGACTACCTGCATTTCGTCCTGCCGGCCATGCGGGACCTCTTCGGCTCCCTGGCCGGACTGGATGTGCCGCTCGTCCACTTCGGCGTGGGCACGGGCGAGCTGCTCCCGCTCATGCGCGACGCGGGGGCGACGGTGGTCGGCGTGGACTGGCGGGCCCCCCTGAACGAGGCCTGGGAGCGGGTCGGGTTCGACACGGGCATCCAGGGCAACCTCGACCCCGCGGTGCTCCTGGCACCGTGGGAGGTCGTCGAGGTGAAGGCGCTGAACGTGCTGCGGCGGGCGGGCGGCCGGCCCGGCCACGTGTTCAACCTCGGCCACGGCGTGCTCCCCGAGACGCCCCCGGAGATCCTGGCCCGCCTGGTCGACCTGGTGCACGAACGAACCGAGGGGGCCCAGGCGTGGAGCCCGGAGGCATGAGCCCCGTGCCGCCGCCGACCGGGGTGCTGGTCATGGCCTACGGCACCGCCAGCGGCCCCGACGACGTCGAGCGCTACTACACCGACATCCGGGGAGGCCGCCCGCCGGCGGCCCAGCACCTCCGGGAGCTGAAGGAGCGCTTCGCGGCGATCGGCGACCGGTTTCCCCTCCTCGACATCACCCGCCGGCAGGCCGAAGGGCTCGAACGCGCCCTGAACGCCGGGAGCGACGGCCGGCGGTTCCGGACCTTCCTCGGCATGAAGCACTCCCCGCCGTTCATCGATCAGGGTGTGGCCGCCATGCGACAGGCCGGGATCGAACGGGCGGTGGGCCTGGTGATGGCTCCGCACTGGTCCGGCATGTCGATTGAGACGTACATCGAACGGGTGAACGCGACCGCTGCCGAGGGGAGCGGCGGCCCGGCATTCGATTTCGTTCGCGCCTGGTACAAGCACCCGGGCTTCGTCGAGTTCCTGTCGTCGCGAGTGTCCGACGCGCTGGACCGGTTGAGTCGCGCCCAGCGCCGCGGAGCGGTGGTGATCTTCTCCGCGCACAGCCTGCCGCAGCGAGGGATGCCGGACGGCACGTCGCGCTGTCTGCGTTGCCACACCGACTGGTGCACGAACGGATGCCGATATAAGACGGAGCTCGAGGACAACGCCAAGATCGTCGCCGAGGCGGTCGGTCTGCACGAGGAGCAATACACGGTCGCGTGGCAGAGCGCGGGGAGGACCGCCGATCCATGGCTTGGACCATCCATGGAGGACGTGATCCGAGACGTCGCGGCGGCCGGCCACCGCGCCGTCGTGGCCTGCTCGGCGGGGTTCGTCGCCGATCACCTGGAGATCCTGTACGACCTCGACATCGAGGCCCGCCGGGCCGCCCAGGAGCGGGGCATGGCGTTCGTTCGAACCGAGATGCCGAACGCCGACCCGAGGTTCGTGGAGATCCTGGCCCGGGTGGTCCGGGAACACCTGCGGGAGCCGGCCCCGACCCGGTCGGCCTGGGCCCAGGCCTGAGGACGGCGCCGGTGGCCCCGAAGCGGGTGGTGATCGTGGGGGCTGGGATCTCCGGGCTGGTCGCGGCGTACCGGCTCCTCCAGACCTCCAACGGGACCCCGTTCGAGATCACCGCGCTCGAAGCCTCGGACGCGACCGGCGGCAAGCTTCGCACCGGCGAGCTGGCCGGCATCCCAATCGAGGAGGGCGCGGACTCGTTCGTGGTCCGGAAGCCGTGGGCCATCGACCTGTGCCGCGAGCTCGGGCTGGGCGACCAGTTGGTGGCGCCGGTGCCGGGCGGGGCCCACGTGTGGGCGGGAGGCCGGCTGGTGGCCTACCCGAAGGCGGCGCCATTCGGCATCCCGTCCTCGGTGGAGGACCTCCTGCGGTGGAAGGGTCTGTCCCGGCGGGGCCGGTGGAGTGCCGCCGCCGACCTCGTTCGGCCCCGCCGGAAGGAGGCCGGCGACGAATCGGTGCAGGCGCTGGCCGAACGCCGGATGGGGCCCGAGGCGGCGCGGGTCCTGGTGGGGCCGCTCCTGGCCGGCATCCACGCGGGCGACCCGGCCCGGCTGGGGGTGGCCGCCACGTTCCCGGAGCTGCCCCGGTGGGAGCGGAACTTCGGCAGCCTGATCCGTGGGTCGAAAGCCTCGCTGAAGATGACGAGCGACCCGGGAGGGCCGCTGTTCGCCACGGTGTGGGCGGGGCTGTCGGCCTTCACCGGCGTGCTGTCCCAGGCCCTCGGGCCAGCCCGGGTCCGAACGGGCGAGCCGGTCACCGCAGTCGAACGAGGCCCCCACGGATGGCTGGTCCGCTCCGGCGGCGGGGTCCACGAGGCCGACGCCCTGATCCTGGCCACACCCGCGTTCGAGTCGGCCCGGCTCCTGGGGCCGCTGGCCCCGGGCGCCGGCCGCGAGCTGGAGGCCATCCCGTACGCGTCCACGGCGGTGGTCTCGCTGGTGTACCCGCCCGGGACGGCCGGCCGCCTCCCACCGGGCACGGGATTCATCGCCCCGGTGGGCCAGCCGGGGATCGGCACCGTCACGGCGTGCACGTGGATCTCCAGCAAGTGGCCCCGCGAGGAGCACGAGGGCCGGGCCGTGCTCCGATGCTTCGTCGGACGGTACGGGGACGAATCGGCACTCCGCCTCGCCGACGGGGAGCTGGTCCGGGAGGTGGCGAACGACGTGGAAGCCGCGGCGCCGATCGGCGCGAAGCCGGAGGCCTGGCGGGTGTCCCGGTGGCCCCGTTCGATGCCCCAGTACGAGGTGGGCCACCTCGAACGCCTGGCCCGCCTGGACTCGGCGCTGGCGGCGCTCCCCGGCGTGTTCGTGTCCGGTTCGGCCTATCGTGGTGTGGGCATCCCGGACTGCGTGCGGCAGGGGGGAGAGACCGCGGAGCGGGTTCGAACCTACCTGGCGTCGCCGGAGCGCGCCGGGCCGGCCGGACCGTCGGCGATCCAACAGGAGGCGAAGACGTGACCGACAGCGACACCCTGTACGCGTACTACCCGGTGTTCCGGGGCGGGCCCGGCCTTCGGGCCGGCGAGTGGGAGGAGGCCGACGCCGCCGTCCACGAGGCCGAGATCCTGCTGAAGGAGTGGGCAGACCGGGTCACCGTCCGAGGCGTCTACTCGACGGCGGGATTTCGGGCCGACGCCGACCTCATGATGTGGTGGGTGGCTCCCGACCCCGACGTGGTGCAGGATCTGATGGGCGCCTTCCGCCGTTCGGCCCTGGGCAGGCAGCTCGAGCTGGTGTGGGCCTTCATGGGACTGGTCCGGCCCGCGGAGTTCACCCCCGACCACGCGCCCGCGTTCGTGAAGGGCGAACCGCCCCGTCGCTACCTGTGCGTGTATCCGTTCGTGCGAACCCCCGAGTGGTACCTGTTGCCGGTGGACCAGCGAGGCGAACTCCTGCGGGAGCACGGCGAGATCGGCCGTCGGTTTCCGGAGGTCCTGGCCAACACCACCAGCGCGTTCGGGCTGAACGACTGGGAGTGGATCCTCGCGTTCGAGTCGGACCGGCTCGACCGCATCGTGGACTGCATCCGCCAGCTTCGAACGGCCGAAGCGAGGCGCTACACGAAGGTGGAGGTTCCCTTCGTCACGGGGATCCGCAAGGAGCTGGCCGAGGCGGCCCGGGATCTGTTCTGATCAGGTCGGGAACAGAAACCCGGGGAGCCGTCGGGGCCGGCTTGCCGGGACCTCAGGTCAAGAGCGCGCAGACGTCGATGATGTTCTGGTTCATCCTTTTCACCTGAACGGAGCCGTCCGCCAGGTACAGGACGTCGACCAAGCCTCTGCTGATGAGGATCTCCGGGCGATCGGGCAGGCCCAGGAAGAGGGTGAGCCCCTGGGCGATGAACTCGTACGATCCGTCGGGGTTCGACAGGCTGCGGGCCGGCCCGGAGACATTCTCCTCCAGTGAGGTGCCGGTATTCAGGTCGGTCATGAGGGCGGTGAACGATCCGGTGATCTTGACCAGCGTGACGCCGCCGGGCAAGGGGACGAACTTCACGTACTCCTTGTTCACCGGGAACTCGAAATGAATCGTGGTCCCGCACAGATCCGCGTCGAACGGATCGGATGGCAACGGCTCCCACCCGCCGCCCCTGGCGAGGGCCGTCCCTGCCTGCAGCGCCATCAAGGTCCCCACCACGACCAGTAGGGATGCGATCCGCCTCATGATTCCCCCTTCCCCCCGGCGCCGAATTGGGCGCGCCCGGCCGAGATCATGCCTCGGCCGACAGCCATCTGTCCAGACCACACGCGGAACGCATGACCATTTGCCTGAACGAATTGAGGCGGCTACGACTCGGCGTCTGGGGGCGCGCATGGATGGCCATCCTGGCGGGCTGCTGGCCGGGATCGCTGTGAACGCATGGCGCGCGGCGAACAAGCGAGCGGAGGCCCGCAAGCGCCGCAACCAGGACCGCCGCCGGGCCGCATAGCGAACCGCCCCCCGGGGCCAGTCAGCGAGCCGCCCCGCTGGCCCCGGTTCGACGTAGAACATGGCGTGAGGGAAGTGGGGTGCCGAGCCCCGGCTATCCTGTCAAGGCCATGACCGACGCCGAGGGCGCCAGGACGTTCTTCCAGGCGGTGGCCGACCGCGTGGAGGGCCGGCTGTTCGGCGTCCGGGATCCCCTCCGCCTGGTCCTCGTGGGCATCCTGTGCGACTCGCACGTGCTGATCGACGACGTGCCCGGCGTGGGCAAGACCACGCTGATCCGAACGCTCGCCGGCCTGCTGGGCCTGGAGTTCCAGCGGGTCCAGTTCACCCCGGACCTCATGCCGTCGGACATCACCGGCGCCTCGGTGCTCAACCTCAAGACCCAGGAGTTCGAATTCCGCCGGGGGCCGATCTTCACCCAGATCCTCCTGGCCGACGAGATCAACCGGGCCACCCCGAAGACCCAGGCCGCCCTGCTCGAGGCGATGCAGGAGCGGCAGGTCACCGTGGACGGGGTGACCTACCCGCTGCCCGACCCGTTCTTCGTGCTGGCCACGCAGAACCCCGTGGAGCTCGAAGGGACCTTCCCCCTGCCCGAGGCGCAGCTGGACCGGTTCCTGCTGAGGGTTCGGATCGGCTACCCGTCGGAGGCGGACGAGGAGCGCATCCTGACCGTGTCCCGGGATCGGCGGGAGGCCCAGGCGGCCCCGCTCCCCGAGGCCCTCGACGTGTCGGAGCTGCGGCGCCTGGTGGGGGCGGTTCGGCTGGAGCAGCCCGTCAGGCACTACATCGTGTCGCTGGCCCGGGCCACCCGGGGCCATCCCGACCTCCAGGTGGGGGCCAGTCCCCGGGCCGTTGAGCACATGGGCGACGCGGCCCGGGCCAGGGCCCTGCTGGAGGGGCGCGACTTCGTGCTCCCCGACGACGTGAAGGCGCTGGCCGCCCCGGTGTTCACCCACCGGCTGGTGCTGTCGACCGACGCCCGGATCCGGGACCGCCAGGCCGAGGAGGTCCTGGCCGAGCTGCTCGAGTCGGTGGCCGTGCCCGTGGAGTTCATGGACGCCTGAGGCCCCAGACCCCGGCGTCGTCGCGAAGCGGAGCGGAGAAGACGAACACCAAGGACCGCCGCGAGATCTCGCTGGTCGTCGCCGTCGGCACGGGCGTCGCCGCCGTGGCCCTCGGGCGGGTCTCCCTCATGCTGTGGGCGGCCGCCGTGGCGTCGATGGCCGGCGGGACGATGTGGTGGGCTCGAAACGCCTGGCAGGGCGTCACCGTCACCGCGGAGTTCAGGCCCCGCCGGGCCTTCCTCGGTGAGCCGGTCACCCTTCGGTTACGCATCTCGAACCCCAAGAAGCTGCCCCTGCCGGTGGTTCGTCTGGGGGTGTGGCTCCCGCCGGGCCTGCTGCCATCCGGTGTGGACGGCGGGGCCCCCATCCGGGGCTTCCACCGCCGGCTGTTCCTCCCGGGGCACTCCGAGGCCACGGTCGACCTGCCGGTGCGGTTGCTCCGGCGGGGCGAGTTCTGGCTCGAACGGGTGGAGGTGGAGCTGGCCGACCCGTTCGACCTGGCGCCGCTGTATCGGGAGCTGGCGCCCGACGCCGACCTCATGGTGCTCCCCGAACCGCGGATCAGGATCGGCGCGGGCGTGCGGCGCCATCTGCCGTTCGGCCATCCCGCCCCGGCGGCGCGGATGTTCGAGGAGCGGGAGCGGTTCGCCGGCGTTCGGCCCTACCAGCCCGGCGACCCGCTGAACCGGATCCACTGGAAGCTCACCGGCCACACCGGGGCGCTCCAGACGAAGCTGTTCGAACCGACCCGAACCGCCGACGTGATGCTGGCGCTGGACCTGTCGGTGGGCGAGCCGTACTGGGACGCCGTGTTCCCCGACGTGGCCGAGGACACCATCGGGTGGGCGGGCTACCTCGCCCTGCAGGCCGTCGACGCGGGCTGGCGCGTGGGGCTCCTGGCGAACACCCACCTGACCAGGGGGCGCGGGCCGCTCCGGGTCCCCCCGTCCCAGGCGAAAGGACACGAGGCCGCGTTGTTCGCCGCGCTGGCGAGGATGCCGAACGAGCCGACCTCCAACCTCGGGCCGGTCCTTCGGGAGGGCCTCCGGCGCGTCGGGCACGAGCCCTCGGTGGTGGTGGTGATCTCGCCGGACCCCGGCCCCTCCCTGCGCTTGGAGATCGGAAGGATCCGGCGACGGGGGATGCAGGTGGTCGAGCTGTCCCCGCTCGAGGTGAAGCCCCGGTGGGGATGGACCAAGCCGGCCGGAGGATGACGAACGCATGAGCGAGGTCGTCGATTCCCGAACAGGCCCGGGGGGACCGAAGGAGCCGAAACGGGTCCCCACGGCGGGGGAGCGAGACATGGCGCGGCGGAGCGTCGCCGCGGCGACCTTCGCGGCCCTGGCCGAGTCCGGGGTCCTGTTCCTCCCGGTTCGGCTCACCGCGGTCCAGGTGATCGGGGCGACCTCCGGGCCGCTGGCCACCTACCCGGCGTTCGTGGTGTTGTTCGTGGCGGGGACGGCGCTGGCGACCAGATCGCGGCGGTGGGCCGGCATGCCGACGGCCGCGGCGGCGGCGGCGTTCGTGGTCGGAGTGGTCCAGGGCCTGGCCGCGTCCCCGTCGAACCTGACCGCCGCGATGTTCTCGGTGATCCTGGCGATGCTCGCGGCCCTGCGGGTGGTGACGCTCACGCTGCGGGACTGGCGGAACCCGGTCGAGTCGTCGTTCGGCTGGGGTGCGGTGGCCCTGCTGGCCGAGGTGTTCATGGCGTCCAGCGCCCACGCGGGCTGGGAGCCCGTCCTGCCCGTGATCGTGCCGGTGTTCTTCGGGGCGTCGCTGGCCTCCCGGGGCATGAGCCTGTCGCTGGCTGCCGCCGCGACGAGCTCGTCGGTGGCGGGGGCGAAGTCCGGTCCGACCGGCCCGCCTCCCCGGCTGTCGCTGGGGCTCCTCGCGATGCTGGCCGCGGTGGTGGCGGTGGGAGCGACGCTGGGGCTTCGGAACGGACCGTTCGAGCTCTTGGGGAGGATCGTCCTGCCGGTCCTGGGCGCCGTGTTGGTGGGCGTGTCGGTCGTGCTGGGGCTGATCGGGCAGGGGCTGGCGAACGTGTTCGCCTGGCTGCACCTCGACTTCGCCAAGGGGCTCCGGCGGGTGGCGACGAACCTGACGAGATTCCGTGGCCACCTGCTGTCGCATCCGCACGCCGGCGGCCCCGCCAGCGTGCTCGACCGGGTGGTCGGGGGGATCCTGTTCGGGCTGGCCACGATGGCGATCGTTCGACTGATCCGGCGGCGCCGGCCGCAGTCGGACTGGTCGCCCGCCCGGCGCGTCGAGGGGATGGGGGTGCGGGCGCGGGGACCGCTGTCGAGGGTTCGGGGGCAGCTCCGGCGCCGTCCGCGGGAGCTGCCGGCGCAAACGGTCCGCCGGTGGTATGCGGAAGCGCTGCTTCTGCTGGAGGAGAAGGGGCTGGCGAAACCGGCCGCGGCGACGCCGGCGGACTACGCCGGCTCGGTCAGCGTGGCCTTCCCCGGGTCACGCCGGGGGTTCGACGCGCTCACCCGGGCCTACGAGGAGGTTCGCTACGGAGCGAGGGAGTTCGACCGGGAACGGCTGGAAGGCGTCCGGGCCGAGTGGGACGGCGCGATGTCGGTGATCCGAGCCTCGGAACGGCTGGAGGAACCGGAGGGAGCTGTCGCGGCCGAGCAGGAGCCCGCCGGGCCGGCCGGGGACGCGCGTTGATCACCGTCAGGAGGGACCGGGAGATCTTCGAGACCGACGGCGAGTGGTTCCACGCCCGGTGGCACTTCTCGTTCGACCGGTACGTCGATCCGGCGTGGACGCGGTTCGGATCGCTCCGCGTGTTCAACGACGACCGCCTGGTCCCGGGGGCGATCTGGCCGATGCATCCCCATCGGGACATCGAGGGCCTGACCTACGTGGTGGAGGGGACGTTCCGGCACGCGGACTCGCTGGGCGGCGAGTACCTGCTGCTGCCGGCCGGGTCGGCCCAGCGGATGACGCTCGGGTCGGGAGCGTGGCATTCGGAGCAGAACGCCTCGGACACCGAGCCCATGCGATTCATCCAGATGTGGATCCTGCCGCGGGAGCGGGGGCTGGAGCCGTCGGTCGAACAGAAGGTGTTCACCAGGGAGGATCGAACCGACCGGCTGCTCCGCGTGATCTCGGAGGAGGATGGAGAGTCGGTGCTGGTGCACCAGGGGGCCGCGGTGTATGTGTCGTCGCTGTCGGCCGGCGTCGCGGTGGAGCACCGGTTCGAGCCGGGGCACGGCGGCTACCTGTACGTGATCTCGGGAGCGTTACGGCTCGGAAACGAACGACTGGCGACGGGCGACGCCGCGAAGATCGAATCCGAACCCGGCGTTGCGCTGGAGGCCGAGGAGCCCACCGAGCTGATCCTGGTCGACGTCGGGGTGGTGGGTCAGGGCCCGTCCGGCTTGGGCTGAGGAGATGTCGTCCCTCGGGCTTCACCTGTAGAGCGGCCCGAGCGTGGTGTGCGGAGCCGGGAGCGACCTCCGCCGCCTCGGCCCGCTCGTCCAGGTCGTACAACTCGACCGCGTAGTCGAGGGTCTCCAACTGCTCCTGCAGGTTGTTCCACCGATCGATGTGGACGATCACCGCGATGGGCCGCCCGCGGTCGGTGATCACGATGTGGTGATCGAACAGGTATTGGAGCTCTCTCCTGATCTGGTCCCGCAGCTGGGTCTTCGGCACGATCCGTGTGGCCATCCAACGGATGGTCAGGGCGGCCACCGAGATTCGGATCTGCTGGTGGCCCCGGCCGCCCGGAAGTGGTCCAGATGCTCGGAACTGCCCGCTCAAACGTACGGCTGGCAGTGGCGTGGCCACTCAGCGCTGGCGAAGGAGAATCCTCCGGATCGGGCATCGAGTCAGTTTTCCGGCCTACTCTCCCATGATGCCGATCCTGCCGAGGATCACGTTCACGGAACCATTGATGGAACGGGACCATCGGGACCGGTGGGACCTCCTGGTCGGGGTCATCGGAGACCTCTCGATCCTGGTAGGCGACCGAGTGCTCTACCAGGAGCCCTACTTTCCCATCGTGGAATTGGCTCTGGGGATGCTCAGCTGGCTGCAGGACGGTTTCTCGCACAGGGGACCCTACGAGTCCACCTTGCTGGACTCCGAGGACGTCGGGATGGTGTGGATACATCCCCACGGTGCGGGATGGCAGATCGGGTCGATCTATCAGCAGTACGCTGAGACAACGGTTTGGAGCGACGAGGCGATTAGGTCCATGGTCCTGTCGTTTGCGACGGAGGTTCGCGACCGATCTCCAGTCACCGTTCGAGCGGCGGTTCGTCGCTTACTGCTGCTGACCCTGCTCGAGTGAGAAGCCGGGCTGCCGGCGTGCCGCACCCCCGGTGGGACCCAAGTCCGCCTACTCCGGTACCCGTGACATCGGAAACGCCGGCAGGGCCGAGGGCTCCCTTACTCGATGACGGCGACCGCTTGGCCGGCCTCCACCACGTCGCCCGGGCCCGCCAGGACCTCCTTCACCACGCCTCCGGCCGGAGCGACCACGCGGGTCTCCATCTTCATCGCCTCGAGGGTGGCCACCGGGTCGCCGGACTCGATCACGTCGCCAACGGAGACGAGGACCGCCAGGATCGTGCCGTGCATGGGGGCGACCACCCGACCGGGCTGCGCGCTGGCCCGGCCCGACCTCGCTGACCTGATCGAACCGGCGATGGCGGGATGCCACAGCCGGACCGGCGCTCCTTCGACCACGAGGACATCCGGTTCGGGGGGCGCCACGGGCGCCGCGTTCGCCCGGAGCGGGTCGAGGACGCCCCCCTCGAGCGTGACCGTCGAGTAGGTCCCCTCGACGAACGCCGGGTCCTCCAGCAGCAGCTTGTGAGCGGGGATGGTCGTGGGGATGCCCTCGATCACGAACTCGTCGAGGGCGCGCAGCATCCGGCGCCGCGACTCCTCGCGCGTCGCCCCCCAGGCCACCAGCTTGGCCACCAGGCTGTCGTAGGCGCTCGGGACCTCGTCGCCCTCGCCGAACCCCGAGTCCACGCGGATCCCCGGGCCTGCCGGTTCCCGGTACCGCGTGATCCGGCCCGGCCCCGGCAGGAAGCCGCGTGCGGGGTTCTCCGCGTTGATCCGGCACTCGATGGCGTGGCCGCGCGGCTCGAGGCTGCCGGCGTCGAACCCCTCGCCGGCGGCGATCCGCAGTTGGGCCGCGACCAGATCCAGGCCGAGCACCTCCTCCGTGATGGTGTGTTCGACCTGGAGCCGGGCGTTCATTTCGAGGAAGTAGAACGGCGCCCGGTCACGGGTCGCCTCGGGCGCGTCGGGGTCCACCAGGAACTCCACCGTCCCCGCGTTCACGTAACCGCACGCATCGGCCACGCGCACGGCCGCCTCGCCCATCTCGGGCACCATGGCGGCGAACAGCGGCGGCGGGGTCTCCTCGACCAGCTTCTGGTGCCGGCGCTGCAGCGAGCAGTCCCGGGCGCCCAGCCACACGGCCCGGCCCGGAGCCGTCGCCAGGACCTGCACCTCGACGTGCTTCGGCCCGGGCAGGTACCGCTCCAGGTAGACCTCGCCCGAGCCGAACCAGGCCTGCGCCTCCCGGACGGCCGATTCGAACGCGGCCCCGACCTCGCCGGCCGACCGCGCCACCTTCAGCCCGCGCCCGCCCCCTCCGCCGGCGGCCTTGATCGCTATGGGGTATCCGTGGCTCTCCCCGAAGGCCTGCACCTCCTCGATGCCGGAGACCGGGTCCACCGTACCCGGGACCACCGACACGCCCGCCGACCGCGCCAGCCGCCTGGCCCGAACCTTGTCCCCGGCGGCCCGCAGCGCGTCAGGTGGAGGGCCGATCCACACGAGGCCGGCGGCCGTGACGGTCTCGGCCGCGTCGGCCCGTTCGCTCAGGAAGCCGTACCCGGGATGGATCGCCTCGGCCTCCCGGGACCGCGCGGCCTCGATGATGGCCGCGACGTTCAGGTAGGTCTCCGCCGGGGCGACGCCCGGCAGGTGGACCGCCTCTCCGGCCGCCGCCACGTGGCGGGCCCGCGCGTCCACGTCCGAGTACACCCCCACCGTGGCCACGCCGAGCTCGGCGCAGGTTCGAGCCACCCGCACCGCGATCTCACCGCGATTGGCGATCAGGATCTTGGCGAACACGCCGTAGACGATAATGCGCCGGTCGAGAGGAGGGTCCGTGGAAGCGCCAGGAGGCAGGGGCGGTGTGGTCGTCACCGGCGCGTCCTCGGGGATCGGCCGGGCCTGCGTCCTCCATCTGGCGAGCCTCGGATTCGCCGTGTTCGCCGGAGTCCGAAAGCCCGAGGACGCCGAGCGGCTCCGCACCCTCTCCAACGGCTCCGTGACCTCGGTCATGCTGGACGTCACCGAGGCCGAGCAGATCGCGTCCGCAGTCGAGGAGGTCGCCCGGACGCTCGGGGGCGGCCGCCTGGCCGGGGTGGTGAACAACGCGGGCATCGCCGTGGCCGGGCCCCTGGAATTCCTGCCCGTCGAGGAGCTTCGGCGCCAGCTCGAGGTCAACTCGGTGGCGCCGGTGGCGGTGACCCAGGCCTTCCTGCCGATGCTTCGAACCTCGAAGGGCAGAGTGGTACACGTGGGCTCCGCCGGCGGCCTCATCTCCACGCCGTTCCTGGGCGCCTACAGCGCGTCGAAGTTCGCCCTGGAGGCCATCGCAGACTCGATGCGGATGGAGCTCCGGCCGTGGTCGATCCACGTGTCGCTGGTGGATCCCGGCAGCATCGCCACCGAGATCTGGGAGCGCAGCACGAACCAGGCCGACCGGCTCCTCGAGCAGATGCCGCCCGAGTTCGACCGGCTCTACGGCGCCGCCATCCCCAAGATCAAGGAGGCCGCCAGGAAGACCGAACGGCGCGGCCGCCCACCGATGGCCGTGGCGAAGGTCGTGGCCCGGGCCCTCACCGACGCCCGGCCGAAGGCCCGCTACTACGTCGGTCCCGACGCCAAGGCCCAGGCCGCCCTGGCGCGGCTCCTCCCCTCCCGGTGGAAGGATCGGCTGATCGTCAAGGTAGCCGGCCTGTAGAACGAACGACGAGCGTCAGTCCGGGGCGGCCGCCACCGACCATCGAGGGCCGGCTTTGCCCACGTGGCTGGGGATGTCGTGCCCCACCAGCTCCTCGACCAGCTTCGACGCCTCCAGCAGCCGGTCCAGATCGATGTCCGTTTCGATCCCCATGTCCTCGAGCATGTGCACGAGGTCCTCGGTGGCCACGTTCCCGACCGCTCCCTCGGCGAAGGGCGACCCCCCGATGCCACCCACGCTCGCGTCGAACTCGTCCACGCCCATCTCCAGCGCCGCCAGGACATTCGCCATCGCCGCGCCGCGGGTGTCGTGGAAGTGCACGTTGAGAGGCGTCCCCGGGAGCCACACCTTCAGCAGCCCGACCACGTCCCACACCCGGCCGGGCGTGGCCATCCCCGTGGTGTCGCCGAGGGAGATGCCCTGCACGCCGAGCTCGAGGAGCTCGGAGGCCAGCTCCAGCACGCGCTCGGGCGGGACGTCGCCCGAGTACGGGTCGCCGAACGCCGTGGAGATCGACACCTCCACCCTGACGCCGGCCTCGCGGCCCACGCGGGCCACCTCCGCCACGTCGCCCACCGACTCCCACACGGTCTTGCCGACGTTCTTCTGGTTGTAGCCGTCCGACGCGGCCAGGAAGGCCTGGAGCGAACCGAACCCGCCCGCCTGCAGGGCCGCCTCCGCACCCCGGCGGTTCGGCACCAGGGCCGAGTACTCGACCGCCGGGTTCCTGTCCGCTGCGCGCCACACCTCGGCGGCATCCGCCATCGCCGGCACCGCCTTCTCCGAGACGAACGACACCGCTTCGATCTTTCGGAGGCCGGTCCGCGACAGCGCGCCGATCAGCCTGGCCCTGGCCTCCACGGGCAGGGGCAGTTCGGACTGGAGCCCGTCGCGAGGGCCGACCTCCCGGATGGTCACCCGGCGAGGGAGAGGGAACCGCGACTCGCCGATCGAGGACTCGCGTGTGAGCTGAGGAATTTCGCCGCCCCTTTGCCCTGACCTAGTTGTGTGCTTGGACATCAGCCCCTCGGCAGGTCTGCAAGTCCCTCCAGGAGGGCACTCAGGACGGCGGGTTGAGAGAGTATTCGCAGTGGGAGGATGGTGAAGTCTCTGTCCTCAGCGCCTATCAATCGCGGCGCCGCTTCGGGTATTGAACGAAGTCTGTCTATTACACGCCGAAGTAGTTCCGGGTCAGCCTGCCGCACATTGGCCCAGATGAGACAGAAGTTGTCACTGGGGTGCGTTCCGCAGTACCAGAGTCGTCTGTACTTTCCGGCGATCTCGTACCAGCCATTCAATGTGGCCGATTTTCCACTTCCAGTCCTCAACTCGCCGTCATGTGTTCGCGTCCAGTCGCAGAGTTGGCGAACGACTCCGACGGCGGTGGCTCCAAACGTTTCTTCTAGAGCTTGAAAGAAGTCATCTTCAGTCCACCTGCGCCCGCTGCGTTCGGCCTTCGCGTGTGCCGCCTCCTTTCCATACACGTCGGGGATGAGGATTTCCGTGTCCCCGTCGCGCGTGTAGCGAAGTTCTAGGGCGAGTACAGAGACCTCATCGACGGTGACGCCGTTCAAGTACTCAATCGTCCGTCTGAGCTCAGTCGTGATCTCGTCGACCGCAAATATGAGGTGGAAGTGCCCAGTTTTGAGGTTACTCGCCACCCGCTCCCGAAAAAGTGTCAAGTCCCAACCTTCCCCTGCAATCTCCTTCATGTACTCCTCCAGGGGCTTCCCGAGGTGAGGATCGAGCGCCCCAACGAAGTCTTCGTACGAGGAACCCCAAAGGCTTCCCGCGTACTCGAAGAGCTGGCCCACGACAGTTCGCTTGATGTCAGGGTTGCGCCGAAGCTTGCATTCGACGATAGCGATGTTGCCTTCGGGATCGAGCGCGAGCAGGTCAGCCGGACCGAACTGCGTCTGCCGTTCTCTGACTACCATGAGCCGTTTGCCGCTGAACCCAGGGATCAGATCTGGCGTTCTTTCGAGGAGTGTCTGAAGCGCAGCCTCATTGTCAAACGAGATGGTCTCGGGACTTCGCCAAGCTGATTCGCCCACTCGCTTTATTAGCAATCTGGGTATGCTCCTCTCATCGGCCCTTCCACTGGGGGTCGCGCTTCTCGTTGAAGGCGGCGATGCCCTCGTGGCGATCCTCGCTGGCGACGGCGCGCCGCCACGCCAGGTCCTCCAGTTCGATCCCGGCCTCCATCGGCAATCCGGCGCCAAGGTCGATGGCCTGCTTGGCCTCCCGCACCGACACCGGAGACGAGCGGCACAGGTCGAGGGCCAGCTCCATGGTTGCCGACGCCAGCGCGTCGCGGGGCACCACGCGTTCGACCAGTCCCAGCTCGTCGGCCCGGGCCGCCGTGATCCGCCTGCCGGTGAAGACGAGCTCCTTCGCCCGGGACTGCCCGATCTTCCGCCCCAACAGTTGAGTCCCTCCGCCGCCCGGCACGATCCCCACGGTCACCTCGGGCAGGCCGAACACCGCGTCCTCCGCCCCCACGATGAGGTCGCAGCACAGCGCCAGCTCGAACCCGCCACCGAGGGCGAACCCGAACACGGAAGCGATCGTCGGCTGGGGGATCGCCCGCACCGAGTCGAACATCGAACGCATCAGGACGCGGTTTCGCATCCAGCCCCGGTCGTCGAGGCCGTTGCGCTCTTTGAGGTCGGCCCCGACGCAGAACGCCCGCTCGCCCCCGGCGGCCAGCACCACCACCCACGCCTCCGGCTGAGCGGCCGCCTGGAGCACGGCTCCGGCGAGCTCGTCCGCCACCTCAGAGGAGATGGCGTTCAGCGCCTCCGGCCGGTTCAGGGTCACCACGGCGACGTGCTCCTCCAGCCGAACCTCGACGAAGCTCATGGGGGTCCTTCGTCACACGGGCGGGACGCCGTGGCGGCGTTCGCTGAACGCCCGGTCTTTGGTGCGAGCCTGAGACAGCCGGAGGACGAGCTCGGCCCGCAGGTCGTCGGGCTGGACCACCGCGTCGACCACGTTCTCCGCGGCTAGGTGCAGGATGTCGATGTCCTCCTCGTACTCCCGGCGCTTCCGCGCGACGTAGTCGGCGCGTTCGGCTTCGTCCTCGATGGCCTGGATCTTGTTGAAGTAGACGGCGTTGATGGCAGGCTCCGGCCCCATCACCGCGATCCGCGCGGTGGGCAACGCCAGCGTGGCGTCGGGTTCGAACCCCGGCCCGGCCATCGCGTAGAGGCCGGCGCCGTAGGCCTTGCGCACGATCACCGAGAACTTCGGCACGGTGGCCTCGCTGACGGCGGTGATGAGCTTGGCCCCGTGCCGGATGATCCCCTGGCGCTCCACCGCCGACCCGATCATGAAACCCGGCACGTCGGCCAGGAAGATCAGCGGGATGTTGAAGGCGTCGCACAGCCACACGAACCTGGCCACCTTGTCGCTGGAGTCGACGAACAGCACCCCGCCCAGATGGGCCGGCTGGTTCGCCACGATCCCCACCGCCTCGCCGCCCAGCCGGCCCAGTCCGGTGATGACCTCACGGGCGAAGTCCGGCTTGATCTCGAAGAACGAACCCTCGTCGAGGACCCCGGCCACGATGGCGTACATGTCGAACGACTTCGACTCGTCCTCCGGGACGATCCCCGCCAGCGAGCCCCGGTAGGCGGGCTGCCGCGACTCGGCCGAGGGGGGATCCAGGCGATAGTTCGGCGGGAAGTAGCTGAGGTAGGCCCGGGCCGCCTCGATGGCCGCCTTGTCGTCGGGCACCACCAGGTCACCGCTGCCGCTCTTCTCGGCGTGCATCCGGGCCCCGCCCATCTCCTCCAGCGTGACCTTCTCCCCGATGACCTCCTCGGCCATCCGAGGCGAGCCCAGGTACATCGAGGCGTTGCCCTCGACCATGAACACCACGTCGCAGAAGGCCGGGATGTAGGCGCCTCCGGCGGCCGACGGGCCGAACAGGCAGCACACCTGGGGGAGGCGCCCGCTCGCCTGGACCTGGTTGTAGAAGATCCTCCCGGCGCCCCGCCGGCCGGGGAACATCTCGACCTGCCGGTCGATGCGGGCCCCCGCCGAGTCCACCAGGTACACCATGGGGATGGCCCGCCTCCGGGCCAGCTCGATGATCCGGATGATCTTCTCGACCGTGTGCGGCCCCCACGACCCGGCCTTGACCGTGGGGTCGTTCGCCATGACGGCGACCGGCCTGCCGTGGACGGTGCCCACCCCGGTGACGACGGCGTCTGCCGGGAGGTCGCCGGCGAGCGCCTGCACCAGCAAGCCCTCTTCGGCGAACCCGTCCGCGTCGTCCAGCAGCAGCCGGAGCCGCTCCCGGACGAACAGCTTCCCCTGCTCGGCCAGCTTCTGGTGGTACTTGGGCGCCCCGCCCGACCGCGCGCGCTCGACCGCGGACGCGATCGCCTCGGACACGTTCCGGCTCTCCTCCGGCATGCCGCTGAGTGTAGAACGCACCCATGCCCGATGGGCCGAACAGCCTCCGTCCCCACTCGGGCGCAGGCGCGTATGACGAAGTGGGAACGGGAGGGGCTCATGGGCGAAGCTCCGCCCAGGATGTCGAGACGGCGCCGGATCGCGATCGCGGTCGCCCTGGCCCTCGCCGTGGCCGGCCTGGATGTGGCCGGAGGCCTCGCCCCGCGACCAGGGCACCGAGGCGCCATCAAGCCGTCCGCCCTCCCACTGTGGGGTGGCCTGATCCCCCGGCCATCGCCTTCATTCGGCTTCCGCTTCCGACCAACCCGCTTTCGCCCCGACGTGTCGAACCGAATCTGGGCCCTCGCCTCGAGCACGGCGTTCGGTCGTGACGCGGCGGCCGAGGATCGTTCGGTCCTGGGGTTCTACTCGCGACAGTTGCCTCGGAGTGGCTGGCGCCAGGTTCGCGCCCTGCCGATGGGCCACCTGTTCTTCCCGAACGTGGGGTTGGCATCGGTCGGTGGGCAGGTTTGGAACCTGGGCACCATCACGGCTCGCATCTACGTTTCGGCGTACGACCAGGCTGGCATCCTGAGCGCCGGGCTCATCGTCTCGGCCGTGCCGACGTCAATCGAGCTCGTGCGCGGCACCGAGGATGCTGCGGGCCAGCCTCTTTTCGCGCCGCCCTCAGGGTACGAACCGGTCCATGACGGGGAGGCGGCGCTGGAGAGCGCGCTGTTCGACACGTCCGCTTATGCCTCCCCGGCGACCTCGCTCGAGGTGAGGCTCGGGACCGTCCACGAAGGGCTGGATCCGAATCGGGTCAACGTGGTGTGGGCGGTCACCTTCCGCGGAACCTGCATCGAAGCGCCAGCCGGGCCCTGGACCGGCACACCTCGTCCGCGCCGAACGTGCGCTGGCCGAGTCGGCTTCATGCCCGGCGTGAGGACGATCGTAGTCGATGCCGAGACGGGCGGGCTCCTCTCAGAAGGTGAGGTGGGCACCTGATCGAGTCGTCCGTCGTGCCTGGTCCCTCGTCCCGCAGTTGGACGGTCAGTTCATCATCGGCTGTGAAGGGTGACCTCCTGCGGGCCCCCCACTACGAGGTGGTGGTCCGTCCCGAGACCGGCAAGGCCACCCCTTGGACGCGCGAGGCCGGGAGGTGCACCGTGAACACCGCGCCTCCGCCCTCGGCGTTGGCCGCTTCGACCCGGCCTCCGTGCAGCTCGACCAGGTCCCGTGCCACCGCCAGGCCGATGCCGGTGCCGCGGGCGCTCTGGGAGCCGCGGTAGAAGCGTTCGAACACGCGCTGCAACAGCTCCTCGGGGATCCCCGGGCCGTGGTCGCGAACGGTCACCACAGCCTGGTCGCAGTCCCGCCCCGCGTCGACCTCGATGGGGGTGCCGGGAGGCGAGAACTTGGCCGCGTTCGACAGGAGGTTCCCCAGGATCCGGTCGAAGGCGAACCGGTCGGCCATCACGCCCACGCCTGGCTCCAGGTTCGATCGCACGGGGCGGCCCGACAGCTCGTGGACCATGTTCGCCAGGACCCGCCGCACCAGCTCCTCCAGGTCGTGTTCGACCGGCTGGAGCTCGAACTCCCCTCGTTCGAGCCGGCCGAAGTCGAGGAGGTGCGTGATCATGTGCTCCAGGCTGCGCGAGTTGTCGCTGAGCCGCTCCAGGAGCTCCTCGCGGAGTTCCTGGGGAAACTCCCGCCACTGGTCCCGCAGGGTGAGGGCGAATCCCTTGATGGCCGTGAGCGGGGTGCGCAGCTCGTGGCTCACGGTCGCCACGAACTCCGATCGAAGCCTGTCCAGGTCGCGCAGCCGCTCGGCGGTCTCCCGCTCCTGCGAGTAGAGGCGGGCCCGCTCTATGGCGATGCCGGCGTGCTCGGCGAGCGCCCCCAGGAACTCCATCTCGTCGGGATCGAACACGTGCTTTCGCGGGAAGTACACGCTGAGGACACCCAGCGCCTCCCCCTCGTGGAGGACCGGGATCGATGCCGAGGCCCGGATGTTCAGTTGCCGGGCCACGTCCTGGAGGTTCCGGGTGGTGGGATCCACGGTCACGTCGTCGATGGCGACCGGCTCCTTCGACAGCAAGGCTCGAACCGTCCCGGCTCGCAGCTCCGGAGGTTGCCGCATGAGGTGTTCCATCAAGAGGTCGGACTGGGGGAGCTCCGGGGGCTGTCCGCTCCCGGCGCCGAAACGGAGGCGTTCGCCCTCCCGGATCATCACCACCGAGAAACCGGCCCCCAACGACTCGCGCGCGGCGGCGCACAGCCGTGCCAGCACCTCCGGAAGCTCGAGGCTGGAGCCGACCGATCCGATGGCCGCGGCGAGCCTGCGGCTCCCGCTCGGCGGCGCGCCGTTCGCTGTCCGTCTGGCTCCCGATCAGGTAGGCCATGCCCACGAGCAGGCTCGCCCCCATGACCGCGGCGAAGGTCGACGGCTGGCCGGGTTCGCCGAACACCACGGCAGCCAGCAGGGCGAGAGCGGACGTCCCGCCCACGATGGAGGCCCACCGGGCCCCCAGGAGCACGGCGCTCACCATCACGATGGCGGTCAGGCCGAGGAAGGCCACGGAGAGCCGGGGGAACAGGGCCTGGGCCACGGCCACCACGGCGATGTCCGACACGGTCACCCCGAACCACGCGGCGTTCGGAGGGATGGGACGCCGACGCTGGACCACGAACAGCCCGAGCGAGACCGGCAGGTAGACCAGCCCGGCGAGGATGATGAACAGGGAGCGCGTGTGATGGGAGGGAACGAACAGGAGGACCAGGACGATGGAGACGAGGACCCCCACGACCTTGACGCCGAGCACCTCCTTCCAGTGCCGTCGCCAGGACTCGGCGCTCTGCCCGCGGAAGCGGGCAGGCGACAGTGGCGCGAGCCGTTCTCGGTGCCGCATCGGGTTCGACGCTCCCTTGACCCGTGGTCCTCCATCCATTTGTCGGCAATCCGGGCAATGCGATTGAGCCGCGGGGAGGCCCTCCCGTGCCCCGGACCGGCTCAGCGAGGGTCTCTCGACCTCCGGCTGCAGCATGGCGCTCATCCGCGGCCTC
>WNGK01000134.1_pt1 | contig 74571 bp, 56 predicted proteins | sample 5400601 | NCBI WGS metagenome assembly WNGK01 (sample SAMN13153376, study PRJNA577476) | soil metagenome | isolation source: 60 cm soil or saprolite under Garry oak tree replicate 1 | place: USA:California | collected 2016-06-15
CCGCATGGGCGCGGCCTTCCACGGTGGTGAGGTTAAGGAAACTTTGGAGCGCGTCGCCGAGTTCGCCGGTGATTGCATTTTTCCTCGCAAGGCGATGGACTTTGACCGCAAACCTCACTCCGCCATTCGACTCCTGGATGGGAATCGCCACTTCCTTCTCAACGAAAATGCTGTCTCGGCCAGCAGCAGAGCGCCCACAAGAGTAATTTGCGGGTGCTCGAGCGTGCGCGATTTTCCGATGCTTGCCATGAGAGCGATCACGAACACAACCATGGTTGCATTGGCAGTAATGCAGAATAGCTTGAGACCCCGTACTTCTCGGCGGTTGCGGATGCGCAGCACATTCAACATCGCAGTGAAAAACAGAGGCAGGCCGGTTCCGAAGATCCAGATTCTGCCGGTGTAGGTTTTTGGCACAAGCAGGCAATCCACGATTGCAAGAATAAAAAGGGTTCCCGCGCAAAGCCGGTCGAAGAGCTTCATCGCCTCTGTGTGCCCCTGTGTCCGGAGTTTACCCTGAGCTCGGCCAAGGGCGTTTAAGCCTTTGTTCTTTCCCCGAAGATCGCCGTGCCCACGCGCACGCAAGTCGATCCTTCTTCAATGGCCACTTCGAAATCGTGGGACATGCCCATGGAAAGCTGCTCCATGGCGATGCCTGACAGTTTGCGAGCGGCAATTGCATCGCGCAGTTCACGCAGCTTGCGGAAGTATGGGCGCGCATCTTGGGCATGGTCGGAAAACGGAGGCACAGTCATGAGTCCCCGGAATACCATCCCCTCTAGACGGGGCGCTGCGAGCAGCAACTCTTCCAGTCCCTGTGAGTCCGGCGCGGCGCCGCTTTTGGCCTCCTCGCCGCCCACGTTGATTTCGACGAGTACGTCCAGTTTGCGGCTGAGCTTGCGGGCCGCCGCATCCAGCTTTTCCGCCAGCTTTAGCGAATCGACAGAATCCACGGCACGAAACAGTTCCGCCGTCTTGGCAGCCTTGTTGGTCTGCAGGTGTCCGATCATGTGCCACTCGGCAGCGTGCAAATCCTGAAGCGCGTTGTTTTTGGCCGCAAACTCCTGAACCCGGTTCTCGCCGAACAGGCGCTGTCCCGCGGCATAAGCTTCGCCGATACGCTCCGGCGGCTGAGTCTTGCTCACGGCCATCAGTGCGATTTCTTCCGGTCGACGTCCAGCGCGGCGCGCAGCGGCGATGATGCGCTCCTGAATCGATGCGATATTGGCGGCGACGGACATGGAAGAGTGAATGAGAAACGGATCGATCTTTCGCTTTGCCAAGGACGCGGGCGGGAGTGCTCGCGCCACACGGTCATCACATCATTGCGATCGGCGGAGCAGGTTCGCTCGGATCGCCGGCCGCGGAGACGGGCAAAAAGATCATCAGAGCTGCCAAGCCAGCAAGCACGATCATTCCTCCAACCAGATAAGACGGATCGTTGAAGATCTGCGGCGGGTGGTTGGGTGCGCCCCAGGAGGGAACAAACTGCAATCCCGCCCATACCAGGCCCAATAAGGCTTCCCCAGCGATCAGCCCGGAAGCAACCAGCACTCCGGCATTTTCTACGCGTGCCTTCTGGGCGCTGTTGAATCCACGTCGGTTGGCGACCCAATCACCGACGGAGCGAATCACTCCGCCCACAAAAATCGCAAAGGTAGTTCCGAATGGCAAATACATTCCCACTGCCACCAGCATAGGACTTTTCACCTGCATCATGATCAGAGCGAACCCAAAAAGGATTCCCACCACCACCAACGGCCAAGGCATATCGTGACCCACGATGCCCATGGCCAAGGTGGCCATCAGACCGGCTTGCGGCGCCGGAAGCTCTGCACCGCCAAATCCCACGCCGCCGGCTTTAATGCTGCCCTCGTGCAGCAGCATCAAAGGGAAATACATCACAAGGCTTGCCACGACCACCGCGATCAGCTCCGCGGCCTGAATCTTCTGAGGTGTGCCTCCTAAGATGTAGCCAACCTTGAAGTCCTGCAAGAGCTCGCCCGCGATCGGATTGTTGGACGAGCCGATGAACCCAACCAGATTGCCGGAGACGGTGGCGAAGAAAAATCCCACCAGAATCATCACCACCGCTGCCAGAATGGCGGGCCACAACAGCCCCGAGATTCTGATGTAAAGCAAACACATCAGCACGAACATCACGGCAATCAAACTGAATACCGTTTTCGAACTCATGTACCGTTCCGTGCGTGCGAGCTTGGCTTGCTGGTCGGCCGTCTGGCGCAGGTCCGCGAATGCCTTGCCAATTCCGGCAGTCAGACTCGCGCGCATTCTGAATAGTGTGTACGCAGCGCCAACCAGCATGCCGCCTACTGCAATGGGGCGCACGATGTATCTCCATACCGCGTCCGCCATCGTCGCCCAATTGTCGGGAGTGTCGGTCGGAATGTAGGCCCTCAGCTGCGGCCCAAGGAAAAACATCATCAAAGGAACCATCAAACCCCAGGCCAGCACGCTGCCGGCAAACTGGATCGACGCCAGCCTGAGGCCGATGATGTACCCCACCCCCAGATAAGCCGGACTCACGCTCGGCGCCGCAAAGACGGTGGTTCCTCCCGTGGGTACGATGTGCGTGCTTCCTGCCGTGCCCAGACGAACCTGGGTGTGTCCCACACTGCCAACGCCAACGTGAAGGTCGGTGTCGGCGGAGAACAGCCCGAATTTTCCCAGGATATACACCACGCCGCCAATGCCGATGTTCCAGAACAGATATTTCGCGGCTTGCGCTCCCCGTCGTCCAGCTTTGTGAATCTCCGATGCCGCCAGTGATTCCGGAAAAGGCAACTCCGGGTCTTCCACCATGCCGCGCCGTACCAGAGAAATGAACAGCACTCCCAGAATGCTGCCCACCATGATCAGTGCCGTGGATTTCCAGTAGGCGTCAGCAAACCGGAAAGAGGGCCATGCCTTGGCCAGCAGAAACGCCGGAAGCGTAAAAATTGCGCCGGCCGCGACCGACTCCCCAATCGACCCCGCAGTCCGAGCAATGTTTTCTTCCAGCAGCGACCCCTTCCACGCCCGCATCGCCGCCATGGCAATCACGGCCGCCGGATACGTAGCCGCGATCGTGATACCGGCACGCAATCCCAAGTAAGCGTTGGCTGCCCCCAGGACAATCGTCATAAGAAGCCCCAGCAGCACCGCACGCAAAGTAAATTCCTTCATCTCCATGTTCTCGGGCACGAAGGGGACGTGCTTCTTCGGTCCAGGTCCTGTTTCGGCGGTGAGCGGGTTACTCATAACGGAGCATCCTCGTTTGCGTGGGGTGCTAAGGCTGGCATCTGGCCGTAACTGATTCTAAACACGCGGACGGCGCACGTTAGCACGTGGCACTCGTGCTTTACAAGTCCGGGCGCTGATTCCGGGCGCTGATTCCGTTCTGATTCCGAACGCTCCGGGACCTGCTTTTTGTGCTGCAGAAAACCGTTCGAAACCGGTAGAGAAAGTTGGAGCTTTTGGGCAAGGACGGAGTTACAATATGGCAACGAAATTTGCTTCTTCCGTTTACTTTCGTCCCCGAGGTGTCGTTTGCTAGTCGCAAAGATCCAGCCGTGGTTGCAGCAGTTGAGTCAATTCCGCTGCCGAGACTGCGCAAGTGACGTGGGCTTTCGTTCCCGCCGTCGCACTTTCTCAGAGCGCTATGTCTTGCCACTTTTCTATCTGCAGCCAGTACGCTGCGCGGACTGCTTCCGGCGGGATTACCGCCTAATGTCCGTTCAGGTGCGAGAACGGCTCGTCGAAGTGGGCCCTAAACCCGCGATGTCCGCAACCGGCCCGTCGCCGACCCACGATCGTAACGTTGCCTAGCGGTCAGCATCGCCGTTATACTGCAGAGAGATTCGCCGCCCGTGAACCGCGAGTTCTACGGGCACACGGGAGGCCGTCTTCAGCAGTAGTGGAGACCGAACTCGGGCTACCCAGGCCAGAGCAGTGGCAGGCCTTTCTATCGTTTCGCGGTGGGGCGGGCGGACTGCCGAAAGTCATTTCGTAGTATTGTTTCCTTCCGATTGCCGCATCTGCGGCACCCCCCTGGTTACGATTTCCCGGCTTCCGGAACCCTCGCCAGGTGGCCTGCGATTGCTTGAAGGAGTTTTGGAGCCTAAGCCCGACACCTGCCCCCAGTCTGGCCTGACTAGCCATCGGCGCCGAGAGAACATGCTTGGAGCCTTCACGGTGGGACGCCCTGAGGAAGTGAAAGGACGACCACTGGTGGTGGACGACGTCTACACGACCGGAACAAAGGTCTCTGAATGTGCCCGAGTTCCGGCACCGCACGCAGCATCTAAAGTGTGGGTCGCCGCAGTGGTGCGGACGCTCAAGGTATCGGCACGCGAAGTGGAAGTCGTGCGAGGTGAGGAAGGCGATCTAGGTTGTCCCGTTGGCGCAAGCCGCCGAGGCTAAGCAGCGAGGCGTTAGGAGGACATTCGTCTCGCGGGATGCTGTCAGGCTGCCGTAAATTGAGTATCGACGCTCTTAGGCGCGCTCTAAGGCGCGCCGGTGCTTAAGTCGAGTATTCTGCGAACTGAGACTTTGGAGTTGCTGGCGCAAATGTCAAGCAGGATCGAATCCGGAGCATGGCTAACGGGCAGGCACGCCGGGGGTACGATGTTTGTGCCGGCGGCGACGCACCGCGAAGGCGACGCCCACGCGTTGCACGCTCCGGTGCTGGTGCTGAATGCGTCCTACGAGCCGATCAACGTCTGCGCTGCCCGCCGCGCCCTGGTGCTTGTGCTCAAGGGGGTTGCCATGACGGAAGAGGAAAATGGACACTTCCTGCACGCTGCCCGCCTCGCCATGCGTGTGCCCTCGGTGATCCGCCTGCTCGAGTACCGTCGCATCCCGCATCAGAGCCGCGCGCTGTCGCGGAAGAACATCCTGCTGCGCGATCGCAATACTTGCCAATACTGCGCCGAGGTGCTGCCTTCGAGTGAGTTGACGCTAGATCACGTAGTCCCGCGTTCCCGCGGAGGCCTCTCCACTTGGGAAAACCTCGTGGCCTGCTGCCACGCCTGCAATCGTCACAAGGGCAACCAATTTCCCCCCGAGGCGGGGATGAAGCTAATGCGCGAGCCCCGCGCCTTCAATCTCCACACCAGCCGCCACATCATGCGCCTGATGGGCCGCAGCGACGACAAATGGCGGAAGTATCTTTTCTATTAGTACCACCCATCCGCACCTCGCAGCTCGACCACACGGACCGCAGTTAGCATTCGGCCCTTCCGGTCCGTGGGCGTGACCACACGGCTTCTCAGCTTCTGTCTCAAGAAGGCTGCCATTGATTTTCTGCGATGGCCCTCAGAGTAAGGCTGAGTGCTGAACGCTTCTACTGCGGGCTCTGGGGCACGTCCGGCTTCTTCTCAGGATTTTGCGGCTGCTTCTGATCGTTCGGCGCCTTGGGTAGTTCCTTCCCCTGATACAGAATCTTCACATTCGATCCAAACCGTTTGTAGTCCTCGTACTTCACAATCTCTCGGATGTGGATGTCGCCCGTGCCGAAATGCAGAGTGTCGTCGGAGCGGGTGTAGGTCGGAAACCAGTATGCCCCGTCGATCTGCTGCCGCCAGGTGGTGAACTTGGGGTAGAGGTGCTCTTCCTTGCCCTTCTTTTTGGTGTCGCGAATTTCCGGCACGCCTTGCCCGTAGGTCTTGACAATTTGATAGTCATGGTCGTCCACCCAGATGCGTCCTTGGAAGTATCGCTGCTTCGGCTCGATTGTCTTGGGGGCGAGGTCAAACACGTAACAGTGCAGCTCATCTTCCTGCTGCTGACCAACATATAAAACGTTGTATTCCGAGATCTCATCCGAGGTCATCACAAAAGGCAGGCGCCTGCGGATGTCCTCAAAGTCCCCCTGATCCATGGATAGTCCGCCTTTCTCAAGGTCGGACTGTGGGGCAAAGACCACGTTCTCCAACCGCCTTCCCTTGTCGTCAAAAAGGACGTCGAAGACTTCGTGGAATTGGCCGGTGACGGTCTCGCCGTCCATGACCATGACTTTCACATCCTGGCGATAGGTGTACTGATCCCGTGCCACCTTGAATTCTTTTTCCTTGGCAGCGAAGCGCTGAATGATTTCCTCCACGGTAATCCCCTTAGGCGGAGACGTGTCCAGCGGCCCCTCCTGCGCGGAAGCCGGCAGATCCGCTAACGTGCAGCCTAGAAGTATGACAATAAAAAGCGTTAGGGGAGACGAAGCAATGCGGAACGACGATTTCATACTTCTAGTCTATCGAAATATGGTCAGAAAGGCAGGACGACAGACCGCGGCGCGCCTACCTCCGACTCCTCTCCGCTCAGCGAAGCCGGAGGATAGGGCGCTGCAGTTTTACCACTATCTAAGATGCCAGACTAGAATAGGGGTTGCCGTCGAAGAAAATCAGCACCGCTCCGCAGCGCTCGGCATTTCCGGGGTTGGCGCGAAATGCGCCAGCGCACGATGTTCGACACAAGAGGGAAGACAGAGCGGGCATCCTGAGCGATTGACCCGCCGAAGGGGACCTATGCACTCCCGCCACTGGCATGGATCCTGCGAGCGAAAGACGCCGGTCAGGATGACGAATGCGCGGAGGCCAGCCGCGAGAAGCTAAAGCTAGAAGCCAGAAGCTAGCCCCTGTTACACTCATCGGTTTGCCAAGGAGGTAACCTCATGCGTCTTTTTGTCCTGTCCCTTCTTACCGGTGTTCTCATTTTCATATGCGGCTTTACGGCTTTCGCACAAGTCAAACATCCCTTCACTTTTGAAGACATGATGAAGATCAAGCGTGTGGGCGAGCCTGAAGTTTCACCCGACGGCAAGTGGGTGATCTTCAGCGTGGTTGACGTAAATCTCGACGCCAACACCAAGATGCCGCACATCTGGATTGTGCCCACGGCGGGAGGCCCGGAGCGTGAGATCATTGCCGATCGAGATGCTGACCGCCCGCGCTGGGCACCGGATGGGAAGCGGTTTGCTTTCATTTCTACAAAAGAGCAGGGCTCGCAGATTTGGATCGCGGATTTTGACGGCGTAGCCGGCGCCGTATCCGCGGTCTGGAGGTTAACCAGTGTCGCAACCGAAGCTGGCGGTGAGCTCTGGTCTCCGGATGGAAAAAATATTGTCTTCACTTCCGATGTTTATCCGGAGTGCGATGGCGAGCCTGCGCAAGAAGACATTTGCAACGGGAAGAAACTCAACGAAGCTAACAAGTCGAAAGTTCAAGCGCAGATCTTCACGCGCCTGCTCTATCGCCATTGGAACGCATACAAAGAGGGTAAGCGCAGCCACATCTTCGTAGTTAGCACGATTAACGGAAGGCCAAATGTAGGTGACCAGCTCAGGCCGGTTCCGCACGACCTAACCCCCGGCGACTACGACGCGCCCGTATTCTCGCTCGACGGGCAGGACAACTACGCTTTCTCGCCCGACGGGAAGGAGATTTGCTACACCTCGAACCACGACAAGAACGAAGCCAATTCCACCAACAACGATCTCTGGATCATCCCGGTTCGTGGAGGGGCGAACGCCTCGTCCGCCCAGCCCTCGGCACAGGCCAGGAACATCACCGCCGACAATCCCGCCAGCGACTCGACGCCGCTCTATTCGCCCGATGGCCGCTACATCGCCTACCGCGCCCAGCAGCGTCCGGGATACGAGAGCGACCGCTTCCGGTTGATGCTGTACGACCGCAAGGCAGGAGAGAAGACGGATCTCACCCAGAGTTTCGATCACTGGGTTGGATCATTCGTCTGGGCGCCGGATTCGAAGACTATCTACTTCAGCGCGGAGCATTTGCGACATTCTCTGATATATGCCGTGGGGACCAAGCCCGTATCGGGCACAGCGAACCCAATCGAATTTCCGCGGCGCGCCCTGGTTGGTGGCTTCGACGATGACGTAACGGTAACGCCTGACGGCAAGGAATTGATTTTCACTCGCATGTCCCTTAAGGCGCCAATCGAAATTTACGCGGCCGATGCAACCGTCAACGGATGTCCAGCCAGAACGGGCAATGTGGATCCAGGGAAGGAAGACTGTTCGTTGAGCAAGGATTGGGCTCTTACCCACACAAACGATAAGTTACTGTCGCAAATCAGCATGTCGGATGGCGAGCCCTTCTCATTCACCGGCGCGCACGGCGACTGGGTCGAAGGCACTCTCGTCAAGCCGCCGAACTTCGAGGCCAGCACGAAATACCCCGTGAAGTTCCTCATCCACGGCGGGCCGCAGGGGGCCTGGGGAGACGACTGGAGCTACCGCTGGAATCCCGAACTCTTCGCCGCCAACGGATACCTGGTCATCATGATCAACTTCCACGGCTCGACCGGCTACGGACAGAAGTTCATCGACGCCATTAACGGCGACTGGGGCGGCGCTCCGTATGAAGACCTGATGAAGGGCCTGGACTACGCCGAGAAGACTTATCCGTTCATCGACAAAGACCGCGAGTGCGCGCTGGGCGCCAGCTACGGCGGATACGCCATCAACTGGATCCTCGGCCACACCCACCGCTTCAAGTGCCTGGTGTCGCACGACGGCATGTTCAACGCCGAGTCCGCCTGGGGCACCACCGAAGAACTCTGGTTCAACGACTGGGAGTTCAAAGGCACGCCCTATGACAATCGCGCGATGTATCAGAAGTGGTCTCCGCACCAGTACGCGAAGAATTTCAAGACGCCCACGCTCGTGATCCACGGCCAGCGCGATTACCGACTCGACGTGAGCGAAGGCTTCCAGCTGTTCACCACCTTGCACATGGAAGGCGTGCCTTCGAAGATGCTGTATTTTCCCGACGAAGGCCACTGGGTGCTCAAGCCGCAGAACAGCCGGCTGTGGTACGAGACGGTCAACGCCTGGGTAGATCAGTGGACGAAGAAGTGAGGGGAGGTTAACAGAGCCGCCCCAGGGCAGACGTCACTTTTGGCATGCTCGAACATCTAATGAAGGGCTACAGCTCAATTAGGTGTATTGATTCATTCCGGCAATACTGCATAGAGGGAATCATGACAGAAAAAATAGTGAAGAGTGAAACCGAGTGGAGGAAGGAACTGACTCCCGAGGAGTACCGCGTCACGCGCGAGGCTGGCACCGAGCCTGCCTTCAGCGGAAAGTATTGGAAGACGAAAGATCCGGGCACCTATCACTGCGTCTGCTGCGGGGCGCCTCTGTTCGAGGCCACCACAAAGTTTGATTCGGGCACCGGCTGGCCAAGCTTCTACGCTCCCGCGGACGAAAAAAACGTGGTGCAGCACAAGGATTCCAGCTATGGCATGGTTCGGACTGAGGCACGCTGCGCAAGCTGCGACGCGCATTTAGGGCATGTTTTTGAGGATGGTCCGGCGCCGACCGGCCTGCGGTATTGCATGAATTCGGCGGCGTTGAAGTTGGAAGCGAGCCAGGAAAAAGAAGAGAAGAAATAACGATCGCGTCCTCCGGGGGTGCGGAGTTTGTTAACCACGAAGGACGCGAAAGCAACACGAGGAGAAATTGGATGTCCTATGCGCCGGACTTAGCGGCCAATGCTTTCGGCGGCTCAGAAGCCGACGGCTTCGATGTCTCGGCCGGTTTGATCTGAGAATTTGTTGGGTGTTTCTCCGGCTTCGATTCCGCGCTGCGTACCTGGATACCACCTTTGAGAACGGCGCCGTCTTCCACACTGATGCGTACGGTGGAAACGTCTCCCGTGACTGAGCCTTCGCTGCGGATGTCCAGACGATCACCGCACTCGATGTTGCCGTTGACCTTGCCCATGATGACGATTTCGCGAGCGGTGATATTCGCCTGCACGCTACCATTGCGGCCGATGGTGATGCGATTGTCGGGTAGGCTGATCTTGCCTTCGATGCGGCCATCGATATAGAGCGATTCCGAGCCGCTGATTTCACCCTTGATTACGAGCGAACGCCCGATGGTTGCCTGCTCCACCGGAGAACTAACGGTCTTGACCGGGTTGTAGGAGTTTGGGTTCGAAGCCGGTGAACTCGACTTCAGGCTTAAAGCGTTGTCTGCTGACTGAAGCATCGATGCGACCTTCCTTGGTTTCCCTGCGCCGCCTCTGCGGCGCCGACCCACGCGGTGGGTCTCTAGGATTTGTGGCCCTTCAGGGAGTTGCTGTCCCATCGGACATGCTGACTATCGCACACAGGTAAGCAATCACCGAGATTACGGAAGAACCTGTACGGTTGCGGCGACGCGGGCGCCACTAGTCCACTTGCAGGACGTGAGCGAGATTTTCCCACTCCAGGATGAGAGCTGCGTGCCTGGTTTTGTGCTGGTCGAGTTCCTGACTATGGCGGTGGTTTTCGTCGACGCTGACAAAGTTCTGCAGGACGGTCTCGCAATGCGCGATGGCTGCTTCGACACTGCCGATTTCTTTTTCCAGGTCGCGGACGCGTTGTTCCACCTGCTGGCGCTTGATAGGATTCAGACGTTTGGTCTTGCTGCCCGCGGCGGGCTCTTCCCCTGATTGATTGCGGTCCGGTTTGCCATTTGAGGGGACGTCCGCCACGCTTGTCCTGGCTGCGAGAGCGGAAGCCATGCGCTCCTCTTGCTCGGTGTTCCCACCCTGTTTGCGCCAAAGGTAGTCTTCGTAGTTACCCGGATAAATCTCAACTTTCCCTCCACCGATTTCGAAGACACGCGTGGCCAGCTTGTCGATGAAGTATCGGTCGTGGGAGACGAAGACGACGGTGCCAGCGTAATCGGTAAGCGCGTCGAGTAGCACATCTTTGGCGCGCAAGTCGAGGTGATTCGTGGGTTCGTCGAGCAACAGAAAGTTCGCGGGATGCAACAGCAGGCGCAGCAGGGCATAGCGGCCCCGCTCGCCTCCGGAAAGCACATCGATTTTCTTGAAAACATCGTCTTCGGAAAACAGGAAACATCCGAGAAGACTGCGTAGTTCGGTCTGGGTTGAGCGCGGAGAAGCATCGCCCAGATCCTCTAGAATTCGCGCGACCGGATTGAGTTCTTTGTATTGGTCCTGGGCAAAATAATCCGGCTGAGCGTTGTGGCCCAGCCGGTATTCGCCGCTCGTCAACGGCTCGCTGCCGGCGAGCAGCTTGATCAAGGTCGACTTGCCCGCTCCGTTCCCTCCGACCAGGGCAATGCGCTCGGCGCGCTCGATCACGAAGCTGACGTCACGAAACACTTCCTTGGTGCCATAGCTCTTGGCGACATGGTTGAACTCGGCGACGATCCGCCCGCTGGGCTTGGGCTGCGGAAACGAAAAGTGGATGGTTTTTTCTTCCGGCGGAATCTCGATGCGCTCGATCTTTTCCAGTTCCTTGATGCGGCTTTGCACCTGCTTGGCTTTGGTGGCCTGGTAGCGGAAGCGATTGATAAAGACCTCGAGCTGTTCGATTCGGTCGCGCTGATTGCGGTAGGCCGCCTGCAACTGCTCATTGCGCTGCGTCTTCTGCGTCACGTATTTGTCGTAGTTGCCGGTGTAGAACCATAACCGCTTGTTCCAGATTTCTACGATCTTGTTCACGGTGACGTCGAGGAAATAGCGGTCATGCGAGATCAGCAACAAAGCGTGGGGATAGTTTCGGAGATAGTCCTCGAGCCAGTTACGGGCTTCCAGATCGAGGTGGTTCGTAGGCTCGTCCAGCAGGAGCAGGTTCGGTTGCTGCAGCAGGAGTTTGGCCAGCGCCAGCCGCATCTGCCATCCGCCGGAAAATTCGTCCGTTTGCCTCTGCCAGTCTTGTTTGCCGAAGCCAAGCCCCATGAGCACGCGGCCCACTTCGGCTTCAATCGAGTATCCATCGCGGGTTTGGAACTCATGCTCCAGCCTATGATACCGGTCGGCCACGTCGGCATATTCCGCGCTGGTGTGGTCGAGTTCTGCGATGCCATGCATCAAGGTTTCGAGTTCCTGCTCCATCGCGCGCAACTCATCGAATACCGACATGCACTCGGCAAAAACCGTGCGCCCGGAAAGCGAAAGGCCATCCTGCGGCAAATATCCTGCAGTGGTGCCTTTGGCGATGGTGAGCGTGCCGTAGTCCAGCGCGTCCAGTCCGGCGAGTACCTTCATCAGTGTCGACTTGCCGGTGCCGTTCGCGCCCACCAGGCCAACGCGGTCGTTGGGCGTGATCAGCCAGTCAGCATTCTCGAAAAGGAGTTTGTGGCCGAAACGTTTTCCGGCGCCAGACAACTGGATCATGGGTCTGGTTTTATCGTCTCATAAAACCCAGCCCTCGAGTACCTTGTGCCCCGTACCGAGACCTTTTCGCGGAAGCACAAAACAGGATATTTCAGGACTGGGCGGCGCCGCGGCTCTGGCTTTTTTCGGGGGATTTGGCCCAGAGGGATTCATGAAGATTGATGCGCTCAAGAGCGCGGTCAATCACCGACTGGAGTTCATGCGCGTACTTCACCTCACGCCCCTTAGTCAGGCGCTGTTGCGCTTCCTCGGCGCTGAACCAGGTGGGATTGCGCAAGGTTTCATCCGGACGGCGCGTTTCATGCACTTCCATCAAAAAGGCTTTGACCACGAACTCCTGAACGCCACTGGCCTGCCAGAACACGCCCTTGGAGTGAATGTAGAGATGAAAGTGGCGAGGCTCGATGGTGCCCATTGCGCCGGCTTCCTCCGCCGCTTCACGTTCCGCAGCCTGGCTATGCGACATGTTGGCACAAGGCGAGCCCTTGGGAAAGGTCCACTTGTTGCCGCCATTGGTGTTGACCAGCAGGAATTCCACAGCCGCGCCGTGTCTGCGATAGCAAATCGCAGCCACCTGCAACGGCAAGGATTTCGCAGCGCGGGGTGAAGCCATCGGGCTAGCTCCTTGGTAAAGCCTACTTGCAAGATATTTCAGGAATGTTAAAGTGCAGCGAAAATTGTGCATCTGGTTGGTTACGAAAGAGTTACCTATGGGGAGAAATATTGAAGTCGGCTCACCCCACTCTCCCGAGGAGTTCACGCCAAGTTGCACTGCAAGGTCTTTCGGTCCAATTCATTTTCCCAGCGCGCCACCACCAACGTAGCCACGCCGTTGCCGATCATGTTGACCAATGCGCGAAACATGCTCATGAAGCGGTCGATGCCGAGCACTAAGGCCATTCCGGCCACCGGAATCGTTGGGATCACAGAGAGAGTCACGACTAGCGCAATGAATCCCGCACCCTGCACGCCGCTGGCGCCTTTCGAAGAAAGTACGGCCACGGAGAAAATCATAAGCTGCTGCGTCAAGGTGAGCGGAGTATTCGTCGCCTGTGCGACAAAAAGTGCGGCCAGCGTCATGTAAAGACTGCTGCCATCGGTGTTGAACGTGTAGCCCGTGGGCACGACTAACCCGACCAGGGAGCGCGAGCAGCCAAGAGTCTCGAGCTTCTCCATCAAGGTTGCCAGGGCCGTCTCGGAGGAGCTGGTGGCAAGAACCAGCAGGATCTCTTCCTTGATGTACAGCAAGAACTTTAGGATGTTGAAACCGGCAACCCACGCAATCGCGCCCAGCACGATCAGCACAAACAGAATCGATGTGATGTAAAACGTCCCCACCAGCCTGGCCAGCGGGCCGAGGGAGGCAATTCCGTACTTACCGATGGTGAACGCCATGGCCCCGAAAGCGCCGATGGGCGCAAACCGCATCACGATATTCACAACACCGAAGACCGCCTGGGTCAGGGAGTCCAACAGTTCGAGCAACGGCTTGCAGCGCGGCCCCATCGCGGAGAGCGCAAATCCGAACAGGATGGAGACAAGTACCACTTGCAGGATGTCGCCTTTCGCAAAGGCGTCCACAATTGTCGTGGGAATGATGTGCAGGAAGAAGTCGGTGACGCTCTGTGCCTTCGCCTGGCCGGCGTACTCGGCCACGGCTCGCGGGTCAAGTGTGGCTGGATTCACATTGAAGCCACTTCCCGGATGCACAAGATTTCCAACCACCAGGCCCAGCGCCAAAGCAATCGTCGAAACCATTTCAAAATAAAGGATGGCCTTGCCACCCACGCGTCCGACCTTCTTCATGTCCTGCATGCCGGCAATGCCGGACACCACAGTGCAGAAAATAATCACGGTAATGATCATCGTGATCAGACGTATAAAGGCATCGCCCAGCGGCTTCATCGCGACGGCGGCGTTGGGGCGGAAGTGCCCGAAGATCACTGCCAGCGCGATGGCGAATACGACCTGGACCCACAGCGTGGCGTAGAAAGGCTTTTTGCTTGACCGACCGGACTTGGATATCGGCGGAACCGTGGTGGAAGTAGTTGGCATGAGTGGGTTCTTGGAATCCCTCTTGGCTTGGGCTCGGCGGCCTTATGGTTCGTGATTAGACTAGCGGATTTCCGATCCCGCCGGGGTGCCGAGGGTTTTGACCAGCCAGGGAATAATAACCTGCTGGAAGATAAGCGGATCGGGCCAGACCCCAACTTGCCGTCCCAGATGGCCGCCCTTCGGGTTAATCCAAGCCTCTTTCGGAGTATCACCCTTGCTCAGCAGCAGATAAATGTCGTCGATCGGAACCTGGGTGTCTAGGACCCCAGCCATGACCAACATTGGAGCCATGGGTTTGCCGAGTAGGCCTTGATGCACCAGCGACATCTGGGGCAAGAACTGGCCCATCTCGTCGAGGGTGTGCACGCCTTCCAGAATGTTCATGAGCGCGGGCACCTGATCGAACAGATACTCGCGATTCCCCAGCAGCGAGTTCATCAGAAAACCTTTCTGGAAGAACTTGTCTACCGGCGGAGATTGCGCGCTCGCCCCACGCAGGCGTCCGCGTTCGACAATAGCCATCTTTGTCGCCCAGTATGCGCCCCAGCTCACGCCGTGCATGGCGATGCGGTTCTTATCGACCTCCGGCCGCGACTGAGCGTAATCAATCACCCGCGAGAGCATACGGTCCGCCGTCTCGCTAACCTTGATCGGATTCTGCCCCGTGCCCGGACCGTCGACCGCGAGGAACCCGACGCCGAAAGGCAGAATCGCTCCAAAGCTCTCGGTGAGATCCTCTTTGCGGCTGTCCAACCCATTCACCGCAATCACCAGCGGCACCGGACCCTTGGCGTTTTTGGGCAGTCGCATGTACCCGATGATTTCTTTACCTTCGAAGGGAATGCGAACCACTTCAAGCGGAGGATCGAAAAATCGTGCATGAGCAAGAAATGCCTGAATCGCTTTTTCGTAAGAGCGCTGTTTGCCCGGAGAAGCTGGGATCGGCCAGCGTCCAAACGAATAAAGCCGCCAGGCGCGGATGTATTCGGCATTCGCCTTCGTCGGATCGGAATTCTCCAGCAACTTGGCTTCGTCGAAATAGCGATCCGAAACTTTCATGAAACCAGCGGCCCATTCATCCTTGTCGCCGGTCTTGATGGAAGCGAATGCTTCTTTCACGTCGCCGGGATCAAGGCCGATCAGCGGATATTGACCAATTTCAGCACGATGAACGGCCTCGACTTTGATCTCCTCAATCGTGCGCTCGCGCCGCTCTTCGGCGAAAAGGCTTTCCGAAGCGAGCGCCATAATCACCAGAAGCGAAGCTAAGAAGGCGAACTGAATTTTGCTCTTCATGATTTCTGACCCACTCTTTCCCTCTTGTCTTGCCACATCTCGATCCGCCTCCGCGAAAAAGGCCGAACGGAATGTCCGTCCGGCCCATGGACTCCCTCGATTTCTCCCTGCACGGACTTAGAACGTAAACTTCAGGCCTAACTGCACCGCCCGGCTGCCGCCCGATCCAATCACCGGGTTGGCCGCGGCTACATCCGGCGTCGCGCAAGCACAACCGAAAGCGCCGAAAGCCGAAGGATCGTTTTGTCCGTAACCGTTTTGTCCGCCGTAGGGATTGGCAAAGTTAGGGTGGTTAAAAATGTTGAAGAACTCCGCGCGGAACTGAGCGTGAACCCGATCTCCGAAGTGCCAGTTCTTGGCAATCGAGAAATCGAAGTTCTTGAATCCGGAGTCGGGGAACAGATTGCGAGGCATGTTGCCCAACTGCCCCAACGGCGGCGGCAGCATGATGGAAGCGCCCTTGGCGTAGCAGCCATACAAGTTCAGCGCAGCGGTCGCCGGCCCGGCTGTCCCTCCGTCCACGGCTAACGCTTGTGTCGTACAGGCCGACGGCGTATTGGGATTGCCAGGACCGAAGTACGGAATTGGAGTTGGGCCCGACTTGAAGTCAGACGGCCTGCCGTAAAAGCTCCAGCGGATGGGGGCGGTAGCTGGCGGACTCACCGGAAGCGAACCCGTACCGCTGGCGTCGGTTCCCAGATCAATCGGTCCCCAGAATTGCGAGCTTTCCAATGTCACGATGGAATTGAGTTCCCAACCTTCCATCATCTGCGCAAATCCTTTGCGTCCGGGGATGGCATAGGTGAGCGAGAGCGTGAGACGGTGTCGAATATCAAAGTCACTGTTCGCGTATTCCCGTCCTACATTGGCCGAGTCCACGGGCAGGCCCGCGCCATAACCAAAGTCCCAGTTTGCGCCCACGTCGTCTAGCGCGTGGGCGTAGGTGTAACCGGCCACCATGCTCAGGCCGTGGTAGTTTCGAGAGTTCAACGTGACCTGCAGACCGTTGTAATTTGATTTGTAAATGTTCCCCATCTGGAAGATGTTGCTAAGGTAGGGGAACTTCGCAGCGAAAGGTCGGTTCGCTTCTTCCCCTCCGGTGCTGTCTGGCGCACAGAAAGTGGGGTCGGTGTAGCCTGAAGCGATGCAAGCGGTGATACTTGCCGCGGGCCAGCCCGATCCTACTGGCGGTTGATTGATGTCCCGAATGCCAGTCAAGTTCGAACCGTGATTGCCCACATAGGCAATTTCGAGAGAAAGGTTCGGCGTAAAGGAGTGTTGCAGGTTCAGCGTCCAGTTCCATACGTACGGAGTAGTGAGGTTGCGGACCACACTCATGATTGGGCATGGGCTCGCGCTGCAATCGATGTTGCTGCTGCTGATGTTGCCGTAGATCGGCCCGTTGTCCCAAGGATAGGGCAAAGGAATAATCGTCTGGTTGCCGGCGGTGATTGTGCCTCCAGCGGTGTTGCCAGCGGCATCGATAATGGCTCCCGTTGGAACGTTGGAGAGGCCGAAGGCATTGTTGAAAGCGAGAAACGATTCCCAGTTCACCGTTTCATACATCAGGCTGGCACCGCCTCTCAGCACGGTTTTTCCTTTGCCCATTACATCCCAGGCAAAGCCAAAACGCGGGGCAAAGTTCTTGCCATCGGGATTGTAGGGACCGCTGACGCCGTTTAATCCCGCCTGAATCAAGCCGGTGGGCGAATTCCGATCAAAATTGCCCAGGAGATTGTGAGCCTCTTTGATGTCCGAGCGGTACTCGTAGCGCAGGCCGACATTGATCGTGAGATTCTTGGTCGCGCGCCAGTCGTCCTGCAAAAAAGCCGAATATTCCCAGTCGTGGATCTGGCGGCGGGGATCGCCAGTTTGTACTGATGCTTTGAAAGGCGCACCAGAGAAAAAGTCTTCCAACTGGGAGGTGTTGAGGGTAGTGGCCGGGTTCGCGGGATCCGGGGTGTTGCCACCAAGAAATGTGATACTACCCCGGGCGTTGCCAAATGCGCCGCCGCTGAAGCCCTCGCGGTGGAGCTCCCCGCCGAGTTTTATGGCGTGTTTGCCCTTGATGTAGGAGACGTGATCGATAAACTGGGTGATCGTGTCTGGTCCCTGGAACTTCGGCCACTTGAATGCGCCCAGACCGGGGAAGAAATATCCAGCGAAACCAATGCGGGGTAAGCCTCCGGTCAGGGGACCGCTCACGCCCGTGTTGAGACCATAACTTGATGCCGGTGCATTCAAGTCGCCCGGCAGTGTCGGCTGGTAGAGACGGTTGTAGCCGACCCTGGCTTCATTTACCCAGCGCTCATTGGGGGTCCAAATCCAGTTTCCTCCAACCACTTGCGCGCGGGTGTGGATCTTGGATCGCCAGAAGGACTGCAGCTCCGGAAAATCTTCGACCGTTCCTGAGTTATTGCCGAAGAAGTAAAAGCCGCTCACGCTGTGGTGCCGGTTGAAGTTGTAGTCTACTTTGCCCAGCGCATTGTCGACGCCCACTTGATTGGGAAATCCGTTTACGATGTTGATGCTTGGATTGTTGTTGGTGGGAAATCCTTTGCCGTTGCAGGTAACGGTTCCTGCCGAGATCGCACAGCCCGCGACCTGGAGACTGGCCGGGCTGACGGTGATCCCTCCGGCTTCGAGATCGGCTATTACGTCGGGAATGCTATTGGCACAATCGCCAGTGGCGAGGAAGATGCAGTTTCCCGCAGCGGGCATCGTTACCATCGATGGGCTGGTCACGCCGCCGAACGAGTTTCCGACGTCGTAGCGCTGTCCCTCATAGGCGCCGAAGAAAAACACCTTGTCCTTGATGATGGCGCCGCCCAGACTGCCGCCAAACTGTTCCAGAGTTCGGGGGTTTTTCGGGGCCGGAGATTGTCCGAACGCGCAGGGATTCTTAGAGCAGTTAAAGTAATTGCGTGCGTCCATGGCTCCATCGCGGCCGAAAGCGAACGCACTGCCGTGAAGCATGTTGGTGCCGGATTTCAATCCAACATTGACGACCGCGCCCGGCTTCCAGCCATATTCTGCCGAGGGATTCTCCTGAACATTGAACTCCTGAATCGTATCGATCGGCAGGATAGTCGCGGAATCTCCCGCGATGCCCGCTCCGTTAATGATGCCCTGGCCGGAAAACGGCTCGCTGTTGAACAATCCTTCGACGAAATAGGCGTTGTCTTCGGCGCGTAAACCGTTGGTGCTGGTGGTCGAAAATCCGCCCCCTGGATAGCGCATCACGCCCGGCCGTAGCTGCAACAGGTTTTCGTAATTGCGCCCGTTCAGCGGAAGATCATTAATCTCTTGATTGCTGAGAGTGCCTCCCAAAGTGGCAGACGTTGTGTTCACCAGCGGGACATTTTCGTCGACGATGATGGTCTCGGAAACTTGTCCGGGCGGGAGGGCGAAATCAATACGCACGTCGGTAGCTACTTCCACTCCGACGCTCGGACGTTGTACAGTCTTGAATCCTCTTGCCTCCACCTGGATCCTGTAGTTTCCCGGAGTTAAGTCCGCCGCCACGTAAGCTCCCGCCTCGTCCGTGGTCAAAGTCCTCGATGTTCCGCGTTCCAAATCCGTGATCGCTACCTTGGCGGAAACGACTGCGGCACCGCTCTGGTCGGTGACCGTGCCCAAAATGCGTCCAGCTGTCGATTGCGCTGCGACGGGATGCACCACAGTTGGCAAAAAAACTACCAACACGAATCCGACTATCGCGCTTCGAACGGCCGCAGGCACAGTTGTCCTCAGCAATCGGGAACACATAGATATCCCTCCGGTTCTTCTGGTCCGACAGCCATACCACCACTAGAGAACGGGTGTCAAGAAGATTTGCGAGAGACCCGACGTTGACATGGGAAAACTGCCTTCATCATACCACTATACCAATATACCATAACAGCTTCCTCTATAAACCACCTGCCAGATGTCCCGTATTCGCGGTATAGTAGCCAGACCACGTCCAGTTGCGACGCCCCGAGTGCGCTGGGCAGGTGTGGGGGCGAGTTTGTGTACAAAGTAGTGCGGACATCCCGGCTGTACGAGCAAATCGTTCAGCAGATTGAAGAATCCATCCTAAAGGGGACCCTGAAAACTGGGGACCAGCTGCCCGCTGAACGCGACCTGGCGCAACGTTTTGGCGTCAGCCGCACCGCAGTTCGCGAAGCAGTGAAAGCATTGCGCGAAAAAGGCCTGGTTGAGGCATACTCCGGCCGCGGTACCTTCATCACGGATGGTACCTCGCAGGCTGTTCGACAATCACTGGACCTCATGGTGAAGATCGGCCAGCCGGAAGGCTCGCAGTATCTCGCCGAACTGCGTGCCATCCTCGAACCGGAAATCGCTGCGTTGGCAGCGGCCCGCGCACAAGAATCCGACATGGCCACGATGCGCGAAGCGGTTGCGGTCATGGACCGAGCCGGTCGCGATCCCGATCCTTATATAGAAGCCGATCTCGATTTCCATCTCGCGCTGGCAGAAGCGGCGGCTAATCCCCTGATTCTCTCGCTGATTGATTCCATCGTTGGCCTGCTTCGCGAGCAACGGATGAGGATATTCAAAGTTGAAGGCGGTCCCGAGCGCGGGCAGTTTCATCACAAGCGCATCTTGGAAGCCATGGAACAACGCGATCCGGAGAAGGCCCGCGACGCCATGCGGGCGCATCTCGACCAGGTGCGCGAGGACTCCCAGGTTTCTTCAAGCAAACTTTCAGCGGGCAAAGTTTCTTCGGCCAAAATTGGGCCGGTATCTTCCAGGCAGACTTCATAATTTCGGAGGCCAGCGTCGCATGTCGAAAGTCGGATTTATCGGTCTCGGCGTCATGGGTGGCCAGATGGTGAGCCGGTTGCTCAGCAAGGGTCACACCGTGACTGGATACAATCGCACGCGATCGAAGGCGCAACGGCTGATTGACAAGGGTATGAAATGGGAAGACTCTCCCCGTGCGGTGGCCGCCGCGTCCGATTTCACTTTTGCCATGGTAACGAATGCTGCGGCGATCTCGGCGATCACGGAGGGTTCCGACGGAATGCTGGCGGGACTCGGGCCGGGCAAGATTTTCCTCGACATGAGCACGGTGAGTCCCAGCGTCAGCCGCGCCCTGGCGGCGAAAGTCCGCGAGCGGGGCGCCGACATGGTGGACTCGCCGGTGTCTGGGAGCGTCATCACTCTACAAGAAGGAAAATTGTCAGTCATGGTGGGAGGCCGCCGCGAGACTTTTGAAAAAGTGAAGCCGCTGCTGCACGATATTGGGCCCAAGGTCACATACGTTGGTGACAACGGCGTCGCTTTGTCGATGAAGATTGCCACCAATTTGAGTCTGGCGGTGCAGATGCTCGCCTTCTCCGAAGGCGTGCTGCTCGCGGAAAAGAGTGGAATCGCGCGCGAGGTCGCAGTCGATGTGCTCACGCACAGCGCCGTGGCCTCGCCCATGATCCAGTATCGCGGACCATTCGTACTCAAGCAGCCTGAAGAAGCCTGGTTCGATGTGAACATGATGCAAAAAGACATGGTTCTGGCAATGGAGTTGGGACGACAGCTGGATGTGCCCCTGCCGACCACGGCGATAGGCAATGAGTTCCTCACCGCCGCGCGCGGCATGGGTATGGAGAAGTTGGATTTCGCCTGCATGTTCGATGTGCTGGCGCGTATGTCGGGGATCTCGAAATGACCATGGCGGCACCCCAGTTCGAGGCGGGCGCGGATACCGCGGTTCAGAGGGACAAATGGATCCACATGTACCGGCAGATGGTGAGCATCCGCCTGTTTGAAGAGCAGGTAAACGAACTTTACACACGCGCACTCATGCCAGGCCTCGCCCATCTTTACAGCGGAGAGGAAGCGGTCGCTGTCGGAATCTGCGAAGCGCTGCGGATCGATGATTACATCACCAGCACGCACCGCGGTCACGGCCATTGTCTGGCCAAGGGAGCTTCGCCCGACCGGATGTTCGCCGAATTGCTGGGCAAAGAGGCAGGCTACTGCCGCGGCAAAGGTGGCTCCATGCACATCGCCGATCCTGCGACCGGCAACCTCGGTGCCAATGCAATCGTCGGCGGCAGCGTGGGAATTGCCACCGGCGCAGCATTTGCGGCAAAGAAATTAGCAACGGACCGCGTTGCAGTCTGCTTCTTCGGCGAAGGAGCGCTCGGACAAGGATCGCTCTATGAAGTAATGAACTTGGCGCAACTTTGGAAGTTGCCCGTAATCTACGTCTGCGAAAACAATCTCTACAACGAGTACACCCATTACACCGAGACCACCGCCGGCGACGTGCTCAGCCGCGCCACAGCGTTCGGGATCGAGGCAGCGAGCGTCGACGGTCAGGACGTGCGCGCCGTGTACGGGATTGCGAGCCGATTCGTCGAGCGCGCGCGCCGCGGCGAAGGACCGGGCTTTTTGCAGTGCAATACATATCGCTACACCGGCCACCATGTCGGTGACATCAATCGCGAATACTACCGTTCGAAGACAGAAGAACAGCTCTGGAAAACGGAGCGCGACCCCCTTAAGGTTCTGTCGGAATGGCTGCTGGCGCAGGGCCTTGCGGGGGCCCCGGCGCTGAAGGAAATTCAAGACCAGATCCGTGCGCGGATGGAAGCGGCGGTGAAGTTTGCCATCGAGTCCCCTTATCCAAGCGTCGACGAAGTGGAGAAGCACGTCTATGCCTGAGTCCGCCACCCGCGAGTTGACCTTCGCTCAAGCCGTGCGTGAGGCACTGGCAGAAGAGATGCGCCGCGACTCGCGCGTCTGCATCATCGGCGAAGATGTGGCGGAGGCGGGCACGCCTTTCAAAGTTCTCTCCGGTCTGGTGGAGGAATTTGGCTCCGAGCGGGTAGTGGATGCTCCAATTTCCGAAGCTGGCTTTACTGGCGTTGGAGTCGGGGCAGCCATGACCGGGCTTCGACCCGTCGTCGACATCATGTTCGGCGATTTCATCACGCTGACCATGGACCAGATGGTTAATCAGGCCGCCAAAATTCATTACATGTCAGGGGGACACTGGAAGGTTCCCATGGTAATGCGCACCACGCTGGGAGCAACCAGGCGCTCGGCGGCGCAACATTCGCAGTCGCTGCATGCCTGGTTCAGTCATGTGCCAGGACTGAAAGTGGTCTTGCCCTCGACCCCGTACGATGCGAAGGGCCTGTTGAAGACCGCGATTCGCGACGAGAATCCGGTCGTGTTCTTCGAAGATAAGATGATGTACAAGCTGAAGGGGCCGGTGCCCGAAGACGACTATACGATACCCCTGGGTGTGGCCGACGTGAAGCGCGCAGGGGACGATATCACTCTGGTCGCCACCAGCAGCATGGTGCAAATTGCGCTGCGCGCCGCCGACCTGCTCGAAAAAGAGAGCATTAGCGCCGAGGTGGTTGATCCACGCACCACCTGGCCACTTGACGAAAAAACTCTGATTGAATCGGCAAAGAAAACTTCGCGCGTGATCGTGCTCGACGAAGGCTACGGGCGCTACGGTGTGACGGCGGAGCTCGCCGCGCTGATCGCCGAAGGTGCATTCTACGATCTGGACGCGCCGGTGAAACGCATGGCTGCAATGCACGTGCCGATTCCGTTTTCTCCGCCGCTTGAAGACGTGACGATACCGACGGAACAGACCGTATTCCATGCGGCGAGATCGATGTGTAAACCGTCTTGACGGCGTCGGGCCTTTGAGGATTCAAGCTACAGGCCAGGAGCTAGACCCCTGACCTGAGAGCTAAAAGCTGGAGGCTGTTATGGCACTAAAAACTCACGGAACGATGGCAGTGGATTGGGAAAATCGCATCGACTTCGACCGCCTGCGTCGCGAGCGTCTGGCGCGCGCGAAGGACTTGCTGGCGAAGTCGGAGATGGGCGCCTTGCTGTGCTTCGACATGAACAACGTCCGCTATCTGACTTCCACACACATCGGCACCTGGGCCCAGGACAAGGCCAACCGCTTCACCCTTCTGCCGCAGAACGACGAGCCCATCCTGTGGGACTTCGGCTCTGCCGCCAAACACCACCAGCTCAACTGCCCGTGGCTGGGCGACCGTTCGCGCCCGGGAATTTCAATGTTGCGCGGTGCCATGACTCCCGAGATGGGGCGCGCAGAAGATGTCGCCAAGAAAATTCGCGTTGAACTTGAGATGCGTGGTCTACACAAAGAGCCGCTTGGCATCGACCTCATCGAATTACCCGTTCTGTTTGCACTCGAACGCGAGGGCATCAAAGTTGTCGACGGACAACAACTCATGTCCGACGCACGCGTTATTAAGACGCAGGATGAGATTTCACTGCTCAACACTTCGGCCATGATGGTCGACGCTGCCTACGATGAGCTGTACCGCGCCATGAAACCGGGGATGCGCGAGAACGAAGCCGTGGGACTGGTCAGCAAAGTTCTCTACGATCTGGGTTCGGAATATGTTGAAGCCGTGAATGCCATTTCCGGCGAACGCTGCAATCCGCATCCCCATGTGTTTTCCGATCGCGTGCTGCGCCCGGGCGATCCCGTCTACTACGACATTCTCCATTCGTACATGGGATATCGCACCTGTTATTACCGCTGCTTCACAATTGGGTATGGTTCGCACGCCATGGTCGACGCCTACAAGCGCTGCCGTGATTACCTCGATGCCGCGATCGAACTGGTTCGCCCTGGCCGCACCACCGCCGAGATTGCCTCGGTGTGGCCGAAAGCAGAAGAGTTTGGATTCCCCAACGAAGAAGCTTGCTTTGCGCTGCAATACGGACACGGTATCGGCCTCGCGATCTGGGAAAAACCAGTGATCAGTCGCCTGGTTTCGTTCGACCATCCGGTCGAGATCAAGCCGGGCATGGTATTCGCGCTGGAAACTTTCTGGCCTTCGACCGATGGCTGGAGTGCGGCGCGCATTGAAGAAGAAATCGTGGTCACTCCGACCGGCCACGAAGTCATCACGCGCTTTCCGGCGGAAGAACTTCTCGTCGCCGGAGCGCACTATTTCACTGTAAACGGCCCGCTGCCCACTACACGAGAAACCGAGGCTGAACCCAGCCGCCGCGTGCTGGAAATGATCGAGACGAGCGCTAAAACAGAGCGCGTAGGAGTCTCGGGCTGAAGGCCATCGGCCCTCCCCCCAGAAGAACACAACGATGGCCTTCAGCGTTGTAATGCCCGCCCTCGAGATGGCGCAGGAAACCGGCAAGCTTATATCCTGGCGCAAAAAGGAGGGCGACCGCGTCGCCAAAGGCGAGCCTCTTCTCGAAATCGAAACCGATAAAGCTGTCATGGAAGTGGAAGCTCCTGCCGACGGCATTCTCGTCGGCGTCAAGGCTGCAGAAGGTGCAGTGATTCCCGTGGGTCAGACCATCGCCTGGATCGTCAGCCCAGGCGAGACTCCTCCTGCAGATAACAAACTGTTGAGTTCAGCTCCGGTAACCCGAGCCAAGAGTGAAGGCGGCTCCGCGACGGCATCCGCCGCGAAGGCTCCGGGTCAGATTACTGCAACGGGTGCAAAGATTTCGCCGAAAGCTCGCCGCCTTGCCAAAGAATTGGGAGTAGACATCACGACCCTGCATGGCTCCGGGCCGGATGGAGAAATTCTTGCCTCCGACGTTCATGCTAGGAGTGCGCAAGGCGCTTCAACCTCTGCCGTCTCTCCCACATCATCGGCCCACACAGCAGCGCAAATCGAAGTTCCAGGCTCGATCGGTCGTCTCATGGCTGAACGCACAGCCCAGAGCTGGACGTCGGTTCCACACTTCTTTGTCACACGCGAAGTTGAAGCTGGCGCGCTCATTGCCGCACGCGAAGCGGTGGCCATGGCCCAAAAGCAGACCCCGGGCCTGCGTCTCACCCACACCGATTTACTCGTGGCGCTAGTGGCCAGGGTTCTGCTCAAACACCCCCGTGTGAACGCCAGTTGGAGCGCCGAGGGCATTCGTCTTCATGACAAAGTGAACATCGGCGTGGCCATAGCCGTGAATGACGGTGTAGCCATGGCGGTGCTTCACGACGCCCATACCGCCAGCCTCGCTGAAATCTCTTCGCAAAGACGGGCCGTCGCCGAGCGGGCGCGTTCAGGAAAACTGCGCCCTTCCGATATTGCGGGTGCGACTTTCACTATCAGCAATCTGGGCATGTATCACGTGGATTCTTTTTCTGCCATTATCACGCCACCGCAGGCGGCCATTCTGGCGGTTGGCGCCATCTCCGATCGAGTTGTGGCTATCGACGGCAAACCCGCCATCCGTTCCATGATGACGTTAACTCTGTCCTGCGACCACCGCGTTGCCGACGGTGCCCGCGCGGCGGCCTTCATGAACGACCTAGCGGAAGCCCTTCGCGAGCCACAGAGAGTGCTGGGCGACGAACTCAATTCACCCTCATAATCACTACTTTTGATCGGGCGCTTGCTGCAGAACTCTTCGACGGGTCTTTGGAGTTGTCCGGGTCGGACCCGGATTCCTTGCTGCGCGATTCCAGTGCTTTGCTGAGTTGTTCTACAAGCGCGCGCAGCCTTTGCGTGTCGGTCTCATTCGCCGCCAGTTCGCATAATTTGCGCCAATCCGGTTCATCGATATGTGTCATGGCATCTAGATAAGGCAAGTCCATTGCCACGATGAGGTCACACAATTGTGGATAGGGCGGCTGGGACACCTTAAATGTGCACGACTTACGACTGGACTTTAGAGTTCCGGCGAGAATCACCTAGGAAAAATTTGCTTGGAACGCATCAATGTCGTGCCCACGGCATACATACAGTATTTCCCGTATCGGTCAATCCGCGACCATTCGCCCGCTGAGTACTGTTACTTTGAAGCCAGGCGGCAAGCCTTACGAATGCGGTGACGTGGTTTTTTCGAGGGAAGGATGGCGCGCAGAGGAAACTGCACGAACAAGTTCGCGAGCCGCCTGCGTAATCTTCGCGAGGTTCCCGTCACGCAGAGCGTCTGCGTTCACCAGGTCCGCACCCACTCCCAAAGCGAACGCTCCGGCGGCGATGAACTCGGCCGCGTTGGAGGCATTCACCCCGCCGGTTGGAATCAGGGCAGCGTTCGGGAAGGGAGCTCTCAGGGAACGCAAATATTTCGGACCGCCAACATTGCCGCAGGGGAAAATCTTGATTAGCTTTGCGCCGTTTTCCTGAGCATGCATAAGTTCGGTTGGTGTCAGCGCTCCGGGAATGGCGAGCTTCGCACGTGCCTGCGCGACTCCGAGCACCGGCAGAGACAGGCCCGGACTGACAATAAACTCGGCGCCCGCACCAATACATTGCTCAGCCTGCTCCGCGGTCGTAACCGTGCCCGCCCCGATAAGCACGGTGGTGCCATATTCTTGCGCCAGGTGACGGATGACCGACGCCGCGTTGGGAACCGTCATGGTTATTTCGAGAATCGGAATGCCGCCCGCACAGATGGCCTGCACGGCGGAGGTTGCGTCTTCGACGGTCGCGGCTCGCACCACGGGAACGATCCCAATTTCTCCGATCCTGTGGATCACGTCCTCGATGGTCATACGCATCTTGTGCCTTGCCCTGTTCCAACATCTGACTGTTTTTTCAGCGTACAATGCGGGCGGTTTGGGCCTTCATCGCCTGCAAGACTTCATCCCTCGTTGCCATTGTGGTGTCACCGGGCGTGGTCATGGCCAGTGCGCCATGAGCGGCTCCGCACTCGACGGCCCACTGTGGTTCTTTCCCCGACAGAAATCCATAGATCAATCCCGAAGCAAAAGAGTCACCCCCGCCTATCCGGTCGAAGATTTCCAGATTTTCGCGAACCGGCGCTTGGTAGAAGCCGCCGTCGTAGTAGCCCACCGCTCCCCAATCGTTCACCGTTGCCGATCTGGCGTTGCGCAGCGTGGCGGCGATTACTTTGACCGCTGGAAATTCCTGGATCACCTTTTTCATCATTTGCTTGAAGTGTGCTGGATCCAGCTTGGAGTGGTGCTCGTCCAATCCAGAAACTTCGAATCCTAGTGCGGCGGTGAAGTCCTCCTCATTACCGAGCATCACGTCCACGAGTGGCGCGAGACGCCGGTTAACTTCCTGCGCTTTGGACTTTCCGCCGATCGACTTCCAAAGTGACGGACGATAGTTCAGATCGTACGAAGCGATCGTGCCCGCACGCTTGGCTGCCTCCATAGCCTCCTGAGCAACCAGGGGGGCGGATTCCGAGAGCGCGCAAAAGATTCCGCCGGTGTGAAACCACCGTGCTCCATCCTTCAAGAAAATCTGTTCCCAATCGATTGCGCCCGGTTTCAGCTGTGAGATTGCGGTATGTCCACGATCGGAACAGCCGAGGGGAGCGCGTACGCCAAAGCCTCTCTCGGTGAAATTCAACCCGTTGCGGACACTTCGTCCGACTCCGTCGAAAGGCACCCAGCGGACATATTTCTGACTCACGCCTCCCTGGAGCATGAGATCTTCGACGAGACGTCCGACAGCGTTCTCAGCCAGCGCGGTAACGATAGCCGTGTCCATGCCAAAGCACCGCCTGAGACCACGCGCCACGTTGTATTCGCCTCCGCCCTCCCATACGCGAAACTGACGTGTTGTGGAGATGCGCTCATCGCCCGGATCGAGTCGCAGCATGACTTCTCCCAGACTGACCAAGTCCCAGAGGCATCCGGTCTTTGCTTTGATCTTGAGTTTCGCCATGAGTTTCGACAAACCCATTCGCGTAAGCCTGGCTACCCTGCGCGCTCCCGCAGAATGCGCGATAGTCGCTCGGCAACAATTTTGTCTTCGCCAGGCTGCAGCATAAACGAGTTCATTCCCAAACCCGGCCGCTGTTCCCCTCCCCCCATTGCGATAGACGGCTTCGAACTGCGCAGAAGCTTAGAAGCCTCCTTCGGCGTCAGTGAAATTCGGGCGGCGTCCCATGTGATCTGCATATGCGGAACGTGGTTAGCGATGTCGGGAGTAAAGAAAGACGTGCTCACGCCGGGAACCTTCGTGATCTCGCTCGAGATCCGTTCCAGCCGTGACTGCCATTCTTTTGCCAGCGCGTCATGGTCTTCATTGAGGAAGAGCTCGACCGCCTTAACCATTCCTACGATTTCTTCCTTGCCCACTTTCTGACTGCGGCCCAGAGTGTCCTCGTGTGGACTGTTGTTGAGCAGCGCATTGGCCACCAGTTCTTTACGTCCAATCAACATGCCGGCGCATTGCGGTCCGCGGATCGCCTTCCCGCCGCTGAACGTAATCAGGTCATAGCCCATATTGGCGTAGTCCCACAGATGAGAAACCGGCGGCGTGTCGGCTGCGGCATCATTCATGCAAGGGATGTTGTATTGCTTCGCCAGCTTTATCCACTCGTCCACTTTGATCTGGCCCGCGGCATTGGCGAAATTCGAAAAGTGCATCATCGCCGTGCGCTCGTTTACTGCGGCGCGCAATTGATCTTGTGTTTCGATCTCCACCAGCTTGACTCCCGTGGCACGCAACTGGTGATCAAACGGATTGCGATGCGACTTCTGAATGATGACTTCAGACTTCATCCCTGTCAGATCAGGCAGTTGCCGGATTAAGGCCTCGTTGTCGCCGGTGAGAATGCCAGCCAGTCCCGATTGAATCGCAGCAGCCGCACCGGATGTCACGATCGCGCTGTATCCGTCGGGAAGTTTCAGCATCTGAGCGATGCGGTTCCCCGCCGCAACTTCCAACTCCGCGATGGGCACAAAATGACGACCCGCCATGGTCATCACGGCTTCCAGTTCAGGATGAGGCAGGGAACCGCCCAGCACGGTCATGGTTCCCTCGCAATTGATCACCGTTGTGACCCCAAGTTCCTCGTACGGGTTTCCGCTCTGTCCAAACCCGGTTACCGTCGCGGTCTTGTTTTTTGGGCTCGCGCCCGTAGCGCCGCGATTCAACGAAAACACCTTACGCGGCGCGAGGACCGACCCTGCAAATACTCCCACGCTGCCCAGAAAGTTCCGGCGGTTCCACTTCGAGCTCAGTCGCATGAACCAGCTCCTTTTTCGTTTTACTTACGGGCGACAGCGGCGGTGCAATTGATTTCTACCAGCGAGTCTCCCGGCAGAGCGGCGACCGCGACGGTTGTCCGCGCTGGGCCACCATGAGGAAAATATGTCGAGAACACTTTGTGCATTCCGTCCCAGTGCTCAATTTTTGTCAGGTAGACGTTCAATTGAAGAATGGTGTCCGTGGTTCCTCCGCCAATCTCCACCATTTTTTTGACCTTATCCATGACCATGGCGGTGTGAGATTCAATCGTCCATTCCTTGGCGTCTCGTGTATCGTGGGCGCCCTGCCCCGAGACATATATCAACCCGTTGTGAACAATCACCGGCATGATGACGTCTTTTTCGCCACCGGGTTTTCCTTCGGCGTTCATCTTACGGATTCCGCTCGCGTCCGGCGCCACAGAATTCTGGTCGGCCGAATTGTGGCCGCTGGAAGTCTGGGCGGAGACGCGCTTCATCAAGACGCTGCTCGCGATGCCCAAAGTCGACAGCACAGCTCCGACGCCAGTGGCAAACGTCCTGCGAGTGACACTTGAATTCATAAAATCCTCCTGCATCGATCTGCTCCCAGAATTTACTGTGATCCGCTGTGCCCCTGACGTTAAAAAATGTCCGCACGTAACAGCGGCAGCGACGCGCGCTTAGGGCAACGCGAAAGCAAAAATGTCACTGCCTGCGGCAATTGCCACATACTGTTTGCCAGCGACTGCGTAGCTCATCGGAGACGCGCTCATCTCCTGCCCGGTATTGAAGTGCCACAGCGGCTTGCCACTCTGTGCGTCAACGGCTTCGAACGAGCCGGCGTCGTCCCCAAAAAAAACCAAGTCGCCGGCCGTTGCCATGGTCCCTGCCGAAGAGCGTCCGCCACCGATTTGCGGATATTTCCACGCCATCGAACCACTATCGAGATTAAACGCGACCAGAAGTTTCTGAGAATTTTCGCCAGGGATGCGTTTCACTCCGGTTGAGTAATACCCCCGACCCTCCTGGAACGGCTGTGGCTTAAAAAAGTAGGTCTCGCATTGTTCCAACGCCATAAAATAAACCGCATGAGTGGACTCGTTATACGAGGGCGCGAACCAGTTCGTTGCTCCCGCATAGCCCGGGCAAACCCGCGTTCCTTCGGTCGTCGGCTTGAGCTCGGTAAGTACAGGTCTGCCTGCTGCGTCGATACCTTTCGCCCAGTTCAGCTTTTCGACGAACGGCGTCGCCGAGAGAAATTTTCCATTGGTGCGATCGAGCACGTAAATGTAACCATTCCGGTTTGCCTGCACCAGCAATTTCCGAGCTGTACCTTGATAGACGGCGTCAATCAGGATTGGCGTTTCCACCGCATCAAAGTCGAAAAGGTCATGCGGAGTGAACTGGAAATACCACTTCAGTTTCCCGGTATCCGGATCGAGAGCCAGCATGCAATCGGTGTAAAGGTCGTCTCCGGGACGCACCCCACCCTCAAAGTCCGGCGCAGGATTACTGGTGCCCCAATAAATCGTATCCAACTTCGGATCATAGGTTCCGGGCATCCATGTAGTCCCTCCGCCGTGGAGATACAATTTGCCCGGCCAGCTTCCGGAACCGAACTCGCCCGGGGCCGGTATCGTCCAGAATCGCCACACCAGCTGGCCACTCAATGCGTCGTAGGCGGCGAGGAATCCGCGCACGCCGTCATCGCCGCCCGAGGTCCCCACCAGAACTTTGTCTTTAACGACCAACGGAGCGCTGGTTGCGCCGTAATTTTTGTTCCAATCCGCGTAGGCCACATCCCAGATAAGATTGCCAGAGCGCGCATCCAGGCACAGGAGATGCGCATCGTCCGTTTCCATGTAGAGACGGTTGCGCCACAATCCGACCCCCCGTGTGATATGCCGCGAGGCATCATCGATCAATCCCTCCGCATTCGGCCGCGAGTGATGCCACACCACTCGACCACTGCGTGCGTCCAGAGCGAAAGCATCATTTGACGCAGTCACGAACATCATTCCATTGGCGACGACTGGAGTGACCTCGAGCCGACTCGAGTTGTGCACATGAAAGACCCATGCCGCACGGAGTTGCGCGAGGTTATTCTTGTTGATCTCAGAAAGACTACTGTATCTGCGGCCGGAGTAGTCGCCGTTGTACGAGAGCCAGTTTCCCGCGAGCGGCTGAGCCAGCAGGTCGTCTGAATGTATATCGATAGCGGTGGATATGGTCGCAGGCGGATCATCACCCCAGGCCAGCAGACAGCTGAAGATGACCGTGATATGGATCGCACTCCGCATGCCTACGAGTCCTTCTCCGGTTTTGCAATTCTAGCCTCACCCAAACTGCCGAGGTCAGCGCCTCGTTGGTCATGCAAGTGAATGACTATGCGCGTTGCTTCAGAGGATACCTTGATCGTTCGATTCAGCTCTACTGTCTTGAGCGGATCGACGGATTCCAATTCAACAACGCTACGCTCCACTCCATGCTGGTCAAACACGTGCGCATGGAGGTTGCCGGGGAAAAACACTCCCCACGAGCCGGAGATGTGAATGCCGTCCGGCCTCAAAGACGCGACCAGATCACGCTCAATGACTCCCGCAGGCGCGACCGATCTAAGCCCTTTGCCGGCGCGAACCGGGAACCACGACGTATCCAGAGCATAGGAACTGCCCGGATCCAATCGGATCATCGGGCTGTTGATCTCGGCTTCCATATAGTACGGAGCTTGCTCGGGATTGTTCAATCGCAACACGGGCATCCCTCGGTCATCCAACTCCAACACCGCGCCGTTCTTGTAAAAGATCAGAGAAGCTTTTCCTGGATATTCTTCAGTGGAAAAATATTTAAACCGCTCGATCATCCCGTACTTCGCCGAGTCATCGACCACTGCCAGCCAGCCCGCATCTGAGTCAAGCCACACTTCATTTTCCAAGTACAACCAGTGCAGCGTGAACCAGTCCTCGCTCACCGCAAATGACGGATCATCGGCCAGGCCATTGCGAACTCGATACCCGTCCGTATAGGCACTATGCGGATTTACTGGGGCGAACGCCCAGAAGTCGGGGTTGTAATTGGCCGCATTGCGGGAATCGGCCGTGTCATATTGCGTCACCGATTGCATCGACCAGCGAATCGGATGATCGCTGGTGTTGCTCATCACGGCATGAAACGAAATCTGCGGAGAATCGCCTCCCATACTGATGTCGCGTGAATATTGCAGGCCGGTCTCAGGATCGCTAGGGCCCTCCAGATGAAGTGTGCAGCTGTTGTTCTGCGACACGACGCTGAGCTTGTATTCGCCGTCATCGAGCTGATCCGCAAATGGTCCCGGCCATTGTCCCTCTTTATGGCCCTCGGGAAGCGGCCAAAGCTTGTCGCCGCCGTAGTTGAACCATTCGCGCTTTTGGCCGCTCTCCGTTGGAGGAAAATACTTGCCCTTGTACTTCGGATTCACGAACAAGTAGCGATGTCTGCCGAATTCAACCTGCATGAGCCTGCCGCCAAGTTGCGGCACTACCGTAAGCCGTACCCAGTCATTAATCAGCTCCTCGCCTCTCCACCCTTCGAAGGTTGTAGACTGCACACGACAAGGGGCATGGGACACCGACGATGCCCAACTTCGGCTCGAGAATGTAAAACAGGCGCCTGTCAAGGCCAGGACTCCGATTCGAAAACACGACGTTCGTAAATCGCTTTCGAAGCAGCGCGCCTTGTGCAGCTTATAGAACCTTGGCAAGCCCTGCCTCCGCGGCACTATTTTTTGGTTGCAGGGGTGCCCGGTATCCGGTTCGTCCCACTGTTTGATATCCTAGTTCTCGTGAGATCTGCAGTCCTGCCGCTTGAATCATCGGTGCCAGCTGCCGCAAACGGGTAACGGTCATGCGCACCATGGGCGCAGTAATGCTGAGACTGGCATGTACTCCGCCAGCGTGGTCCCAGATGGGAGCTGCGATGCACCGAATGTGCAGTTCATGCTCTTCCAGATCGCACGCATAGCCGTTCTTTCGAACCCGATACAATTCGCCTTCCAACTCCTGCCGGTTTCCCACGGTGTTCGGGGTCAAACGCTTCAGCCCCAATTGCGGAAGAATCTTTTTCCGTTCCTCGTCAGGCATGTAAGCCAGCATGACTTTGCCCACGGCAGTGCAATATAACGGAACGGCCGCGCCGATGCGCGAATGAATGCGCAGTGGCTCCGGCGAATCCAGCTTCTCGACATAAACTGCCGACAAGCCGTGCCGCACCGTCAGATGAATGGTTTCACGCGTTTGCTGATTCAATTCTTGAAGATAAGGCAAGCTCAGGCGCCGTATGTCGAGTTGTCCGAGAGCTGCCTGACCAATAGAGAAACATGCAATCCCCAGGTGGTAAACGCCGTCGCCGCTGCAGTTCAGAAAGCCGGTGCCTTCCAGGTTCGCCAGAAAACGGTGGACCGTGCTCGCCGGCAGCCGCGAAAATACTGCAACCTGCTTGGCCGTGAGTCCGCGCGCCGATTCACTGAAGAGCTGAAGCAGCCGCAACCCCCGCTGCAGCGCCGTGATGTTGTAACTTCGTTTCGGAGCATCAGCCATGCGCATGCCAAAATCTACCGATACAAAATGAAAGTGCGAATTATCTGATGGAAGTCATATTTTTGCAACAGATCTCTTGCCTCACAGCCGGCCGAACTTCTTGACCGCATCCACTATCGATTTCAGTTGTTCGATTACGGCATACATCGAGTGCTCCTTGAAATCCATTTGCTGGGCAAGGGTTAACACTTCTTGCGCCTTGGCTCTGGGAACTATGACCACGCCATCGCTGTCTGCGGTGACGATGTCACCTGGATTCACAGTAACGCCGTCGCAGGTAACGGGAATCTGCCCACCTCCGAAGCGATAGTGATGCACGGACGTGGAGGGCACGATCCCCGTCGCGTACACCGGGAATCCGATCTTTCGCAGATAGGCGACGTCGCGAACGCCTCCATCAATCACAGCCCCGGCGTACCCGCGGGCTGCCATCGCTGTGCCCATCAGTCCGCCCATTCCCGCGATGTCTTCACCGTTCTCCACCACCATGACGTAAACCGAATCCGTGGTGCCCTGATCAATCGCCGTCAACATTCCACTCAATGCGGCAGGGTCCGTGTTGCCTTCATCTTTCTTGAGCTGAACCGTCCGTGCGAAGCCGGCAAACTTGGTGGTGAAAATTGGATGCATGCGGTGTGTCATGTACATCCGCTTGCCCGTCAGTTCCTCGAGTGCATCCGACACAGAAGCCACTTCCACACGGCGAAAATCAGCAAGCATCGCGCCTTCCAATTGCGCTGCCGGCGAACGGGAAGCAGATTGCGCGCCAGGCATCCTGACCCCGCTCAATCCTGCACATAAAATGCCGACAGAAAGCAGAAATGCGGTAATGGCGTGCGATTTCACGTAGCCATGAAATTTGTCCATTTTGCCCTCCCCCGTGTATACATGTGCGCGGACTCTAACACTGTTTTTCATGGCGTGGAAGAGCCAATCCATGTATCGAGGAGGGCCGGAAATGAAAATAACAATCGAGATCAGAATTTTCAGGCAGTTTCTCTTTGCTATTGCCCTTGCATTAGCGGTGGCAACCCTCTCGCAGCGAGGTTATGCACAGGAACACAAGGCGATAAATTTGTCCCCCGCAAGGGGCCTTCCGTTTAATGACGGCATCGTGGCTGGAAACACCCTGTACGTCGCCGGCCAGGAGGGCACCGATGACTCCGGCAAGTTAGCCTCAGGTGGCATTGGTCCTGAGACGACTGCTGTGCTCGAAAACATCCAGAAAGTCCTCAAGGCCGCGGGTTTCGAGCTGAAAGACGTTGTCAACGTGACGGTTTTTCTCGCCGATATTCATGAGTTTGGGGACATGAATAAGGTCTACAAAAACGTGATGCCCGATCCCAAGCCAGCTCGCGCCACTATCCAGGCCGCGGCTCTAGTCAACAATGCGCGGGTGGAAATCTCGGCCATTGCGGTGAAGCAGAAGTAGGGAGTTCTCGCCGCTGGTGAGGCCGGGCCTATTTGCGCATTCGCGGAACCATTTTCGGCCCAAGCAGTGAGGATGCTATTGCAGTTCTTCCTCGAACGGAAGCAAACGGAGGCAAAGAGTTGACACGCCTACCGCGATTGCGATACATCCTCGTTCCAGCCTGGGCTGGGCTTTCAAAACCGAGGAAAGCTTTTCACGGGATGAAAATCCAGTATGGGACGGTGTTCAATCTTGTAGCGGCCTTTCCGGCAGGATATCGGCTATGTGTAACCAGCAGCGCGCTCTTGTCGCGATACTCGCGTTTCTCTGTCTCGTTCTGGCGGCGTATGGGAAGCGGGATCCCGGCACTTCCCGCCGCCCGCCTTCAGGCGGATTGAATCCGGGGAACCCGTCTGGCAACGGCCAGCGGGAGAGTTCGAACGCAGCGCCGTTGGGGGGGAATTTGCGGGCGCGAAGTTCTCTCCTCCGCATGCCAGTGCAAGTTGGGCAGCCGCAGCGGCAAAATGATCCCGTCCAAACCTTCTCCGGCAACGGCGAGAAGGCATTTGCTGGTAGCTGCGCCGAGTGTCACGGTCTCGACGGGCGAGGTGGCGCGCGCGCGCCCAACATCGCGGAAAACCCAAGAGTGCAGAGGCTCTCCGATGATCAGATTTTCGGCGTTATTGAGAATGGCATTCCTGGAACCGGGATGCCCGCCTTCCACGTGCTCGAAAGTTCTGATATCAAGTCAGTAGTAGCGTACCTCCGCACTCTTCAAGGGACAAAGAAAACGGCCGAACTGCCCGGCGATCCCGACCGCGGAAAAGCAATTTTCTTTGGCAAGGCAAAATGCTCCAGCTGCCACCTGGTCGCGGGCAAAGGCGGATTCATCGCCTCCGACCTGTCGGGTTACGCGCGCACGCATTCGGTGGAAGAGACTCGCAGCACCATCACGAGTCCCAATCCCACCGGAGACCGGCAGTCACGAACCGTAACGGCGAGCACTCGCGACGGGAAGAAATATGTGGGAAGGATTCGCAACGAGGATAATTTTTCTCTCCAGTTGCAGGCTTTAGATGGTACGTTTCACTTCCTCGCCAAGCCTGATATCGAACGCCTAGACGTCAGTCCGCAATCATTGATGCCATCGGACTACCGCTCAACTCTTAGCCCGAATGAATTGAATGATTTGATCAGTTATCTGATGACGTCGGCGAACCCTGGCGAAATTCCAAAAGAAATTTTGGATGAAGAATAGGTCCGCCCCGGTCACGTATTTGCCTGCTGCCTCGAAGTTGAAAACTCGAGCGTTTATCCTTCCTCGCATTCCTCTCAAGTCAGACAGAGTCCGCAACTGTGTCTGGTTCACGCTCTGAGGTGGAATTGAGGATTGTTGATTCCGAAGTTGCTGCGTCCCGCAGCCCGATTCCCGCAACGAGATAAAACAAAGCTGCAATCAACAACAGTGCTTTGAGCCCGACCACGAGAGACAGATTTTCCATCAAGCCCCCGACCACCGCCCCGAGCACGTTCGCCGCCAAGGCCGCACTCGGCGACGGAGTGGAGCGGAACTCGCGCGCAAACAGCAAGCCCGCGAAGAAAACCGGTACGGCAAATAGACCTGCAGCCAGCGAGCCAACCGCCAAGGTTGAGCCCGGAATACGAGCGAAACGCACGAGATAAATAGAAATCAGAGCGATTTGTAGTCCGACAAGAATCCACCATCGATTGAATCGCTGGCTGTACTTGTCCATTACGATATTGGCGACTACGAGTGCGGTGAGAACAGCGGCTATCGCTACGCTGTTCACTTGCCAGGTGGTTCCGAAAAATAAAGCCAGACGGCTTACGATCTGAGTCTCAAGAAGCATGAACCCGGCTCCCATGGCAAAGAAGAACAAAGACGATTGCCGGACATGGCTGGTCGAGATGCTCCGGCGGTAGTAGAAGGCAAGCAGCAAGACCAAGGTACTAAGGGTCAGAAAAACGGCCGGAATGCTTTTCTTTTCCTGATACAAGTACGGCCAATCATCGGTAGTGATCGGAATTGGCGGCGCGCTGTCGAAAGTTCGCTTTTGCCGTTCCACGAACGTCTTTAGCCCCGGATCTCGCGCGATGCTATTTTCGACCTCTTCCGAAGCTGAGATCACGAAGCAAGTTGCCCCCGCCCCATAGCTCGACTCAGCGAGGAAAACTACTGGCGGCTTTCCGAAGACGCGAGTGAGCAGCATATAGAGTCGCCGGCCGAGCCAAAGCCGGTCCACCTGGAACTTTAGGAACAGCGTTCCATTCGGAGAAAGAAGGTCGCGAGCTTCGCGCAACGACTCCTCGGTGTAGACGTAGTTGTCTATCCGCATGTTGGCGTATTCCGACTGCTGTGTGTGTGAGTCCAAAAGGCCCATGAGAACCAGATCGTAGTGCTTGGCGGTTCGCTTCATGAACGCCCGCGCGTCGGTTAGGTGTGCGGAAACCGTGGACGACTCGTAAGGTCTTTCGGGATGGGTTCGACCGAGGTTTAGGATGGCTGGATCAATTTCTACCGCATCGATGGACTTGCTATTGCCGCGAACTGCCGCCGCTACGTCGTTCCCGGTACCCGCTCCAACAACCAGGACGCTGGGATTGGCTACCGTAAAGCGGAAGGGAAGGTTGTACGGGCTCTCGTCAGCGGGTTGTTGCAGAAGACCAGGATGTCGGTTGAGAAATTCTGACGAAAGATTGATGATCATTTGATAGCCGACATGGTTCACGTTGACGAGGGTGGCCAGCCACTCCCGATTCTTAAAATAGTAACGCTGGATGTCGATCTGCTGATACGGGGTCCAGATGGTGGAGTGGTCCGTGGTAGCCTTTTCGTGGAGAAGCAGGACGGCTGGCACGATCAAGGAGGCCACCGCGAACCGACGCCTCCAGTTTGCTTGTAGTAGTGCAAAGCCGAGCAAAACTAGGCCAAACCAAAACACCGGTGATAAGGCCCTGAAACTCACGAACGAAAACAACATGATGCCGAACAGGCTTGCACCAAGATTCCACGAATAGGCCCTCAATCGATCTGGCGCAGAATCCAACTCCTGACTGACGAGCTGTCCCAGCGGAATAAAGATAGTGGTCAAGAAGAAAAAAAAGACCCCGACGATTACGGCATCCAAAAGAATGTTAGGCCAGTTTCGTATCGTCCCGGTAGACCAGATGGCAATGTCCTGTCCGGCACCCAGCGTCTGTGACAGTCCTTCCAACAAGCGTGGAGCCCAAGGGTTGCGAACCAGCAGAATCACCGCCAAGATGGCCTGAATGCTTCTCCACCAATAAACGCGTTTCGGGGCCAAAGCGCAGCCCACTCCGAAGCCGAGAAAACAAAGCAACAGCGCTAAGTTTTTGGCATATGCAAAAATCCGCACTTCGGTGGAGAGCCAGCGAATAATCGCAAGTTCGGCAAATAGCGTGAGGCAACTGGCGAGAAAAAGCCTATGAGTGTTTGGACGGTCTGGGTGCATGAAGAGCGCCTTGCACATCACCGGCGGCTATACGACTCTGAGAGGCGACAATAATCAGGAAGCCCGATAAGCGGAAGGACCGAGCTATTATTCGGAAATTCTTGCTACGGAACGATCTTTTCGGCTCGATCTCCCCTGTCCCCAACTGGTCGCCACTAAACACTCCGTGCACTGCGGCGCTGTGATACTCAAGGTCGGCAGTATACACCTTCCTTTTACTCTCACGGTCATTGAGGCAGGGTCGATTCCAAAGACCTTAGTTTAAGCACTGCCGGCGGTGACAGGTCCGTCAAAGTGTGCAGAACTCCGACGAGGATGTGCACGAGTACAATGCTCATGATTGTGCACGGGCTTGGGTCTCTCTATTTAATCCACGGAGCGGCGGGACGTGACGTCTACTCGCCCCCGTCAGTCCAATGGCCGATTTATAATGATCGAATCCGCCAACAGAAAGAATGCTAGACTCGGTGCGAGCAGAAATCATGCGACTTCACGAAAAATTGGAACCGCGGCCTCACGAAACCAGGGTGCAAGAACTCTCTAGAGAACGCAAGTCTGAAAACCGGCAATTGGAACGGTTGGCAGCGCTCCTTGCGAAAAAGGCTGATCCGGCTACAGCCAACGTGCCCGACGACAAGGCGGCTTAGTCCAGCCCAAGGGGCGTACCATTAACGCTGCAGGAAGCCCACGCCGATATGAAAAGTTGAAATAGGCAGGTGACCCCTTCGCTACGCTCGAAAGACAGCACAACGGCTGTCCTCAGATCGTGGTCCTGTTCACGATTCCCACCAAAGTGCCGCTCTCCACATATTGTACGTTTGCGCGAAGCCATTCGTTGGGCTGGTAGCGCCCCACCAGATGGAGCTTCTGGTAATTATCGGTGAGAGCTGTGGTGAACTTCGCCTGGGCAAGATCGGGGTGAGCAGTGCCCGTCCCACACGTTCCCAGAGTGATCGCTTCGACCGTCTTGCCGATGAACGAGTGCATGAAGGCTAGCTTTTTCTCAGCGGCAATGTCGCGCAGGATACGGTTTCGTTCGCGAGCGGTATGAGCGGGAACTTGATTCGCCATGCTAGCGGCGGGAGTGCCGGGGCGTGCGGAATATGTGAAGACGTGCAGGTACGTGAAGGGAAGCTCTTCAATCAGGCGACGCGTTTCTTCAAACTCGGCGGCGGTTTCGCCGGGGAATCCCACCATGACGTCGGCTCCGATGGCGGCCGTGGGCATGGCGGCGCGAAGCTTTTCAATCTTTTCGCGATAATGCCAGGGACGATATTTTCGGTGCATGCGGCGAAGTACGGCGTCGCTGCCCGATTGCAAAGGGACGTGCGCGTGCTTCGCGATGCGCGGCGAGCGGGCAACCAGGGAGATAAGGTCGTCGGTCCAGTCCATAGGCTCGACCGAGGAAATGCGAAGCTTCTCCAGAGACGTTTCTTCGAGAATGGCGCGGATGAGGTCTTCGAAACGCAGCTCGGTTGTCTTGCTGCAAGCTGACGGCTGACGGCTGACAGCCAAATCCCGGCCCCAGCGGCCCAAGTTAATGCCGGAGATGACAACCTCGCGATAGCCGGTCGCCACCAGCGCGTTCACTTCGCGGAAAATTTCGGTTGGCGGCAATGATCGGCTTTGACCACGGACGAACGGAATAACGCAGAATGAGCAGCGATTGTCGCATCCATCCTGGACTTTGAGGTTAGGACGGTTGCGCTCGTTGGCCGCCCCCGTGCCTTCAAAAACAGGCGCCGCCAGCAGTTCAGTGTGGGCAAAGATGTCGGAAACAAAAATGCGATTCTCAATTCTGCCAGCTTGGTTCTCGGTGAGAGTCGCGACCGGGACGAAGGTCGAGCCGTGTCCCGAGCTTGTAGGTTCGGCGGTTGAAGCCAACAACCGCGGCTGAACCCTTTCCCGGACCGGCACCTCTCGGAGCGCCAGATCGGCGAGTTGGTGCTTATGCGAATTTCCGATGACCGCGCTAACGCCGGGAAGCGCGGCAATTTCCTTAGAGGCGCGCTGCGCATAGCATCCGGTGATAATAATTTTCGCTTCTGGATTCTGCCGGCGCGTGCGCCGGATGGCGGCCCTCGCATCCTGATTCGCCGCCGCTGTGACGTCACAGGAATTGAACAGAACAAAGTCGGCCTGCGTGGCGGTGGAGGCACGTGCGAGGCCCCGCTGTTCGAATTGATGTTCAAGGGCCGCGCCGTCGGCCTGGTTAGCACGGCAACCGAAATTCTCCACGTAAAAAGTCGCCACGGAAATATGGTAGCGCAATGCCTCGATTTTGCGCAGGGAGGCCACCCCAAAATCCGGACATCACCGAGCCATTCTCTGTTCCCGTAGGGAGCAGGGTCGATGGAGGCTTCTCGAACCGGTTCGACAGGGCCAGGTTCACGCTGACGCGGCGGTCCTTTTTTGGGTGAAGCATTCGCGGCAGAGGACGGGACGGCCTTGCGTGGGGCGGAAAGGCACTGTCGTATCCTTGCCGCATTGCGAGCATGTGGCCCGAGTCTCCACCTTGCTGTAGTTGTAGTTGCGAGACGGAGGCGGACTGGAACCGAGCACGGCCACTCGCTTGGACTTGCAAGCCTTGCAGCGCTTGGGCTCGTTTTTGAATTGCTTGTCGTGGAAAAAAAGTTGTTCACCGGCAGTGAAGACAAAGTCGGCACCGCAATCGATGCATTTCAACATCTTGTCCTGAAATTCCATTGAGGATGGTTCTCCCTTCGGCCTGTCTCTGGCCTTCACGCGCGGGGAAGCGCAGTGAAGCTGAAGAAAAGGTTGTCTACATCCCCCCCTCAAACTGCTCCTGGACTCGGCCCGCCACGCAACCAGGACGGCGCGTGGGTCAACCCTTGCTTGATGCCGGATGAATGATGGTTATGAAATGACTCCCTGCTACAACTCTGCTTTGGTGGGGGCCATACAGAGCAGGGCCGCCCCGGGATGGAGGCGACCCTTCGAGTTAATTAGTTAGTATTGCTCCGTTAATCCTGCTCCTTACGCGTCTTCTTACGGGCACGCTTGCGAGCCAATGCGGCCTTCACGCGCTTTTTTTCGCCCGGCTTCAGATAAAAGGAGTGACGCTTGACCTCCTTAATAATGTCTTCCTGTTGCACCTTGCGCTTGAAACGGCGCAGAGCGTTTTCGAGGGACTCGCCCTCTTGCAGTCTTACTTCGGCCAAAAGCGGTACACCCCCAAACTAGTCCGGTAGGAACCCCGTTAGTTATTACAAGGTTCCGAAAACAAGTCAAGGGGGAAGTGAAAATTATTTTGGAGATAAGGTGCTGCTGAGGAAGTGGCACACGACGTGATAGGCGGTTTGTTTTGAAAGAGTTAGTGAAGGGGCAATTAAAACTCAGGATGCTGCCCGAAGCAAATAGCGAGCTCACAATTCCGACACCGGCATTCTCGGCTTGAGGCGGTTTTGCCGCCGCTGGTAGTGGATCGGGTACGGAGGCCGGGCCGGATGGGGAGACGGATTGTTTGTACGGCACGCTGTGAAGAGGAAGGCCGTGATACGCACCGTTCTTTTTTGAATTTCGTCCCAGAGTGGGAAAGCGAGTTTACGAGGTCGTGGGGCGTCGTGCTATGTTCAATGATTCTCATGGAAAATCATGATCCGCTCCTATAAAAGCGTGAGGCCCACGATCCCGGCGTCCTGTTACGTGGACGATTCGGCGCAAATTATTGGCGACGTGGTGCTCGGAGAGCACGCTTCAGTATGGATGTGCGCGGTGCTGCGTGGCGATGTGCATTCGGTCCGCATCGGGGCGCACTCGAATGTGCAAGATTGCAGCGTGCTGCATGGGATGAAAGAACAGTATGGCGTGTTTCTCGGTGAATATGTCACCGTGGGCCATTCGGTCACGCTGCACGGGTGCGTGATTGAAGATCGGTGCCTGATTGGGATGGGATCGATTGTTCTCAATGGCGCGAAGATTGGGGCGGGATCAATCGTCGCTGCCGGAACCCTCATCCCAGAGAAGACAGTGGTCGAGCCCGGATCGTTGTGGATGGGATCTCCAGGAAAGTTTCGGCGCAAACTGGATGACCAGGATCAGGAAACGATCCTGCGGTATGCGCGAAACTATCTGGGTTACAAACAGGAGTATTTGGCGGAGAGAAAAGTGCAGAGCACCTAGGGGCAAGCGAGGCCCGAGTATGGGTGCCGGTTACCCAGCAATGACAAAAGCGCGTCCTGGAGGGACGCCTGACAATAGCCCGCGGTTTACACGCGGGGTGGGCGTAATGAACGGAATTCGGTCCCGTTAGGACGGCTGAAAATTACCCGAAAAGGTTGCGGATCATTTCAATCGTGCCTACGGCAGGAGTGCGAAAGGCGCAGCTTACCCGCCACTGAAGTGGCGGGCTATTTTCCGAGGTCCTCCGGGACCTTCGTTGCTGGCTGAATGCTGAGTGCTGACTGCGGAATGCTCTGGGTCCAACAACTGACATGATCAAAGCTGTCCGAGGAACCCGCGACCTGCTGCCGCCTGAAACGGCGCTGTGGAATTTTGTGGAGTCGGCAGTGCGCGACGTGTTTCGCGCCTACAACTTCCAGGAGATTCGCACGCCCATTTTCGAGGAGACCGCCTTATTCTCCCGCAGCGTGGGAGAAGAGACGGACATCGTCGGAAAAGAGATGTACACATGGCAAGATCGTGGACGGGCTGAGAGCGACAGAGGCCAGTCGCTGACGTTACGGCCCGAGAACACCGCGGGCGTTGTCCGCGCTTACATCGAACACAAACTTTGGGATCGCGGACTGAACAAGCTCTACTATATCGGTCCGCAGTTTCGACGCGAGCGCCCACAAAAAGGCCGCTACCGGCAGTTTTATCAGATCGGCGCAGAGGTGCTGGGGCCGCCGTCAGCGGGCAGCGAGTCTCCAGCACGCGACGCGGAACTGCTGGAGATGCTGGCCACCCTGCTCGACCGTCTGGGCATTACGGGATGGAATTTAGAACTGAATTCGGTTGGCTGTCCTAACGACCGCGCGAAGTTTAACGAAGCTCTCCGCAAGGCGCTTGAACCGGTCGTGGGCAAGATGTGCGCGGATTGCCAGCGCCGCGCCCTCAGCAACCCACTCCGCGTATTCGACTGCAAGGTGCCCGAGGATCAGCCGATCATCGAAAACCTTCCGCGCATAAGCCGGTTCTTGGATGAACCGTGCCGCGCGCATTTTGAAGCCGTGCAGGCGATTCTCCGGACTGTAGGCGTGCCGTTCACTTTGAATGACCGCTTGGTGCGGGGGCTGGATTACTACACGCGCACGGCATTCGAATTTACCCACGGAGCGCTGGGCGCACAAAATGCGATTCTGGGCGGGGGACGCTACGACGGATTATCCGAAGCTCTGGGTGGCCCGGCAGCGCCGGGGATCGGGTTTGCCATCGGCGAAGACCGGCTGGTCCTGTCGTTGCAGGAATCAGCCTCGGCCGAAGCCGTAGTACGCAGGCCGGATGTGTACGTCGCTCCGCTCGGCGCGCGGATGAACCCCGACGCAGCACGGCTGGCGCGAGAATTGCGCCGGCACGATCTGGTGGTGGAGCTGGGCGATGAGACTTTCCGTCTGAAAAAGTCGTTCGAGGCGGCGACCAAAGCGGGAGCGAAGTATATTTTGATCGTTGGCGAAAATGAGGTTAAGGCAGATGCATTCGCACTCAAGAATCTTGAGACCGGGGAGCAGATTTCGATCGTGCGCTCGGAGTTGGCAGGAAAAATCCAAGCCGGACGCTGACTTGTTCGTGAATGTTGACTTTTGATTGTGAAATGAAAAACGGCCCATGTTTGGCGGTCCTCAGGAGGAGATCCATGAAAGCTCAACGTCTGGTCTACGCTTTTCTTTTTTGCATTGGCGCGGTGGTCACGGGGACGGCCCAAGCTCCCGCGCAGGCTGGCACGGCGGCAACGTCTTTGAGTCCGCTAGAACAGGCGATGATCGCCAATGAGAAGGCTTTCATCGTTGCGACCACCAAGCGCGACAAGGATTATTTCAAACGTACCTTGACCGGTGACTATTCCCTCGTCGGCTATGACGGTCAGCTGCATGATCGAGAAGAGATCGAAACTGATCTGAGCAGCGGTGGCGTGGACCTGATGCCCTACAACATGAAAGTGGTGGAATTAAGCGAGGGCACGGCCATCGTCACCTACGATGTGGTCTTCCGTGTTCCGGCGGCAGAGGACCAGGGTCCGCCTCCGCGTTATCAGCATTGGAGCTCGGTTTGGGTGAAGCAGGGCGATGCGTGGAAGTTGAAGTTTCAGCAGACGACGCCGACACATTGGGGAGACTGGTAGGAACCTCACAGTCGATGAGTTTACGGTTGCCCATACGTCAGCGGTGACTTTGCGGGGCATCCTGAGACGATTCCGCGATTGCCCCTGAAATCGGGTTCAGGCTGGACCTGCCTGGTGAGCCTCCCGGGGAGCGGGCGAAACCGTCCCGTTTCCTGTCTGCAGCTCGCGAAAGCACTACGCACCTATCTCCCCGTTTATAATCTCTGATTCGGCTTTCGCCACATCTCTCACTGTAAGGACACCACTTGCTCGACTTTCTCGGAGATCTTCGACGGACGCATATGTGTGGAGCGCTGCGCGCTTCAGACTCAGGTAAAAAGGCCGTGCTCATGGGCTGGGTAAACCGGCGACGCGACCTCGGCAACCTGATCTTCGTCGATCTGCGCGACCGCAGTGGCGTGACGCAAGTCGTTTTTAACGAGGAGCGAAATGCCGCGATTCATGAGAAAGCCTCAGGCCTGCGCAACGAGTACGTGATCGCGGTGACCGGCCGGGTGAAGCAGCGCGATCCAAACACCGTCAACAAAAACATTCCCACGGGCGAAGTAGAGCTGGTGGCAGAGGAGATCCGTCTTCTCAACGAGTCCAAGCAGCCTCCGTTTCTGCCCGGCGATACGGCGCTGACCAACGAAGAAACACGGCTGAAGTATCGCTACATCGATCTGCGGCGCGACGTGATGCAGTTCAACATCGAAATGCGGCACAAGGTAGCGCTCGCCATCCGCAATTATCTGGCGGGACAGGGATTCTTTGAGATTGAGACGCCATTCATGACGCGCTCAACTCCGGAGGGTGCGCGCGACTATCTCGTTCCCAGCCGCGTACAGCCGGGAACATTTTATGCGCTACCCCAGTCGCCGCAGTTGTTCAAGCAAATCCTGATGATTTCAGGCTTCGACAAATACTTCCAGATCGTGCGTTGCTTCCGCGACGAGGACCTCCGCGCCGACCGCCAGCCGGAGTTTACGCAAATCGATTTGGAGATGTCGTATCCGCAGCCGGAGCGGGTGTGGGAAGTGGTTGAGGGATTTCTGGCTGCTGCATTCAAGGCGGCTGGACATGACATCAAAGTGCCGTTTCCCCGTATGGACTACGACGAAGCCATCCGGCTGTATGGCATCGACAAGCCGGACTTGCGGCTGCCCGCATTTGCAGATGTACGGGACTGCTTCACCGCAGAGAACTTGCAAGAGCTGGCCATCAATCCGAATCTGCCGGTGATCGCAATTCGCACGCCCAGGGTCGGCGAACTCTCGCGCAAGGAGCGCGATGACATCAAGCCCATGTTCCACGCCAAGGGCGAGGCGAAACTGTTCGAAGACTTCAAGCGCGTCGGCAACAAGTTTCCCGCCGCGGCGGCCGAAATCGCAAAGAAGGCCGGAATGGACGAGAGCGACCTGGTTGTATTAGTGAGCGGCTCCGCCCTGGCTGGACCACAAACGGCACTGCCCGCGCACCGCAAAGTTACGCCTCAGGAGTTGGCTATCTACGCGTCGGCGGGTCTGTTGCGTCTGGCATTGGCGCAGAAATATGCGGACAGGCACGGCATCTTTGCCAAGACCGGCGACCCGGGCAAAGATTTCCGCTTCGTATGGGTGACGAATTTCCCCATGTTTGAGTGGGACGAGGCCGACAAGCGCTGGAACGCGGCGCACCATCCGTTTACCTCGCCCCACGAGGAAGACATGCCGAAGCTTGAGACAGGCGTTGAGTTAGTCAGCGATCCCCAATCGGCGCTGAGCGCGGTGCGCGCGCTGGCTTACGACGTGGTCCTCAATGGTACGGAGCTAGGCTCAGGCTCAATTCGTATTCACCGCCAGGATGTGCAGCGCAGAATTTTCCGCGCGCTGGGCATGACCGAAGAAGAAGCCCGCTCCCGCTTTGGATTCTTCCTCGAGGCACTGGAGTATGGCACGCCTCCGCACGGAGGCATCGCGCTAGGCCTCGACCGCATTGTCATGATTCTCGCCGGAGCGGAGAGTTTGCGCGAGGTAATTCCATTCCCAAAGACCGCGCGGGCCGTGGATTTGATGGTCGATGCGCCTACACCGGTGGGAGAGAGGCAGTTGCGCGAACTGGGGATTGTGGTGAAGAAATAGTCTGTTCGCAGTCCTCCTGCGAGCCCGATCTATCCCCATATCGATTGGTGTGATTTCAGATGCTTTGCTTTTACTCTGCTGTCTGCGAAACTGGCCACTAGCGATTAAATTACTTTCATCTTCCCATGGGACGCATCCACGTTCTCTCAGAAGCCGTTGCCAACAAGATCGCCGCGGGCGAAGTGGTGGAGCGGCCTGCCTCGGTGGTGAAGGAGTTGCTCGAGAACTCGCTCGACGCGGGCGCAGCGCGGATCAAAATCAACGTGGAGGCAGGCGGCAAGAGGCTGATCCAGGTCGTCGACAACGGATGCGGCATGGTGCGCGACGATGCCATGCTGGCCTTCGAGCGGCACGCCACATCGAAAATCAAAGATGCGGAAGATTTGCTGAGCGTGGCCACGTTGGGCTTTCGTGGGGAGGCGCTCCCGTCGATTGCCTCGGTGTCGCGGCTGCGGCTGGAAACTTGCGCGGCGAAGAACGGCCCCGACGACGATGTAGCCGGGACGGTAATCGAGATCAACGGAGGCAAAATCGCCCGAGTGGAAGATGCTGGGCTGCCAGCGGGCACTTCCATTACAGTGCGCGATCTCTTCTTCAATACTCCAGCGCGAAAAAGGTTCCTGAAGGCGGAGTCGACCGAACTTTCACACATCGCGTCGCTGGTCACACATTATGCGCTGGCGCATCCCGACAAGCACTTCGAATTGCATTCCGCCACCAACGCCATGCTGGTGGCGCCTCCGGTGGCCGGGTACGGCGAGCGCGTGTACCAGGTGTTTGGCAAGGAGACGCTTGAACAATTGATTGCTGTGGCGGCGGTGCAACCGTTCGAGCGAGTGGGGCTGCCACAGCCTCCGCCCTGGCGGCGCGCGGAAGTGGATGAAGACCAAGACGAGGACGCCCGCACGACTGGCCGTTCGGCGACCGATCCGGGCGAGATGCGGATTCACGGATTCGTTTCGAAGCCGGAGATCCAGAAACTGAATCGCAACTCAATTTTTATTTTCGTCAACCGACGGTTGATTCGCGACCGGCTGGTGCAGCACGCGCTGACCGAGGCCTATCGCAACATTCTTCCGCCCACGGTGTATCCCGTGGTGCTCCTATTTCTGGAGCTACCGGCCGCGGAGGTGGATGTGAACGTGCATCCCTCAAAAACCGAGGTGCGATTCAGGCAGCAGACGGTGATGCACGATTTTGTGCGCGACTCGGTACGCGCAGCGTTGATGAAAGCGCGCCCGGTGCCGCAGTTCGTGGCGGAAATTCATGCGCATGCGACCGCGAGCTCGGGACTGACACCGGGAGCCAGAGCCGGAGATTGGGCGGTCTCCGAAGGTGGCGTCTTGACGCTGGACGCGGCACCTGCGGCAGGCACGACAGCGCATCAGCCCCGCGCGGGCGTGGCATTCACGCTGCAGCCGCCAACCATGCCGCCGGGTTCAGCGCGACTACAGTTTGATGGCGGCATTGCGGTAGAAGCAAACGCGGCCATTCCTGTGGCGCGCGGACCGGAGGCGATTCCTGATAACGGATGCGCCCCTGCCATCGACGTGACCGAACGAGAGCCAACCCTGGCTTCGCTCGTCACGCTCAAGCCGGTCGGCCAAATTCGAAATTCATTCATCCTCGCGGTAAATGAAGACGGCCTATGGATCGTCGACCAGCACGTCGCCCATGAGCGCGTGTTATTCGAGCGCGTTCTCAAGCAGCGCGGGGCGCAGAAAGTGGAGAGCCAGCGTTTGCTAATGCCGATTGTGCTGGAACTTTCTCCCGCACAGCAGGCGGTGTTTACGGAGATCTCCGACGAATTGCAGCGCAACGGATTCGAGGTAGAGCCATTCGGCGCCCGCAGCGTGGCGGTGAAGGTCGCCCCCGCAGGAGTGGAAGCCGCGGCGGTCGAACACATGCTGCACGAGCTGCTCGATCAGTTCTCACGCGAAGAGCAATCACTGAATCTGGAGAAGATTCGGGCGCGCATTGCTGCATCCATCGCGTGCCACGCTGCCATCAAGGTCAACATGCCCCTCGAGCAACACAAAATGGAGTGGCTGCTCGCCGAACTAGCCAAGACCGATCACCCGTACACTTGCCCCCACGGCCGGCCGGTCGTGCTCAGGTATTCTATGAAAGACATTCAAAAGGCCTTTAAGAGGATCTAGCATTCAGCACTCAGCCGTCAGCCTTCAGTCCCTAAGGTGCGGTGCCGCCATCTGCACAAATCATTACTGGCTAAATGCTGGGTGCTGAATGCTGAGTGCTTTGCTCCCCATGACTGAACAAGAACTCCAGCAGCAGCGCCGCGAGAAGTGGCGGCTCAACGGCAAGCCCATCCGCACCATCGAGGAGGCGCGCGCGTTTGTCGAGTCGGTAGGACTTTGTCTGATGTATCCGCTTCGACCAGCGCAGCCGCTGCCAACATTCATCGGGGCGACGATCGGCGGCGAAGATCGGTTGCCGACCTGGCAGCATGCGTATTCTGATCCGCGGACCGCCGAGGCAACCCAGATCATGGTTCGGCTTTTGCGCGAGAGGGCCGCCTTTGAAGCGAATTCGTTCGACGAGAACAACGGGCTTCTGATAACGGCGTCGGCGTTTCCTTATTTCTATGCGCTGGTGGGCGAACGCAACCCAAAGCAGGCGCCTAAGGCGGGCTCGCGCTCTCCATATTCCGCGCTGGCTTGTGATGCGTTTGAGCTGATACGGCGCGAGGGTCCGATATCAAAGCAAAAAATGCAGGAAGCGCTGGGCGGAAGCATATCGCGGGCAGCGCTGGATAAGGCGCTCGGCGAGCTGTGGTCGAAGCTGCGCATCACCCGGGTCGATTACAACCCGAGCCAGGGTTCGTCTTGGGATGTCCTCTACCGCTGGGCCCCGGAAGCGGTGAAAGAAGGAATTGGATTGTCGGTACCGGAGGCGCTTTCGGGGCTGATCTCAAAATATCTGGAAAGTGTAATCGCCGCCGAGCAAACGGAGTTGGAGTCCTTCTTCGGAAATTTCGTGCCGCGCTCGCGGGTCAAGGAAGCTGTGAATGCGCTGCTGGCGGCGCGGGAGCTGAGTTTCGTGCATGTCGGCGGCAGATCGATGATCCAGATCACGCCTGCGAAAGAAGCGGTCATTCCCGCTGCCAGGCCGCATCGCATGGTTAAGCGAGCTTCAAAGCACACGCCTGCGAAAACTTAGGCACGAGAACCTCGACCCTTCCGGCCAACAGTTTTGCGGTCCCTTGCCGTCTCCTGCCTGTTCACCGTCCGGTGGCGGGATTCGTTGCGGAGCTTCTCCGTGTACAATCTTTAACTTCGCAATGAATGACAGCTCTCAAAACCACCACGCCAAACGCAAACTGATCATTGCCATTGACGGCCCGGCGGGAGCGGGCAAGAGTACGATCGCCTCGCGGCTGGCGCGAAAGCTGGGCTACGCGAACCTGGAGAGCGGTGCGATGTACCGTGCGCTGGCACTGAAGGCGATTGACAAAGACGCGTCCTTCGACGATGAGGATGGGCTGACAAAGCTGGCACAGAATTCGCGCATCCGGCTGGAGCCGACGATGGGCGGAAACCGCACGCTGCTGGATGGGCACGACATTTCTTCGCGCATTCGCGAGCGCGATGTGACCGAGGCTGCGTCGCGAGTGTCAGTGCATCCGAGAGTGCGGGAGTGGATGGTGGCGCGGCAGCGCGAGATGGGCGAGGGTGGCGGCGTAGTGATGGAAGGACGCGACATCGGCACCAAAGTTTTTCCGGACGCGGATTTGAAGATTTTTCTGGATGCCGATCCCGTAGTGCGCGAGCAGCGGCGGATGGAGCAGCAAAGAGTGAAGGGTGAAGTCGCCGCAGGCCTGGCTGCCGAACTGAGAGAGCGCGATCGCCGCGACCGCACGCGGGCCGTGTCTCCGCTGGTAGCAGCCAAAGATGCGGTGGTGATTGACTCAACCCAGTTGAGCGAAGATGAGGTCGCGGCGCGAGTAGAGGAGTTGGTTAAAAAGAAATTGAATCAGCGGGATTAAGGCTTTGACGCGATTGTTAATCCTTCCATCCCTTCCCTGATCAAATTCCTCAGTTCTCCGTCGCTTCGACGTTCTCCTTCGGCGGTGTCAGGGCTTTGGGCGGCTTAGGCTGCCTGGGCCCCGGCACTGCGCCCGTGATACCGCCCGGCATCCCTTCCTTCGGGCCGCCACTGGCGGGAGCTTTACGAAGCTCGATGCCGCCATGTTCGTTGTTGATGACGAGATGCGCGGTGGCATTGCCGACTGATCCCGAAGCTCTGGCTTCGTGGTCTCCATTTTCGATCTTGAGTTCCGGAAACTCCGATGAAATCTCGCCGTCCCGGGTTCGCGCGTCCACTCGGAAGCCGGCTTTTTCGGGCACGCTGAACTGAATGTCCCCTTTGCGGCTGTCGATCTGCACGTTGCCCAACGAGCGCATGGATATTTCGACGCCGCCATTGTCATCCTGCAGGCGCACATCGCCGGACACGTTTTCGAGGCGGACGTCTTTCGCGCGCGTGGTAAGGCGCAGAGGGCCAGTAATTTCTGAGGCATTCAAGTCTCCAGAATCGAGATCAAGTTGGCCATCGAGGCGCGCGAATTCCATGTCGGTACGGGAAGACTTGAAGCTGACAGCCTTGGTGATGCGGGCGAGCTTGACGCTCTCCATGAACTCGCCATCGAGTTGGACCGAGCCTTTGACATCTGAGATGGAGACGTCAGTGAGTCGCCCTTCAACGTGCACGTCTCCGCTGACCTGCTCCACCTTGGCGGAGCTCTTTTCGAGGGTCAGCTTAACATTGCCGGTGATCTCCTCCACGGAAGTGTCGCCACGCTGAGTAGAAACTTCGAGGTTGCCCTCACGAGCGACCACGTTGACCTCGCCATGACGTGAAGCGATGGAGACCGATGCTTTGCGGGGCAGAGAAATAGCGAGATCAGTTTGCACCGGATGGTCGCCCGCGCCCTCGACCTTGGCGTCCAGCGTGACCAGGCCGCCGATGGTAGTAATTGTGGGCTCGGTCTGGCTGTTGAATTTGTCGGCATCGCTCTGATTGCCAGCGCCGATGCGCTTGCGGACGATTACCGTAATCTTGTTGTCGTCAGAAGCATGGACGCTGACCGCGCCATGATTATCAAGCACCTTGAGGCTGGCGCCGGCAGGGAAGTCGCGCTCGAGATGGTCGTCGAAACTATAGGATTCCCCAAACAGATTCTTAAAATCCTCGTCGTCGATTCCCATGTTGTCGCGAATCTCGCCCCAGTTAAAACGCGACGCCTGAGTCGCGATCAAGCCGAAGAAAACGATGACGATGACCAGAAAAATTCCTCCGGCGCCAATGCCGCGAGGGCTTGTGCCTTCACGCAAGGCCGCCTGATACTCGATCAACTTGATGATGCCCCAGAGGATCAGAAGCAGGGGCCAGTAATGGGCAAACCAGAAGCCCAGCCGCGCCCAGGAGAGGACGTGCAGGTTGCCCAGCAGAAAGAGCAAGCCAAGAAAGATCAGAACGAAGGGGCCGGAAAAAGAGCGGCGGCGCCTTGGCGGACTGGGCGTGAGCACGGGATTAGACATGGTCCACCTCCTCGGGGGGCGTCGGCTGAGGCGGTGCCGGAGGCGCTGGCGGTGAAATCGGCGGCATGGCGGGATAGGTCCGCTCGACGTGTCCTTCCAACGACGCGTGGCTCTGCATTAGTTTAACGACGCCAGCGGCAAGCAACCATGCCGGCCAAGTCCGGTCGAGATCAACCACTCGCAAGGTGTGCAATAGAAACAGGACCCCGGTGGTGAGCACCATCACCGGACCCATTAAACCGCGGGTGCGACAGTGAGCACAAGGACAGCCGTTGGTCGATCGCTCCCAGTTGCGGAACACCATCCAGCCACCGAGCAAGATCAAGATCAGCGGCCAAAAGCGCTCGAAACCGAACTCCATTACTCCCATGGTATGAAGTAGAAACAGCACACCCAACCCGATGAGGATGACCGCACCGGTAGGGACTTTTCCGGCGTCAAACCTTTCCCCCATGCTGAAGGTCTGCCCGAGGCCCAGGGGATCAGGGGCGGGCTGTCCAGCCTGGATCGCCTTGGCGGTACGAACGGCGTCTACGATCTGGTAGACGACGAAGAAGGCGATCCCGAAACCAAACACAAAATCCCAGTTGCCACTATGGTCGGCGCCGTAGACCAGCATGGCGAAGATGAAAAGATGCGCCAGACCTTTGGCATACTGCCCGTTGTAGACGGCTCCAATGCCAAACGGAATCGCGCCCAGGATGCCCGCTATGGTTGGATGGGGACCTGAGCTTGGCAGAGGTGGAGCCTTCATCGCCGCGCCTTGGTCCGTGCCCTGTTGATAGGCTGTTTGTGGCGGCACGAAGGCAGCCGGTGGCTGCACTCCTTCAAGGCGGGCAGCGAGACAATTCTCGCAGTAAACTACTCCGCGAACGTTGCGGGTGCAGGTGGCACAGAGCGGCTTGCCGCAAGTGCGGCAAAAAGCCACTGCGGCAATATCGCTGTGGTTGGCGCAGTTCATACGAACCTCCTGTACGTGGTCACCGACACTACAGGTAGATCGTCAGATGGAGCCAGCGGAGCCCCGGCCAGAATCAAATGGTTGTCTGACTGGCTGTAGTTGCGCTCCTGTTTCTGTTCGGGCTCTCCGCTTGTGTCGTTCTTGCGTTCTTTCTGCTTTTCCGGCGCCGGCTCGGCGGGAGTGGTCGCGCGTTTAAATTCGCGGACGCGCGACTCCACCTCATAGACGAACCGGATATTCTCGTAATACCTGATTACGCGGGCCTGCGTGTTGTAGTACGCATGCCGAATCGCGGCAGGCCGCAAACTTACCTGTCTCACGTCGGCAGGCTTTACCCCGGCAATGCTCAAAACAGCCGACAGCGAGAAGAACGCCATGCCAAACGACATGGCGAACCGCGGCTGGCGGACGGTTCCCCAGATGGGATCGACCAGACCTGCAATCGACGCTTGCAGCCGCTCCAGCCACGATGTGAGTGGCCGGGTTGAGGGCGCAAGATGCCGCAAGCGACTGGTTGCGATTCCCGTTGTTGACGCCAGAATATTCTCGACCAGGCCGGCTGGAGGCTCCACCTCCGTGAGCGACTTCAGCCAGTTGCGCCCCGCCTCAGCATCGGCGAATAGCGGCCCGCACGCGGGACAAGCCCGGGCATGAGCTTGGAAGCGGTCGAGTTGGGATCCGCTCAAGATGCCATCGAAGGCATCCGCGAGCAGGATGTCGAACTCGTGACACTGCATTCCGTGACTGGGCTGTTCTGGCATCACATCACCTGCCTATAGGTACGTTGTAAGAGGCGTGCAAGTTCCGCTCGCCCTCTATTAATTCGTGATTTCACGGTGCCCTCCGGTACTCTAAGTGCGGTTGCAATGTCGCGATAGTCCATATCTTGTAAGTCCCTTAGAATCACTGCCTCACGGAGCTCAGGCGACAGCTTGGCCAGGGCCGCGTGGACGGTCTCGCCGACCTGGCGGCTGCGGACGCGGGAGTCCGGGGGAGCGGATTTATCTTCGATCCGGTCGCTCAGGGGGTGGGCGTCTTCATGATCGGAAGGCGCGGCGTCGAGCGAGTCCGTCATCCGATCCTGCTTGGTCTTGCGGAAATGATCCACCAACAGGTTGCGGGTGATGGTGGTAATCCAGGTGGCAAAAGCACCCTTGTGAGTGTCGTAGCTTGAGAGAGTGCGGTATATCTTTATGAAAACTTCCTGGGTGAGATCTTGGGCGTCGTCAGCCGAGCCTGCGAAGCGATAGCAGATGTTGTAGATGCGTCGATTGTAGTTTTGGACGATTTCTTCCCAGGCGGCGGCGTCGCCGGCGATACAGCGGCGGACAAGCATGGCGACGACCTGGACGTCTTCCAACCAGCACTCCCCCGGAGGTTTCTAGCTAGGTACTTCGACCCCGCTGCCGCGTCGTGCATGATGATCTGAGTTTTGAGGTTCGGATGCCGAGACGGCTAGGGCGCATCCCGCAATGACGTGACACAAAACAATACGTCGTTGTGGTCGGCAAAGTTCGCCGCTGCAACCATTTGAGCATCAAACAGGGCATTGTAGCAGCGGCGACACTGGCGCTTTTCCCAACTTCTGGCGCGGGCGCCCTGATAGTAAAACCTTAAGGTGGCCGTGGTATTTCAAGTTGAGCAACCCTTGCGGCTGCAATATTTTAGGCAACTAATCCGGGCCCCGGAACGTCTCAGACAAACGGCGTAGAATCGGCTACGGCCAAAGTTTTAGGCGCAAAATTTCACGGCGAGAGCGGAACGTCCTTTGCCAACAATCGCCGACGGAAGGATTGAGTTTTTTATGAAAAACATATTCAGAAGAAGAGTGGAATGGATCGGCGCACTGCTCACCTTGGCCCTCGCCACCATCGCGGTTCCACGAAATGCAGCCGCTCAAGATCAACAGGGCGATGATCCGCCAAGCCGAGTCGCTCGATTGGGCTACATGGAGGGCTCAGTCTCATTCGACCCCGCAGGTCAACAGGATTGGGTGGAAGCCACCCCGAACCGTCCCATGACGACCGGAGACAAACTCTGGGCAGACAAGGATTCGCGCGCCGAATTGCAGCTAGGGTCGGCGTCGATTCGGCTGTCCGCGAATACTGGCATGTCTTTTCTTAACCTGGATGATCGCACCGTGCAGATCCAGCTGACATCGGGAACACTGAATGTCCGGGTACGCCGGCTGAACCGTGACGATGTCTTCGAGATCGACACACCCAACCAGGCTTTTTCGGTCTACCAGCCGGGGAGCTATCGGCTGGAGGCCAGCGAAGATGGCACCTACACAATAATCAGCGTGCGCGAAGGTCAGGGTGAATCCACCGGCAACGGACAAACGTTTACGCTGCATCGAGGACAGAAGGGTACGTTCAGCGGCACCGAGACACTGAACGCGGAAGTCGACAACATCGGCGAGCCGGATCAATTCGACAACTGGGCTTATCAGCGCGAACACCGTTATGAAGGATCGCGATCGGCGCACTACCTGTCGCCCGATGTTGTCGGTTATGAAGATCTTGATGACAATGGCGACTGGCGCGACGAATCCAATTACGGTCACGTCTGGTTTCCCAATCATGTGGAAGCGAACTGGGCGCCGTATCACAACGGCCACTGGGCTTGGGTTGCTCCCTGGGGATGGACTTGGGTAGACGACGCGCCGTGGGGCTACGCGCCATTTCATTACGGCCGTTGGGTCAGCGTCAGCGGACGTTGGGGCTGGGTAGCCGGACCGGTTGACATAGCACCTGTTTACGCTCCTGCTTTGGTAGTTTTTGTTGGTGGAGGCATCGGGGCGGGAGTCGATGTGGGATGGTTCCCGCTGGGTCCGCGTGAAGTCTATGTGCCGACTTACAACGTGAGCCGAGGGTATGTGAACCGAGTCAACGTCAGCAATACCACGGTCAACACTACAACCGTAACCAATGTCTATAACACAACGATTGTCAATAACAAAACCAACATCACGAACGTCAACTACGTGAACAGGAACGTGCAAGGCGCGGTGACCGCAGTGCCGCAGCGCGCCTTTGTTAGCGCGCAGCCGGTAGCTAGAGCCGCCGTTAAAATGGATGCGCGGCAAATGGCGTCTGCGCCGGTGACGACGAGAGTCGCACTGGCTCCTTCAAGAGAAAGCGTGCTGGGAGCGCACGCCAATACCGCCAATCATGTGACCGCGCCTCCGGCAGCAGTCGCGAACCGGCAAGTAATAGCTAAGAACACGCCGCCTCCGCCGCCCGTGCCGTTTGCGAAACAGCAGCAAATGATGGCCGCGCATCCGGGAGTTCCACCGGCCAGACACGAACTGCGAGCCGCTCAACCAGCGCCCACTGCTCAGGCACATCCGATGGTCAAAATAGCGCCTCCAGGAAAACCGGCGCAGCCGAATACGGGCCACCCAGGCAACCAGCCTGGAAACCAGCCAAATGCCAGACCTGGTATGCCAGCGAATCAACCGCCTGCAAATCAGCCGGGGAATCGTCCGGGCAACCAGCCAGCACCCAATGAGCGTCCTGGCACGACGAGTCCGGCGCAGCCGAATCGTCCGCAGCCGAATCAGCCGAATCGACCGGAGGCGAATCGTCCGCCTGCAGCGCAACCAAATAATCGTCCCGAGCCGAATCAACCTAACCGGCCCGAGGCGAATCGTCCGCCAGCGGCGCAGCCGAACAATCGTCCCGAGCCAAATCAGCCGAATCGACCGGAAGCGAATCGTCCGCCTGCAGCCCAGCCGAACAATCGTCCGGAACCAAATCAGCCGAACAGACCCGAGGCGAATCGGCCGCCAGCGGCGCAACCGAAACCCGAACCTCAGCGGCAGCAAGCTACGCCGCAGCGCACTCCGCCTCCTGCTGAAACGCGGCCTGCACCAAAGCAACAACAAAACCCCGAGACGCCGCAGGAGAAGAAGAAGCGAGAACAGGAGCAGCAAAAGCCTCCGGGAATTTAGAGGCTAAGCTTTACAGTCTGTCGATCGGGGCATCCTCACTTTTGCCAGGATGCCTTTTTTATGTGTGCAGAGCATGTGCGACAGCTGGGAAGTGGGCGCAAGTCCAGTGAATCGAAGTAGGCATTCGGGAATCGAAACCATGGCAGACTGAATCAGAAAAATCATGCCATCCGACCGCAGGGTAAAAAAAGCGACATTTTCCTCCAACCGTAAACAAACGAACCCCAGAGCAAGTTAAACAGATCGTTGCGGAACGTACCAATTGCAGCGATCAGGAAGCAGCCGATTTCTTCGCCAGGGGAGACAACCATTTTAGCTTAAAGCTACGTTTAATTCTTTTCTTAAAAGGGGGTCCGAGCCTGACAAATCAATGTCGAATAGGTTCACTCCGACGTGAAGTAGTCCATAGTGACGGGATTCTCGAACAACGAGTAGTCGCGGGTGACGACGATGATGCCGGTTTCGGTGACGAAGTAGCGCTGGCGGTCGGCTTCGGCGTCGTAGCCGATAGTGGTGCCCTCGGGGAGATGAACGTCGCGGTCGACAATGGCGCGGCGGACGCGGCAGTGGCGTCCGATGCTGACGTGAGTGAAGAGGATGCTGGAGTCAACTTCTGAGTAAGAGTTAACGCGAACGTCGGGAGACAAAATGGAGTTCTTGACCAGGCCTCCGGAGACGATACAGCCATTGGAGACGATAGAGTCGAGAGCGGTGCCCATGCGTCCAGTTTCAGCGAAGACGAATTTCGCCGGCGGATACTGGCGCTGGTGCGTCCGAATAATCCAGTCTTCGTCGTAGAGATTGAAAATCGGCGAGACCGAAATGATGTCCATGTTGGCTTCGTAGTAAGCCTCGAGCGTGCCCACGTCGCGCCAGTAGAGAGCTTCTTTCTTATTCTCGTCGATAAAATCGTAGGCGAAGACGCGGTAATCGTCGACCATCTTCGGCAGAATGTCTTTGCCGAAATCGTGGCTGGAGCTTTGATCCTCGGCGTCCTTGAGGAGGACGGGAATGAGGACGTCGGCATTGAAAAGGTAGACACCCATAGAGCCAGCGACTTTGTTGGGGTTCGAAGGCGACCGCAGTTTTGTATCTTTCGGTTTCTCTTCGAAGCCGTTGACGCGGCCGTCATGATCAACATCGACCACTCCGAAACGGAAAGTTTCTTCAGGATCGATCTGGATTGTAGCCAGGGTGATGTCAGCAGCGGATTCCAGGTGCTGCTTCATCATCTTGCCGTAGTCCATTTTGTAGATGTGGTCGCCGGAAAGAATGAGCACGTACTTGGGTTGTTCCGAGCCGATGGAATAAATATTCTGGTAAACCGCATCGGCGGTACCCTGATACCACTGTTCGCCGACCCGCTTCATGGGCGGAAGCACTTCGACGAACTCTCCTATTTCGCGGCCCACGATGTTCCAGCCCTCGCGGATGTGCCGGTTGAGTGACAGCGCTTTGTATTGGGTGAGGATGTACACGCGCCGCAGGTCGGAGTTGATGCAGTTGGAAAGTGTGATGTCGATGATGCGGTAGATGCCGCCAAAGGTGACAGCCGGCTTGGCCCGGTCGCGAGTGAGAGGATAGAGGCGCTCACCCGCGCCACCTGCGAGCAGGACTCCAAGAGTGTCTTTCATCCGACTGCCTCGGAATTCCTAAAGCGACTGTGTGCGGACCCTGGTTACACCCGCTGCACTGGAAGTGACGCTCCGCGACTGCGCGGCGCTTGCGACAGGAAAACAGTAGATGTTAGCACAACCATGTAAGGTTGCCGCGCCCGGCCAACCACTGTGGTGGCGCCGATTAGTTTCTGACCGCCGTGGCGGTGCCGTATCGGGGCAGTTGCTGGATCAGGTGCTGACCGACTAGCTAGAACGGAATTGTTGATTGTCATTTTTGAATGAAAAGCTACAGGAGGCGGCTTTGAAATTTGTCCGCGGGGGGGTTTGACTCAACAATCAACCTTCAAAAATCAAACAGTTGATTTGTTGTCACTTCTCTTCGTCGATCTTGATGCGCAGCGACTTGAGAAACTTGAGATCCTGTTCGCTGATCTTGAACTCGGGATTGGTGGAAAGAGTGGTTACGAGAGAAGTCTTGTCAGAGGATTTTTCGCCTTGCTTGCTTACGCCGATCGTGGCTTCGAGTACCAGGAAAACGTCGTAGCCGCCTTCTTTGATGCGGGAGACAACTTCGGCGATTGCTTCAGAGTCAGAAAGAGATTCGTTTATGGCTTCGCCGAGTTCTTTCATCAGTTGCTTAAGTTGTTGATCCACGTGGTCCCCCTGTTGAAATCACCTAAATCATGCTTTCCGCGCGAGTCGCGCGCACATCCAAATATTCGGCCTCGACGCTGGTTGTGCCGTCGGTTGCGGTATTGTACTCGGTCCATAACGATTCCAACTGCGCAGCCAGAGCGGTTTGTCCTGCCTCGTCCAGTCGTAAGAATGCCGTCTGTGTAGGTCCGAAGTGCCGGCGGAAGAATTCGACCACTTCTTTTGGCATGAACGGAAACTTGAACTGCGCTCTCTGCCGGACCAAATTCAGAGTTGAAGTGGTATTGGAAAATCTCTGGCGAACCGTTTGCTCATCGCCCCAAAGCACTGGAGGCGGAACAGAAGGCGGGGGCGGTACCATTTTGGCGGTGACCTGAAACGACCTCCCAACAAAGCCTTCGGGAGTCCAGTTTGCCATGGCAATCAATCCCCCCGGTTTGCACACCCTAACCAACTCGGCGGCGACTCGATCAGGTCGAGGGGCGAACATGGCGCCGAACATGGTCAGCACGACGTCGAACGAGTGATCGGAGTAGGGGAGCTCTTCTGCGTCGCCTTCATCAAACTCGATTTCCAAACCTTCGGCGGCAGCCCGCTTGCGTGCTTGCAAGAGCAGATTTGGCGCGATGTCAACGCCCGTTACCGACGCGCCGGCGCGTGACGCGGGAATTGCGGTGTTTCCGGTGCCACAGGCGACGTCGAGAACGCGAGCGCCAGACGCGATCCCGAGCCCTTTAACAAACTTTTCAGCCTCTGCTGCGGTAACGCTCGCGATCTGGCCGAAATCTCCCGCCATCCAGCTCGCTTTCAGGCCGGACTTCAGCTTTGCGAAATCGGGAGTGGCTATGGACATCCGGCTTCCTTGTGCTTTAGATGCCGATCGCAAGCTAACGGTTCGCTCGGCGACAGGCTGCGCCATTGTAGCGCCAGAGACTGTTAAAATCGAGGCCGTGAGCAAGGTTTCCGCGGCACGAAGGCTGGGAATAGTTGCCCGGGTAGCAGGACGTTTGGCGGGGCAGCATGCCGAACGCAGTCGCGCAATCCGCGCAATGAAGGCGGCGGTGCGTACTACAGCGCGATCGTTCGGGCGCGTCCTGCACCGGCTTTGGCTTGAGGTAACAGGGTTTGTTTTCCTCGCGATGGCCGCCCTTGGCGGCGTCGCGTTGGCGCACGAATATGCAAAATACCAGGCAGGACGAGTAGGATCAGCTCGGGTGGTGGTTGCAATTTGTTTCACCGTGACGTTTGCCTGGTTCGGAGTGACTTCGTTTTGGAGAGTGAAGAAGAAGGGATAGCTTGTCCACCCTCGCCCCAATAAGTGCGAATAGGCTTCGCTTTGATTGCCGCTGCTCCGGAATGCACAGGTTCCTGTTTTTCTCGGATGACCACTCAGCCGTTGGCGGTTTAAGAGAATGATTTGATGACGGGGAATCTCAAAACGCAAGTTTCTGGTGACCAGGCTTCGGCCTCGAAGTCTGGTGCCTCTGCTGACTCGGCTGCCGAGCTCGAAGACTCCTCTCACATTCCGGTGAAGCCGCTTTATACGCCTGCCGACGTTAAGGGCTCGGACTACGAGCATGAAGTAGGGTATCCCGGCGAATATCCCTTTACCCGTGGAGTGCAGGCCACGATGTACCGCGGGCGTTTGTGGACCATGCGGCAGTATGCCGGCATGGGAGACGCCGAGGAGTCGAACAAGCGCTACAAATATTTGCTGGCCCACGGCACGACCGGCCTCTCGGTGGCGTTTGATCTGCCCACGCAGATTGGGCTGGACTCGGATAACCCGCTGGCTGCAGGCGAAGTGGGCAAGGTGGGCGTGGCGATTGATTCCATCGAGGACATGGAACGCCTATTCGATGGCATCGATCTCACCCAGATTTCTACCTCGATGACTATCAACGCGACGGCGTCGATCCTGCTGGCGTTGTATGTGGCGGTGGCGCGTCGCCGCGGCGCGGAGATCCGCAAACTTTCTGGGACGGTGCAGAACGATGTGCTCAAGGAATATATAGCGCGGGGGACATATATCTATCCGCCGCAGCAGGCGATGCGGGTCATTACCGATATGTTTGCCTGGGCGAATGAGCACGTGCCCGAGTGGAACACGATTTCGATATCGGGCTATCACATGCGCGAGGCGGGATCGACGGCCGTCCAGGAAGTGGCGTTTACCCTGGGCAACGGCATGGCCTACGTGCAGGCGGCGATCAATGCCGGGCTTGACGTGGACAAATTCGCGCCCCGACTCTCGTTCTTTTTCAACGCGCACAATAACTTTTTGGAGGAAGTTGCGAAGTTCCGCGCGGCACGGCGGATGTGGGCGCGCATCATGCGCCAGTACTTCAAGGCGGAGAATCCACGGTCATGGATGCTGCGCTTTCACACCCAGACCGCGGGCTCGACTCTCACGGCGCAGCAGCCGGAGAATAATATTGTCCGCACGGCAATTCAGGCGCTGGCCGCGGTGATGGGCGGGACGCAGTCGTTGCATACGAATTCGTACGACGAAGCATTAGCGCTGCCGACCGAGCAGGCGGCTCGAATCGCATTGCGGACACAACAAATCATCGCCTACGAATCGGGCGCGCCGCAGACGATCGATCCGCTGGCCGGTTCTTACCACGTCGAGACTCTTACCAATGAGATCGAGAAACACGCGGCGGAGTATCTGGGGAAGATTGAAGCGCTGGGCGGCATGCTTAAGGCAATTGAGCGCGGTTACGTGCAGCAGCAGATCCAGAACGCCGCGTACGAGTATCAACAGGCTGTCGACCGGGAGCAGGCGATCGTTGTCGGAGTGAACCGGTTCACGGTGGAAGGGGAAAAACCGATTCCCATCCAGCGAATTGATCCGGCGCTTGAGTCGAAGCAAGTGGAGCGGCTGCGGGCGCTGCGGGCGTGGCGGAATGAGCAGCCATGGAAAGACGCTTTAACTCAAGTTGGCGAAGCAGCCCGCTCGGGCGCGAATCTGATGCCGCGGATTGTGGCGGCAGTTGAGGCAAATGCGACAGTCGGAGAGATTTCCGACGCGATGCGGAAGGTATTTGGCGAGTACAAGGAAGCAGTGGTAATCTAGCGACCCTCCGAGTTTCTGGTACCGGATTCATCACACATCTCAAGGTTAAAGGAGCTTTCCATGCGGCGTATCTCGACATGGTTGCTGACGGTCCCGCTGTTTTGCATGCTCTCGTCATCCTTTGCGGACGATCACAAAGCGAGCAAGACGAAGACCCAGCCATCCGCAACAAAGCCTGGGCTTGATGGCTTTGACGACTTCGTGGCTCAGGCACTGAAAGACTGGAAGGTTCCGGGAGTAGCCGTTGCGGTGGTGCAGGGCGACAAAGTAATTCTGCTGAAGGGATACGGCTACCGCGATGCTGAAAAGCAATTACCGGTGACGCCGAATACTCTATTCGCCATCGGCTCGATCACCAAATCTTTCACCGTGAGCACGCTGGGCATGGAGATGGACGAAGGCAAAGTGGATTGGGACCAACCGGTCCGCGAGTACCTGCCGACGTTTAAAATGTACGACCCGGTTCTGACGGAGCAGATGGTGGTTCGCGATCTGATTACGCATCGCAGCGGATTGCCGCGCCATGACCTGGTCTGGTATAGCTCAGATTTTCCCCGTGAAGATCTGATCCAGCGTCTGCAGTTTCTCGAGCCCAACAAGCCCCTGCGCAGCCGATTCCAATACAACAATTTGATGTTCATGACGGCCGGTTACATCGCGGGACAACTGAATGGCAAGAACTGGGAAGATACCATCCGCGAACGCGTGCTTACTCCGCTGGGAATGAATGGGACCACGTTCTCCGTCAAGGACTCGCAGAACGCTCCGGACTTTGCCCAGCCTTACCGCAAGGGATTTGACGTGAAGTCGGAAGTGAAGCGGATTCCTTTTGACCAGCAATGTCCTGATCGTTGCGCCATCGGTCCGGCGGGAGAGATCAACAGCAACGTTGCCGACATGAGCCGATATCTGCTTTTCCATCTCAACAAAGGAAAGCTTGAGGGCAAAGTGCTGCTCTCGTCGAACAATGCGGTCCAGATGCAGACGCCGCAAATGGTGATTCAGGGCGCGCCCGATTACAAAGAGGAGAGCGAGACCAGTTACGGGATGGGATTTTTTATCTCCGCTTATCGCGGACATAAGAACGTGGGGCACGGCGGTAACCTTGACGGGTTCAGCGCCGCGCTGGCCTTCCTGCCGGACGATGGAATCGGTGTGGTCGTGCTGTCGAACCTCGACGGCACGGCGCTGCCGCAGGCGATTGTATATAACGTTTTCGACCGCCTGCTCGGCCTTGACCAGGTGCCCTGGAGCCAGCGCTATCTGGAGCAAGAGGTGAAGGCGAAGGCATCCATGCAAGAGGCGAAGAACAAAGGGTACACGCCCCACAAGATGGGAACGCATCCCTCGCACGATTTGAAAGACTACGTGGGCGACTACGGAAATTCAGGATACGGTGTGGTTTCCATCGCCGAGGATGGCGCCGGATTCAAGATGACGGTGAACCGCATCACCAGGCGCGTGGAACATCTCCACTACGACGTGTTCCAGGTCCCTGAGGATCCCTTTGATGAGTTTGCGCGCGCGAAAGTCATGTTTCTCTCCGACGCGAACGGAGATATTTCCAGTCTATCGTTGCCCCTTGAGACCAATGTCAAAGATATTTTATTTACGCGCCTTCCGGAGCAGCAGCTGACGGATAGAAAATTCGTCGAAGCATTCACCGGACAATGGGAGATCCCCGGAAGTCCTACGCCGCTCACGATTTCTCTGCGCGGCGACCACACGCTGGTTGCCAGCAATCCCGGAGAGCCGGACGTAGAGCTGATTCCGAAGCGAGGTACGACATTCGATATGAAGGGTCAGAACGGTGTAACCATCGAGTTCAAACAAGACGCCAGCGGAAAGGTCAATGAGGCTGCGCTCGATGACAATGGAACCGCGGTGGTGCTCAAGAGAAAGTAAGGGTCCGAGAACTCGCTTGGCTATGATTGCCTCGCCGCTTTCGGTGGCACATCGTGGCGCGGCCGTATTCCTCATGGGTATGCGCAGGCCGCTCCGGATGGTCGGCAGCATTTTCGCTGCCTTCGACTGCCGCGCTCTCCCCAGACTGATTCGTGTCCGAGAGCTCTTCCGTGCTTTCCGCAGCGGCATCTGCTATAGGGGAAAGCCGTTGCGAGCCTCCGGACTGTCCGGCACTGCGCGCCCTAGCTGGGCGGGATCTCTCCCCAATTCATCGGCTTGAGCTTGGTTGCCTGATCTCTTCATTTCTTGCCCCATTGCGGATTCTGTCGCGCTTTGATTTCGCTGATTAGTTACAGGCACTCTTGTGGGTTGGGATGTTGCTGGCGGAATTCGACTTAAGGAGAACTGAATACTGTGCACCGGTCTGCACGCGGGATTCCGATGCAGGGGTAGGCGGCGAAAATTACGCGACTTAGTCCGAGGAGGTCTTGTAGTCGCAGGCGTCGCGGCAGTCGACGCAGTACAAAAGGCCGTCCTGGCAAAGCCGCACCTCCATCTCCGACTGGCAGAGGCAGCAATACTTCTCGCACCGACACTGGCTTTCTGGCTGCTCACATTGGGCGCAGCGGTACTTGGAGGTGCTGGTTTCGGCGGCCACGAGGCCAATGTAGCGCGCTAAACGCCGGCGGTAAACATATCGTTAGTAACCCCGTTGGGCTGATCGAGGTATGGGGATTGGTAGTGCACACCATACTTCCTGCTGTCGTGGGCGAGTCGATGGTGCCATATAATTCTTGGCAATGACCTTCCAACAGCTTCTGGATGGTGCGGAGATTCTCTGGCAAAGCGGAGACCCGGGAGTGAGCGGTGTCGAATATGACTCTCGGCGCGTGAAGCCGGGATGTGTGTTTGTAGCCATGCGCGGAGAGAGCAGCGACGGGAACCGCTTTATTGATCAGGCGATCAAGGCCGGCGCCGTAGGCGTGGTCACGGATTCGGCCGCGGAGAAGGCGCGGGACAAGGTAGCGTGGGCGGTAGTACCGCACGGCAGGCGAGCAATGGCGCGATTGAGCGCGAACTTTTACAAGAAGCCGGCGGAGCGGTTGGCCGTGACCGGCATCACCGGGACGAACGGGAAAACTACAATAGCGTTCCTGGTGGAATCGATTTTGGCGGCAGCGGGGCGCAAAAGCGCGCTGATCGGAACGATTGAGTATCACGTGGCCGGCAAAGTTCTGCCCGCGCCACATACCACCCCCGAGGCGCTGGATCTCAACCGAATCCTGAATGAATCGCTGGGGCAGGGCGCAACCGACGCGGTGATGGAGGTGTCGTCTCATGCGTTGGCGCAGGAGCGTGTGTTTGGCGTGCCGTTTGATGTGGCGGTCTTTACCAATCTTACGCGGGATCACCTCGACTACCACAAAACCATGGACGAATACTTTGCGTCTAAGCGAGTTTTGTTTGCGGGATGTGGCACCGATGCACCACGTGCCGCTGTGCTAAATGTGGATGACGAGTTTGGTGTGAAGCTGGCGGAGTTCAGCCGCAAGCGCAGCGCGCTTGTGTTGAAGTATGGATGGGCGCGCGGCCACTTGCATGCGGACAAAGTGGAAATTACTCCACGAGGCACGCGCTTTGATCTGATCACTCCGGAAGACAAGATTCCAGTTTTCTCGCCACTGATTGGCCGGGTGAACGTATACAACATTCTCGCCGCGGCCGGCGCTGCCTATGCGCGCAAGTGCCCAGCTGAGGCGATTGCTAAAGGGATCGAGAAATTGACGCGCGTGCCAGGACGGTTTGAGCGCGTGGACTGTGGGCAGCCCTTTACCGTGGTGGTGGACTACGCGCACACCGATGACGCGCTGCGCAATCTGACGGCGCTGGCGCGAGAATTCGTTTCGCAGAACGGATCGACGGGTCGCGTGCTCACGCTCTTTGGCTGCGGAGGAGACCGGGATCGGACGAAGCGTCCGCTCATGGGCGAGGTGGCCGGGCGGGGCAGCGATTTCGTGGTGCTGACTTCTGACAATCCACGCAGTGAAGATCCATGCTCCATCATGAATGATGCGCTGGTCGGTTTGCAGAAGACTAGCGCGAAATACGCGGTGGAGACGGAGCGCAAGAAAGCCATTCGGGATTCGATTGCGAGTCTGCAGGCGCGGTTGCCGGGACGCGAACATGAGACTGCCGCTGGCGAGAATCGGCGAGTTCATTGCGGCCACCGGCAAGCACGTGGCTGATGATGTTGCGCTGGGATACTCCATCGACTCGCGGACGGTACAGCCCGGTGAGCTTTTCTTTGCGGTGAAAGGGGAACGGTTGGACGGCCACGATTTTGTAGAGCAGGCGCTGAAGAAAGGCGCTGCGGCTGCCGTGGTGCGTAGAAGTGATTTGTCGCGCTATGGCAGCGAGGCGCGATTGCTTGCGGTAAATGACACGTTGGCCGCGCTTCAGACTCTGGCCACGGCGGTGCGCAAGCGCTGGGGAAAGGCGCTGATCGCGGTCACGGGCTCGGCGGGAAAGACCACCACCAAAGAAGCGATCGCGCACGTTTTGGCCTCACGCTTTCGCGTGCTGAAGTCGGAGGCAAACTTTAACAATCATTTTGGATTGCCGCTGATGCTATTGAAGCTGGAACCAGAACACGAGGTAGCGGTGATCGAGATGGGAATGTCGCACGCCGGGGAAATTCGGGCGCTGGCTAAAATTGCGCAGCCGGAGATTGGGGTGGTGACCAACGTGGCGCCGGTGCACTTGGAGTTTTTCGATTCCCTGGCGGCGATCGCGAGGGCAAAGTATGAATTGATTGAATCCCTACCAGCGGGCTCGACCGCGGTTCTGAATGCGGATGACGATTACGTTTCGCAGTTCGGTCGCGATTTCCATGGCAAGGTCGTAATGTATGGCACGCGGCCTGAAGCCGACGTACGCGCAGAGAATATTGTGGCATGCGGGGCAGAAGGTTCGGAGTTCGATGTCTTGGTGAACGGTTTCCGTGAGCATACCCGCCTTCCGCTGGTGGGAGCGCACAACATTCTTAATGCTCTGGCCGCGGTGGCTGTTGGTATGGAGCGCGGACTGAAACCATCGGACACGGTCAGTGCTTTGGCGACGCTGACGCCGGCAGACAAGCGGGGCGAGGTCGTCCAACTGGGTAACATCACGGTGATCAACGATTGCTACAATTCCAATCCGAAGGCGTTAAGCGCAATGATGGATGCGTTAGCCGCAATGCCGGCGAAACGACGGATCGTTGTGGCGGGCGAGATGCTCGAGCTTGGTCCGGCAAGCGAGGAAATGCATCGGCATGCTGGCGAGCATGCTGCGAAAAATAAAATTGATGTTGTGGTGGGGGTGCGCGGGCAGGCACAGGCTTTGGTAGAGCAGGCGCGCCGTGCGGGAGCGCGCGCGGAGTTCGTGGCGACTCCGGAGGAAGCGGGGGAGTGGCTGGCGCGCGAGACGCGAGACGGCGATGTTGTTTTGTTGAAGGCTTCACGCGGAGTGAAGTTGGAAAGAGCCGTGGAGGTTTGGCAGGCGCGTCGCGATGGCGGAAACTGAGATTGCGAAGCGATTCGGAGGCTGATTGCTCTATTGGCTGCTGTATTTGAAGCTACAACATTATTTTCCGCCATTCCGCATTTTCCGCTACCTGACTTTCCGCACCGGTTTTGCCAGTCTCACCGCACTGTTTACCGCGCTTATCGTTGGTCCGCTCGTGATCGGGCGGCTGCGTGAATTCCAGATCGGACAATACATTCGCGAGGAGGGCCCCCAGGATCATCAAAAAAAAGCCGGCACACCGACCATGGGCGGGTTGCTGATTGCAATTGCCATCGTGGTGCCGACGCTGCTTTGGGCGGACCTGAGCAATCGTTTTGTCTGGATTGCGGTGTTCGCCACCTGCGCGTTCGCCGCCATTGGATTCGCCGATGACTATATTAAGGTGGCGCACCGCCGGAACCTGGGTTTGACCAGCCGAGGGAAGCTGGGTCTGCAGATTGCAGCCAGCGTTGTGATTGCCGTGATGCTGATTGCGATGCAGACCTACGCGATGTATTCGACCAAGCTCATCGTGCCATTCTTCAAGCAGTTCCATCCAGATCTAGTGGTGCAAAGGCTGGGATACTATCCGCATCTGTGGCCGCTGGCGTTTCTGCCCTTCATTGCGTTTGTAGCTTTCGTGATTGTGGGCGCGAGCAATGCGGTGAATCTTACCGATGGGCTCGACGGACTCGCGATTGGCTGCACCGTGATCGCGGCGGGAGCTCTCACAGTGCTCACCTATGTGAGCGGCCATGCCACATTTTCCACCTACCTTGAACTGCCCAGAATGCCGCAGGTCGGCGAGTTGACAATTTTCTGCGGAGCGATGGTGGGTTCGGCGATTGGATTCTTGTGGTACAACGCGCATCCGGCGGAAGTGTTCATGGGGGACGTGGGATCGCTGGCGCTGGGCGGTGCAATCGGCACCGTCGCAGTGGTGATCAAGCAAGAGTTGCTATTGCCGTTCATCGGCGGCGTGTTTGTGATTGAGGCGCTCTCGGTGATCCTGCAAGTGGGATCATACAAACTGCGCAAAAAACGGATTTTCAAGATGGCCCCGATTCATCATCACTTTGAATTGATCGGCTGGTCAGAGTCGAAGATTATTGTGCGCTTCTGGATCGCGTCGCTGGTGTTTGCCCTGTTCGCACTGACGACGCTGAAGTTGCGATAGGGCCGCCAACCCTGGAAAAGAATGGTTGATTGTTGAGTTTTGATTGTTGAATGAAAAACATAACGGGATTTTCTCGGGAAGGGTCAGATTCTAAAATCAACAATCAAAAATCAACAATTGACAGCATGGATCTCCACGGTAAACGCGTGCTTGTGGTCGGTCTCGGCAAGTCCGGGGTGGCGTCGGCTCTGTTTTTAAAAGCACACGGCGCGCGGGTCACCGTTTCCGATACCAAGACCGGCGACGAGCTGCACAGCGAAATTCCCGTGCTGCTCGATCATGGGATTACGGTCGAGACTGGCGGCCACGGCGAGCGTACTTTTCGAGGACAGGATCTGATCGTGGTCAGTCCGGGTATTCCCTTGGACGCCCCAGCCCTCGTGCAGGCACGCGCACTGGGCGGCTCCGTGATTGGCGAGATGGAGCTGGCCGCGCGGTTTCTGCGCGGGCCAATCGTTGCCATTACCGGATCAAACGGCAAGACGACGACGACCACTCTCACGGGCGAGATTATGACTGCAGGAGGCTTTTCAGCTTTGGTGGGTGGCAACATTGGGACCCCGGCAATTGCTCTGGCGGAGCGGGCCACACCGGAGAGCGTGATTGTGCTTGAAGTGTCGAGCTTTCAGTTGGAGACGATTCACAGCTTCCGGCCGAAAGTTGCCGTGATCTTGAACGTCACGCCCGATCACCTGGACCGCCACCGGACGTTCGAGGCTTATGTCGATGCCAAAGCGAGGATTCTCGAGAATCAACAGAGCGCAGACTTGGCCGTGCTCAATGCCGCCGATCCAACCTGCGTTGCCATGGCTGCTCGAACAAAGGCGCAGGTGTTCTGGTTCAGCCGTCAGAAGGAAGTGCAGCAAGGGGCCTGGGTGCTTGATGGAAACATTTTGTTTCGTGAGGGAGCGCAGCAGCGCGAGATCATGCTCGTCTCAGAGATTCCGCTGAAGGGTGCGCACAATCTGGAGAACGTGCTGGCGGCGGTTTGCGCGGGTGCGCTGATGGGATGTGCTGCAGAGAAAATTCGGCAGGCCGTGCGCGAGTTCAAGGCGGTGGAGCATCGGCTGGAACATGTGGCGACGATTCGCGGCGTGGATTACTACAACGACTCCAAGGCCACGAATGTGGATGCAACGATCAAGGCGCTGGAATCGTTTCCGGCAAACATCCACCTCATTCTTGGGGGCAAGGACAAGGGCAGCGACTACACCTTGCTCAACGATCTGTTGCGCCAGCGCGTGAAGCGCGTCTACACGATCGGCGCGGCGGCAGCGAAGATCGAATCGCAAATTAAAGGGGTTGAAGTCGTGCACGCCGACACTGTGGAGAACGCCCTTCGAAAAGCGAACGCTGTGGCCGAGCCGGGCGACGTGGTGCTGCTGGCTCCGGCGTGCGCCAGCTTCGATCAGTTCAAGAATTACGAGCAGCGGGGGCAAGTGTTCAAAGAGATCGTGCGGGCGCTGTCCGCGGAAGTTGTGGGGACGTGAGTCTCTTTCACCATGGAGTGCCACTGTTTCGGCGTTGCCCGGGAACGGTTTAGTTCTCGGTCCGCAAATTTGCGAATCAAGCAAAAAACCAGTGCGATCGGTGCATATCAATCTGCAAATCCTTGCAGACTTGCGAAAGGGCCCGCCGGTGGCGGGTTTTGGACCCGGAACAACTGGGAGCAGCGAGACGACTCGCGCCAGGGAACCACGGTAGTCAACTTGCCGGAGTGAATTCCACGACAAGAATCCTCCGGATTTCGCTGACTTCGTGGTGAAATAAATCTCCCATGGCAAAGCGAGTGAGCGTGGATCGCTGGTTGTTTACCGTCACCATGCTGCTGGTGTTTGTGGGGTTGGTGATGGTGTTCTCGGCGTCGGCGGTGATGGCTAAGGACAAGTATGGTTCGCCGTATGCGTTTCTGTTGAGACAGGTGTTGTGGGCGGTGGCGGGACTGGTCGCGATGGTAGTGGCGATGCGCGTGGATTACCGCCGCTACAAAAGTCCGGCGGTAGTTTTTTCTCTGATGGGATTGACCACGTTACTCCTGATCTCTGTCTTTTTTCTAGATCGCTCGCACAATACTCACCGTTGGATCCGTGGAGGTGGTTTCTCGCTGCAACCTTCCGAGTTGGCCAAGCCGGTACTGATTCTGTTTCTTGCTTATTTTCTCGAAGGCCGTACCAGGAGCATGGACGACTGGCGTAATACGTTGCTTCCGGCGGCCGCGCCCGTGCTGGTTTTTCTAGGACTTATTGTCTTGCAGCCCGATTTGGGTACGGCCATCGCCTGTTCGGCAATCGCCGCGTGCATTCTTTTTGTGGCAGAGATGCGCATGAGGTATTTCGGTTATGCATTCGGAGCTGCGCTGCTGCCGCTGTACTTACTGATTTTTCACGTGAGTTGGCGGCGCGGCCGCATTTTAGCGTTTCTGAATCCGTACGCCGACCGGCAAGGGACGGGATTTCATATTATTCAATCACTGATTGCCGTGGCGACCGGCGGAGTGACAGGAACGGGGTTGATGGAGGGCAAACAGAAGTTGTTTTATCTGCCGGAGCCGCATACTGATTTTATTTTTGCGGTGACTGCGGAAGAGTTGGGCCTGGTGGGAGCGATGTTCGTGGTGACGCTGTTTGCCATCTTTCTGTGGCGCGGGATGCGGGCTTCAGGGCGGACGGAAGATATCTTTGGACGCTATCTGGCGGTCGGCATCACCAGCATGGTGGTCTTGCAGGCGTTCCTCAACATCAGCGTGGTTTTGGGGATGATGCCGACGAAGGGGATACCTCTGCCGCTGGTGTCGTACGGGGGGTCGTCGTTGTTTGTGACGCTGGCGTGCGTGGGTGTGCTGCTTAATATTACAAAGCAGGCGGAGTGAGAACCTGCAATTGTTGATTGCCGATTTTTGATGGTTGATTAGTACCGCCGGCGTTAGCAATCCGTCAGAGCTTGGGCCTTTCAATCAACAATCGACAAGCAAAAATCAACCATTCCTTCCGATGGCCCGCAGCACTCCCTGGTTTATAGTCACCTCATGCGTGCCATTCTGGCGGGCGGCGGGACGGGCGGACATGTGATTCCCGCGCTTGCCATCGCCAACGAACTCAAGAAAAGTTACGGCGCGGAAGTCTTGTTCATCGGCACAGCGCGCGGCATTGAGAACCGGCTAGTCCCGGCGGCGGGATATCCGCTGCAACTGGTGCGGGTGGGGGCGCTGAAAAATGTCAGCCTGATGACGCGGGCGAGGACAGCCTTCGATTTGCCTCGGGCGGTTTGGGATGCCGGGCGCATGCTGAACGAGTTTGCGCCTGACGTTGTGATTGGCGTGGGCGGATACGCTTCAGGCCCCACGATGATGGCTGCGGTGGTGAAGCACATTCCTACGTTGGCATTTGAGCCCAATGTGGTGCCCGGATTGGCTAACCGTGTGGTAGCGCGATTCGTGTCGGCGGCGGCGGTGCATTTTGAAGAGACGGCCAAATATTTTCGGTACGCTGAAGTGACAGGCGTTCCGGTGCGACAGGCATTCTTTGAGATGGGCGTCCGGCCACGGGATGGTGCTCGAACCTTGCTTGTATTCGGCGGAAGCCAGGGAGCGCACGCGATCAATGAAGCGATGATCCGATGTTGGCCAGCGCTGCTGCGGCAGACGCCGGGGATTCACATCATCCACCAGACCGGTGAGCGCCACCATAACGACGTGCTGGCCGCCTATGACAAGTTGGGCGACGCGGCTGAGGTTTTCAAGTTTATTGAGGATATGCCGGCGGCATTTGCGCGCGCGGATTTGCTGATCTGCCGGTCGGGCGCGAGCACGGTGGCGGAAATTGCGGCGGGGGGGAAGCCCGCGATTTTTGTGCCGTTCCCGCGGGCGGCGGACGATCATCAACGGGTAAATGCCGAGGCGCTCGAACGAGCGGGAGCCGCTGTGGTGGTAGAGGAGTCGAAGCTGGATGGCGTTTGGCTGGTGGAGACAGTGGCAGCATTGCTTGGCGATCAGGCCAGGCTGCAGCGGATGAGTGCGGCGGCACGGAGCCTGGCGCATCCGAATGCAGCCCGTGATATTGCGGCGATGGCGGCGCGATTGGCCGGGGTTGGGGAATCGGATTCTCGCTGAGAATTTCAATACGAGCTCGATAGGTTGAGAGTCATGAGAGAACTCCTGGATGAGATGGTGGCGCCGCCTAGTTCGAAGCGTCCTTCGACGCCGCAACTGCTTCGCGTTCCCCCGAGCACGTGCTGCGCTCAGGATGACGATATACGAGTGATCGCAAAAGCGGCTTCACTGGTTTGGGTTGGATCCGCGTAAATGGTGGCCAAGGAGTTGATATGTTTGCCAAGATTCAGCGCATACATTTCGTGGGCATTGGGGGCATCGGCATGAGCGGGATTGCCGAGGTGTTGCTGAATTTGGGCTACAAGGTCTCGGGATCGGATCTGAAAAGCTCTGCCGTGACCCAGCGTCTGGCCGGATTGGGCGCGGCGGTGTTCGACAGGCACGCAGCAGAAAACATAAACGGAGCGGAGGTCGTGGTTACGAGTTCGGCGATCCCTGAAGAGAATCTTGAGGTTGCCGAGGCGCGCAAACTTCACATCCCAGTGATTCCGCGGGCGGAGATGCTGGCGGAGTTGATGCGGCTCAAGTACGGCATTGCTGTCGCGGGCATGCACGGCAAGACCACCACGACGTCGATGGTCGCGGCGGTGCTTGCGGGGGGCGGGCTTGATCCGACCGTGGTGGTGGGCGGCCGGGTTGACGCGATGGGATCGAATGCGCGGTTGGGGAAGTCGCAATATCTGGTCGCCGAGGC
>WNGK01000542.1_pt1 | contig 74513 bp, 71 predicted proteins | sample 5400601 | NCBI WGS metagenome assembly WNGK01 (sample SAMN13153376, study PRJNA577476) | soil metagenome | isolation source: 60 cm soil or saprolite under Garry oak tree replicate 1 | place: USA:California | collected 2016-06-15
TTTTCCCAAGTCGTGTACATGATCCCGGTGGCGCCGGGCGTCCGGTCCAGCGAGCCGAGCCAATCCTTCGGATTTTGAAGATCGTCGGCGTCGTAATATGCAGCACCCAGCGTATGGTGGCCGCGTTTGGAGAAAAATTCGAGGCTTTGATCGCGTTTCTCGAAATACCAGCAGGCAATACTAAGGTCTTTGGGGATGTAGTTCCAACTGCCTTCGAAGCTGCCGTCGATAAGATAGTACTTCGCGACCGCATTGTGATTGGGATCGAACATGTCAGACCAGACATAAACCTGGGCCTGAGGATTCACGGCACGGATCATGTCGTGCTGCCGCGTGACGCTATCACCCAGGATCTGTGCCATGCTGAGATGGCGCCGCTTACAGGCTTCACAAAATCCGCCAATGCGCACCTCGTCCATGCTTAGGAAGTACTGCTTCGGCGCGATGTAGCGCTCGATAAGCGGAATCTGCCGTTGCCAGATTTCATAGACCGCGGGTTCTGACATGTCGATAGGAACTTGCTCCCGATAGATGGTCGTGCCATGAAAATAGTCCACCCTCAGCCGGTCGCCAGCGTGAATCTGGCTCCCCGGCAAGAGCTTGATCACGGGTCCGTCGTGGTCCCATCGGAAATTCAGTTGGGGATCTGATATGGGAGAGAAGTCGCGGTCTTCCTCGTAGACCTGGCCGGTCTTCTCGTTCGCGACTTTCACCGGCGTTCCTGGACGGCGGATGACGTTAGTAAGTCCAACCTCCTCAACTCCAACGTCGTCCACCCAGACTTTTCCTTTCTGACCATCCGAGACGCCGATCCGAAAATCAATTTGATTTGAATTCCAGCTGTTAAAAGCCCACACCAACTCGTGCCAATCGCTGGTGGGCTTCATCCAGGGTTCCAGGTAAGCGAGATCGCGGCCATCCCGGGCGATGGCCCACATGTAGAAAACTTCACGCGGCGCCACATCTTCAGTCTTCACCCAGCAGCGGATGCGATAGCTGCGGTATGGTTGAACCTGCAGAGTCTGCGCCAAATACATGGTGCCGCCAGGGCTGTGGGCAAAGTCTTCGAAACGTACCGATGCTTTCCCTGAGTGACGGACCTGCTTATCGACCGTGGCCCGCGCACCGTGCAGGGTGAAGTCCGCGGGCAAATCTCCTTGGATGCGCTCGAAGTCGCCGTTCAGCAACTTTGCCGGTGAGTCCGGCACAAAATGTACTTCGTGCTTACCTGCCACAAAGAGCGCACCGTGCACCGGCAAACCCGCAGCCAGATTCTTGTCGTGCCTCATCACCCCGCCGCCGTAGCCAACTCCGAAACCGGTGGGAATGACTTCTACTCGCAAACGGTCGCAAGTCTGCTTCAGCCGTTGCAGGCGGTTCAGAAATTCCGGAGATGCCAAATCCAGCGCATCGAATCCTGCGGACAACAGCATCCCATTCAGGCCGTGTTCGGAAGCAGTCTGCACGAGGCCTTCCACCCGCGCGAGTTCCTGGTCGGTCTCGAGATCGGTCGACACATAAAACCATAGGGCGGAATAATGCTTGGATCCGCTGCACGCAACGAGGCTCAAAATGACGGCACAGCCCAACACCACAGTAAGAGTAATGAGAGTGTTTTTCATCATTGCAAAATACCTCCGAAGGCCCAAGAGCAACTGAAGAGGCAGTGAAAATCAATGAACATACGCACCGCCTGGCAACAGATATTGCACGGGCCAGAGTTCCACTTTGTCGTTCACCAATTGTGACCACTTCAAAACTTGCGCGTTGGATTGCGGAAGCAACTTCATGTCAGGGAGCGTCTCGCTGACAGCATTGGCGAAAGTATAGGCGTTCCCGACGCCCGTAATTGCGAACTCAGAACGATCGTTTGTTTTCTCACGGACGAAACGGCGATCTCAATGTCTTCGATCATCTGCAGAAAATAAGGCCTACCCGTGAGTAATGAGTTGTAGACGTAGTCGGCCAGCACTCCGGAAACAGACCCAAGCCTGCCGCGGGTTCCCTACCTTGTCACCGCCACACTCGATATCGGCGGGCAAACTCCCATGAGTGCCGTATTTTGCCAGCTTCACGACCTTGCCAACACTAACTCGAGATTTCGTGTTCGCGGTCTCCCTTCTCAAAGAAAAACCCGACCTTTTGCTTTCGGCGGCCATCCTTCATGAGAAGATATTCCGCGTTCATGATAGTGGCTTGACCACAACCCGAGAATGCTGGTCCGTTCACATGCGCGTGTGGGCTTTCTGCAAGCATTTCGTTGTATGGCTGAACCTCAAGCGACGCGCTCAGAATTTGGACACCATCGCGATTTATGATCGCAGCTAATCTTTTGAGGAAATCCACCTTGTCTGTCTCAGGCCACTTACCGGAACCCAGCTCACAGTACGGTGTGCCAAAATCTGCGAGATGAAAAACACGACCTCCGGTAGCAATCTCCCAGTGCCGCTCGATCTCTTCACATATGCTCTCATCCGCGAGAAAGCCGCCCACGGTTATGACAGGATGATCCTTCTCTTTTCCAGCCCCGTCGCAGTAGACACGTATAACCGCCATAATTACCTTCCGGCCAGGTCCGAATGCAGCACCAGCCATTTCCCGTGACGCTGAACCCGGTACCATTTTGCTCGGCAGTTTGACTTTTGACACACGTAAAACTCCCCCTTCTCTCCAGGTAAGGGGAAAGCCCTTTCAGAGAGCAAGCCTCACAGCCGAATGAGAAGTTTCACACGTAACGCTAAAGCGGAATGCTTTGTAGTCGTCCATTGAATTCTGCCAACTAGCATTGTACGGGCAAGCCGGGTGTTTCCCGCCTTCATCTTCGCCCAATGCGCTTTCTGAGCGGTGCTGATCCGCACGAACAACTTAGACCGATTCGCGCAGAATTGAAGGCGAAAGCTAGAATTGCTTGAACCACACCCGGTAGACCTTCCGGGCGACCTTTAAGCTACCCGCCTACGGCTGGGAATTAGTAACGGTTTCGCAGACCATGGGAGGGGCGATCCGTGCTTAAGCGCGTCGACCTTGGTCGGGTCGGTGTTTTTTGCAATCAATTTCCACAATTTTCAGGGTCAGATAAGGGTCACTTCGCAGTCCAACCACGGCGAAATCGGACGAATTGTGCCAGTCGTGTCCATTTGTTCGTTATAGTTCCGGGATGGTTGTACATTCGATTCCCGTTTCCCACCCCAACTTCAAGACCCACCACGAGACGCCGAACTGCGGCAGGAGGCATGCCTTCCGGGTATCTTGCCTTTGGCGTTTTTCCACAAGTTAAGATTTCAAGCCCCCATCCCAGGTCTCGCGAGTGGGTGAGCACACAACAAGAATCAGCCCTTGGTCCCTGGGTCGGACCAAGGATTGAGAATGGCCTTGAGCAGTGGGAAGGCGGAAACATTCCGGGTGACCAGCGTGAGGCGGTGAGTTTGTGCGGTTGCTGCAAGGAAGGCATCCATCGCGCCGATGGGACGTCCCAGAGCCTCGCTGCGCGATACTGTTTTTCCCCAAGCCTCGGCGGTGTTGCCATCGACGGGTAGAATCCGGCCCTCAAACCGGAGCGGCAATTCATCCTGCAGCCACTCCTCGAGCCGGCTGCGCCGGGCTCCCGCGGCCATACGCTCTACGCCATAATGCAATTCGGCCAAAGAGATCACGCTGAGGAAAACTCGATCCTCATCGACCGACTCCATCCAGCGAATCACACCTGGATCTGGCCGCGGCCTAACCCATTCGGAAACCGCGTTGGTATCGAGAAGAAAGTTCACAGACTAATTTTCCGCGAGCGCGCCTTGAGCCGGCGGAGCTTCAGGTTCGATCCGCGCAACGGAGACCCCGCGAAGAACTCCGCCAGGTTGCCGGCACGCTTCGTCTTTCGCTGCCATTCTTCGGCTCCCACCACCACGGCGGCGGTGCGGCCGTTTCTCGTGATTGTCTGCGGCCCTTCCGACATTGCGCGCTCAATGATTTCGCTGAACTTCGCCTTGGCTTCGGCCACAGTCCAATTCTGCGCACCCGTCGTGGCTTCCTCCTCTTCTAAGAGTCATTATGGTCATTATAGTCATTAGGAATCGGAGAGGCAACTTTCGCCACCGAGCCGACCGGTCAAGTGACCAACTTTTACCCGCGCCGCTCTTTCTTTTTCAGGAAAGTTCCTTCCTGGAGTTCGGTGAATGCCTGCTGTAGTTGCTCTTGCGTGTTCATCACGATCGGGCCGTACCATGCGACGGGCTCCTCAAGCGGTTTTCCTGAAACCAGCAGGAAGCGGGTTCCATCGTCTCCGGCTTGAACCGTGACTTCGTCGCCTTGATCGAAAAGGATGAGCGAGCGGTTATCCGCCGTTACGGGCGGCGTGGTGTCCGCCCACTTCACCGCTTCCGTCGGCACTGCGAGCGGACCCGAGGCGTTGCAGAACTTTCCGCTTCCCGCAAAAACATAGGCGAACGCATGTCGAGTCGTTTCCACCGGAAGTGTCTTTCGCCTGCCCGGAGATACTGAAACATCGAGATAAATCGGCTCGGCGGCGATTCCATCTACCGGGCCAGTCTTTCCCCAGAAACTTCCGCAGACGACTCGCACGTGAGTGCCATCATCGTCCGTGATCTGCGGGATATCCAACGCCTTCACTTCCTGGTAACGCGGTGCGGTCATTTTGAGGGCTGACGGAAGATTCGCCCACAATTGAAATCCATGCATGCGCCCAGCCGGATCGCCTTTCGGCATCTCCTGGTGGATAATTCCACTGCCTGCTGTCATCCACTGCACGTCGCCCGCTGCGATGGCGCCGCTGTTCCCCATGCTGTCGCCGTGTTCCACGGTTCCCGCCAAAACGTAGGTGATGGTCTCGATGCCGCGGTGAGGATGCCAGGGAAAGCCCGCCAGATAATCCTCGGGAACATCATTGCGGAAGTCGTCAAGTAAAAGGAAAGGATCAAAGTCCTTTGTGTCTCCGAAGCCGAAGGCGCGACGCAGATGCACGCCGGCACCTTCGAGGGTTGGCTTCGATTGAATCACCCGCTTAACGGGTCGAATCGACATAATGGTCTCCAATTTCGCTAGTCTCTAGGTGAATGCGATGCTGACAACGCCCAGGCGGTTACACGTGCGCAATGCTTTAGGTATCCCCATAGACCGGTATCGCTGCACCATGAATTAGCTTGGCATCGTCGCTGCACAAGAATAGGACTACGCGCGCGATGTCCTCAGGCTTGGGCCATTGAGCAAAGTCAACGTTTGGCATTGCCTCCCGGTTTACTTCAGTATCGATGATGCTGGGAAGGATCGAGTTCGCTCGCACCCCGGTGCCCTTCAAGTCCGCGGCTAGCGAATCGATCATGGCCACGGCGGCAGCCTTTGCAGCGGCGTAAGCAGCCGCGCCGGCGGCATGATCAACGGCAGCTTTTGAGGCGATGTTCACGATCGCTCCGCCTCTTTGTTTGAGCATGGCGGGTACCACCGCGCGTGCTATCAGGTAGCCCGAACGCAAATTCAGCGCCAGCATCTGATCGAAGGCTTTCGGCTCGAGTTCCCATAACTTCACTCCGCCGACATAGCCGCCCACGGTATTAACGACCACGTCCAGACGCTGCTGTTCTGCGAGAATTCTCTCGACGAGCTGCTTCACCGCGGCCTCATCGGTGACATCCAGTTTGTGTCCTTGGAGTGAAGAGGTGTTGGCCCGGGCGGCGTTCTTTAGGACGTCAAATCCTTTCTGCTCCCGGTAGGTAACGGCGACCTTAGCGCCTTCTTCCAGGAAAGCGAGGCTTACCGCGTGTCCCAATCCGCCTGTGCCGCCGGCGACTAATACGGATTTGTCTGAGAATCTGGCGTTCATTTGCGTGCCTCGGATCATTGCCGCTTGCCTCGTCATCGAACCTCGGGCGTCAGGTGGATCGCAATTGCGCCTTTGCACGGGAAGTTTCCGTCACAATTTCGAGTGAGGCGCCCATCCGATATCACCGCCAGTCCTCGGCCGCGGCTTCACCTCCTCAACCCTAACCTGAAGGAGATAATTTTGTGCCCACGATCACGATAAAAGACGGTACACGGATTTATTACAAAGACTGGGGCCAGGGACAGCCAGTCGTATTCAGCCATGGCTGGCCACTCAGCGCGGACGCATTTGAAGACCAGATGTTGTTTCTGGCTTCCCGCGGATATCGTTGCATCGCCCATGACCGTCGCGGCCACGGCCGATCGGACCAGCCATGGGATGGAGCGTCGCGCGCATCGCTGCGTGGGGGTGAATAAATTAAGCCGCGCCGACCGGTGCCATCCGGAACCTCTTCGCCGCAATAATTGTAAGCCCGACGAAGAGCGCGAGAATTACAAGTTGTGCGAGCAGGAATGGCGGCTCTTTCTGCGTCGGAGTCATTGCCCTCAGGGCCGGCACCTTCTCGAATAACTGAACCACTAGGACGAACACATTGAGATAGAGTGCAACCACCGCGGAGACCACGTAGATCCCCCGCCAGGCGGCGGCCAAGTGAAACACAAAGCGCGCAATGATTGCAACCGCCAGCACCAACAGGGATAGGATGCCGACCTTATGCGACGGCAAAAGGTGATCGAACGGGAAGCCGAACCCGGTCACGCTCGTGGCCACGGTGCTCGCCAAAAAGGTCGCCGTCGCGCCATCGAGCCGTTTTCCAATCAGCAGCCCGTACATCACGAGGAGTCCCGAGCCGATGCCGGTTAAACTAATCACCACATGAACGAGAGTGAATGTCGATAACGTCATCCCGAGAATCATGAAGGGGGCCTCCTTAACACAGCCAAGATTCTACTCCCGTCGGCTTCGATCCATTTTTTGCTTAGGTAGCTCCGGCGGCAAGTGCGGCAAGGAGGCTCGTGGCGCGGGCCTTCAGACTGAGATAGAATTTTCCGGCGGTCGCGTCAGATGAAGCGGTTCTTCCACCCATTTCGAAGTTCTTCGAGGCAGCTCGGCCCGCTGGAGCAGTGCTTGCTCGAAGCCCTGTGGTCGCGCGGCAGCTCTACAGTTCGCGAGCTGTTGGAGAGCGGATACGGAGATCTTGCCTATACCACAGTGATGACCACGCTGGATCGGTTATTCAAGAAGAACCTGCTGACGCGACAGGCGGAGGGCAGGGCCTTCCGCTACTCGCCGCGGCTGACTCGCGAAGCACTGCATCGGGAAGCAGCAGGCGATGCCTTCCGTCAACTGTTGGATGCGAGCCCGGCGCCCGAATTGCCACTCTCTTATTTTGTGGAAATCCTGACTGAGCGGGATGCGCAACTGCTCGATGATCTGAAGCACGCAGTCGAGAGCAAACGCCGCGAGTTGCGCGGCAAGGGGAAGGCTTAGATGTTTGCGGCGCGCGGAATCGCGGTCTCGTTCTCCATGTTCTTCCTGCTCTACGGCGGGCTGTCGGTGGTTGTGGCTACCCTGTGGGCCAGAGTTTGGGTTCACAGCGAACGATATCCCGCATGGCATTGTGCCGACCTGCTGTTTGGCATACGGATGTTGCCCTTGGCGATCTCGCTGGCGGTGACATTCACGTTCACGGTGCCGTCGTTTATGCTTCTCGAGCCCCATGCGATTCGTGAGCCCGTCGGCGCGATCCCGCTGGTTTTGGGCTCATGCGGACTGATTCTGGTCCTGCTGGGAATTCTTAACGCGACCGCCGCTGGGTTGGCGGCTTCGAGGACCATCGCGACATGGGTTCGGGATGGGCGCCTTGTGAAGGGGGAAAGTTCAGTGCCGGTACTACGCATCTCCCGTGTCGTTCCCGCTCTTACGGCCGCGGGCATTTTTCGGCCGCTGGTCCTGATGTCTGATGCGGTAGAGGCGGTTCTAAACGCGAGTGAATTGCGGAGCGCCCTGCGACATGAATTGGCACACTTGCGACGGCGTGACAACCTAAAGAAACTACTGCTGCGCTTTGTCGCGTTTCCTGGCATGGCTGCCCTGGAAGTCGCATGGTTGCAGGCTACGGAAAAAGCGGCGGATGATGCTGCGGTTTCGACCGCAGGCGAAGCTTTGGATCTGGCTGCCGCCCTTATCAAGTTGTCGCGTCTGGCGACGTTTCCGTCGGCTCCGGACATTGCCACAACTTTAATACATGCGCCGCTGGCATCGGTGAATGCAAGAATCGAACGCCTGATCGCCTGGAACGAGCGGCAGCAGAAACCTGCACTGGCGCTATCGCCGCTGTACGCCGTGTGCGTTACGCTCACGATAGTGGCGGCGGTTGCGGTCACCTACAACCAAGCGCTGGAGCGCATTCACATCGCTACCGAGTGGCTCGTGCGATAGGGCAACAGGGCTCCGCCAACTCGCAGCGGGGCTGCACGGATAAGCAAACCCCCTCTGAGAATCCGCGGGAATCTGTGCCTCTCTGGCCTTCTTTGGTTCTCCTGCTTTGGCCGATTCGCCTCTCGCAAAACCCACGCTACCCAGGAATGTTTCCTGCCACTGGGCTGACCCGTGTTGCATCTCAAATTCAGGCGCGAGTTCATGACGATTCACGAACTGCTCGTCTCCGCGCGTGCAATAAGGCCGGGTGCTGCGCTTGAGCTAGCCAGTGCCCAACCAGAGCCCCCTCACTCGCCGCACACCGATGCCGATCGCCATGTTCTGAGCCTCTACTGGAAATTGTGGATGATTGGCCCCGACGCGGAATTGCCTGTCATCGGCTCTAGCCACCTCTATTTTGGTGTCAACGGCGGAGAGTGCCCGGGAAGACTTCCGGCGAGGGTGCACCTCGAGAAGCCGCAACGATGAAAATCATCCGATGATTGACATGCCTGACCTCCGCTAGTCGTGAGTTTCGCTCTCCGATCTCGTTGTTTTGTTTTCATGAAGTACTTCCCCACCGGATTGTTACTTTGCGAGTGCCCTATTAGTTAGAAGTCACCAGGATATCTCACTAAGCGGCAAATCGGGGAAAACCTATTCGATTCGCAACACTGTCTCGTAGTGCGCTGACCGCGCATCAAGCCGCGCCAGCAGTTTCCGCGCCTCGGGTAAGATCACTGCCACTTCGTAGTCGTCGCCGGCGAACTCCTTCACCGCCTCCATCGAATCGAACATGGTAGCGTGACGAACTCCACTTCATCTTTCCCATCACGCCGCAGAAGCAACGCTCCCTTGAATCCCGCGACGCGATGAATGCCTGGCAGAATCTCGCTGCGTAACAGTTCTTCATACGCATCAGCCTTGTCGCGCGTCGTCCATCCATGCCACAGCCGGCTGATCATGTTCGTCTCCTCACGACCGTGCTCTGCTAACCGAACCTTCTTCCCACGACGCACCATCTTGCGACATTCGATTGCGCTGCTGCCTCAATCGCCCGCACACACAGGTGCCGCGGCAGTGTGCTCGCCGCGCCGGATCAAAACGATCGCTCCCAAGATTGCGACCGACGCCAATACCAAACGCAGCGTCAAAGGTTCCGAAGCCAGAAGCCACCCCAGCAGCACTGCCACCACAGGATTCACATACGTATGCGTAGCCACCAACGCCGGCGGACACTGCTGCAGCAGCCAGGTGTAGGAAGTGAATGCCACCAACGATCCGAACGTAATCAGATACGCCAATCCCAGGAGTGACCGCAGAGAGATGCTCGCCCAGTGTGTCGCCTGAAATTCGCCCGTCAATCCGGCGGCGATCAGGAGCATGGCCGCACCGCACAGCGTCGGCAGCGCGGTTCGTCCCAGTGCGTCAGAAGGCAATTTGACCCTCGGAGAAATCACCACACCAGCGGCCCACGAAAGCGATCCCAGCAATACGGCCAGGAGTCCGAACAGGCTCGACCCCTTCGTCACTTCAGTGCCTGTGAGAATGGCTACACCGCCCACCCCTACGATCAATCCCAGCATGCTGAAGAGGGTGATTTTCTGCTGCCCCATCATCCACGCCAGCGCCACAATGAACATTGGCTCGGTAGCAGTGAGCAACGCCGCCAGACCTGAGCCCACATATTGCTCGGCCCAATGCAGCGTGCCGTGTCCCACCAGAAAGAACAGCCCGCCAACAATGAATCCCGAGATCCAATGTTGACGTGTCGGACGGAAGCCGCGCCTCCACGCCCAGGCAAACATGATGCTGCCTGCAATCGAATGCCGAACGGCCGCGGTCACCAGCGGAGGAATGGTTTCGACTGCGTAGCGAATGGCAAGGTAGGTCGAACCCCAGATCAGGTAGATCGCTACGAAGGCGAATGCCAACTTGATGGCGTGTGTCCGGTCGTGCGTTGTGGACTGTGCGATGGCTGGAGGTACGCTCACGGGTCTGCCACCTATGTTTATCACCCGGCCGCTGCGGAGAAGGGCCGTGATTCGCGCTGCCTGTTCAGTTGTCATGTCTGTAACCTTTAAAACTTATTTAATAGGTTAGATATGATGGTAATCGTGCTAATATAACTTGTCAAGCTATTTTTGATGGTTAGGTGAGCGAAACGAGTGGTATCGTCGAGTGTTCTTATGGCGCGGCGTCGAAAAAAGCTGCACCGAACTATCGGGCGAAGGCCGCCTCTCTTCGAACTGACTGCTGGAGTTCTCTGTTTGGATTTCGTTAACACTCTGGACAACCGTCCCACTGGAGAGCCTAAAGAGTTGCTCGCGCGCTACGGAGACCTGGTTCGCTTCGCGGAAGACACCGGAATTCTTACGCCGGCGCAAGCCGACCGATCGTTTGCCTGGAGCGAAGCCGATCCCGAGGAAGCGCAGCGGGTTCTGCGAGCCGCGGTCGAATTGCGCGAAGCCATGTACGCGGTTTTTTCAGCCGTGATTGCGAAACGCGCTGTTCCCGCGTCGGCACTTGCTCTGCTGAATGGATATATTCAACTAGCCGCGAAACACCTCAGTCTGACGCCTGCCAACGGCGGTTTTGCCTGGCGGTATGATAGCTACGGCGATTCTCCTGGCGGATTCGAAACTATGTTGTGGCCCATTGTGCGTTCCGCCGCCGAGTTGCTCGCCTCTGACAATTTGCCCTTTGTGCGCACCTGTTCTTCCGAGACCTGCCAGTGGTTTTTTCTAGACACCAGCAAGAACCACCGTCGCCGCTGGTGCAGCATGAAGCTGTGCGGCAATCGCGCGAAGGTGCGGAAGTTTTACGCCCGGCAGCGCGAAGGGTAAATTTGTCGTCAGCTCCCAGACGATCATAGGAAATGCTAATGACCGTGCCTCCAGCCCTGGGGTAGCGACCGCCATTAATTTCCAGCCGACCGGGGGCGGCAAAGCTGCAATCACCGGAGGTTTCGTGCTCCTTGGCAAAGAAGCGAATCCGGTCATGAAGGCACTGCGTGATAACGGGATTCAGGTAGCAGCGCTTGCCACATGCTGACGGAGGAGCCGCGGCCGTTCTTCATGCATTTCTGGGCGAACGACGATGCAGCCAAGCTGGCCGGGGAACCAACGGCGGCGCTCGACAAGGCGAACTCGAAAAAGTAAACGAGGTCAGGGCTCACTTTCATTCCAAAAATCGACAGCCAACGATTACAATCGCCAATCGGAAATTGACGATCGGCAATACTCCGGAGGCTCGCGTGATCTTTCGTCTCTTTGCCCTCATACTGCTGGCTGGTCCTGCTCTCGCCCAGAATGTGGTTCGCTACACGACTACTAATGACAACGTGAAGTACGTCTTCGCCACGGCAGAGCCGGTGGCGCGGCTTAAGCCCGGAGACATTCTCGACACCAACACGCTCGACTGCTTCGGCAACGGCCTTAAGAAACCAGGCGACACGCTCAGCATGGCCAAAGGAGACAATCCTCTGGCTGGACCGTTCTACGTGGAAGGCGCAGCGCCCGGCGACACGCTCACGGTGAAGATTCTCGATCTGCAAGTGGACGGCGACATGGGCATCGGCGCCTTTTCCCCGGGTTTCGGTGCGATCAACGGTTCGCATTACACGCCGGTGCTTGAGCCACCTTTGAAAGAGCGGGTATGGTTCTACCACATCAATCACGCGGCAAACACGGCAACCTTCAAGGCGCTCGACTCCGACTTCTCGGTGAAGATTCCCGTGCATCCGTTCTTCGGATGCATCGGCGTTGCCCCAGCTGAGGGCGAAGCCCGCAGTTCGCTGGTCCCTGCCGAATTTGGCGGCAACATGGACTCGCCCGAGGCCAGCGTCGGCAATACCGTCTATTTCCCCGTCAACGTAAAAGGAGGCCTCCTCTATCTCGGCGACGGCCATGCAGCCATGGGAGACGGCGAGATCGCGGGCTCGGCAGTCGAAGTGCCGTTAAAGGTGCGGGTGCAACTAGGCGTGATCAAAGGCCGCAAAATCAGTTGGCCGCAATTTGAAAATGAGGATGCGATCATGACCGTGGGTGCCTATCGTCCACTGGAAGACGCGGTCCGCATCGGCTACACCGAGCTTGTCGCCTGGATTCACCGCGACTACGGCCTCTCCGACCTCGACGCCTACGAACTGCTCTCGAAGGTAGGAAGGATCCACATGAACGAGATGGTCGATCCCAACTACGTGGTCGTAACCTCGGTGGAGAAGAAATATCTGCCGCCAAAAAAGAAGCCGTAGAAATGCCTCTTACACATATACGCGGCAAAGAAAAGCACAAGCAACGTCTCAGACACCTCATCCGAAAGGACTTGATAGATCATAGAGTCGTTCGGCAGCCCCTGTGAGATCATCCTACTTCTTCAGCTATCTGAAATCAGAATCAACGCTTTCGCAAGCTGGTCGTCGGTAGTCAATCGTCTCATCAGGGAGGACCATCATGGGTAGTGCCAAACCAGTGTCCATACCGAAAACCGTAAGCCTCAGCCGACCCCGACCTAACCTCGAGTACGCTCGGCCTTCCTGGGTTGCGGAGGGGTCGCAAATGGGTCGGCGGTTGCCCAACCTGAACTGCGAACCACCTATTTGTGTGTCTTCCACCGGATCGAGCCGATCACTCATTTGCGCCTGGGACCAGCCGAGTCTCTAAGAGCCGGAAACACAAACTTGACGAACCTCCTCGCTGGTCCTTCGAGAGATCTGAATTGTAAATCTCACCTACGGCCTTTAGCGGGAATCCCGCCTGGCCCCGCCTGGTAAGTTCCGCCTGGTAAGTTCCTTGACAGTCCGCTTTGGGGGAGCGACACTCCAATTATTGCGCTTTTGACATCCGGAATCGCTACTGCGAACATGAACACCGCGACGCATTCCACCCAGGAACCTGCAACCCGCGCCGAAATGCTCTATCCCGGGAAAGACAGCGGTAATTCGCTTGCTGGGATGGCCCAGCGGGACCTCCACGCCGCCCTGCAACTTCTGGCCGAGCGCGCTCAATACATCACCGGAGCGAGCGGGGCGGCCATCGCCCTGCGTCGCGGCGGGCACAATGACATGCTTTGCCACGCCAGCGCCGGCTCAAACGCCCCGGAGCTGGGCGCGCTTCTTTCCGCCGAGTCTGGTCTTTCCGGCGAGAGTGTGCGCACGCGGCAGCCCTTGCGTTGCGACGATGCTGAAAGCGATCCCCGCGTGAACCGTCAGAGCTGCCGCGAATTGGGAATCGCCTCCGTGGTGGTCATGCCGATCGTGAGCGAAGACCAAGTGCTTGGGGTGTTCGAACTTTTTTCGGGCCGTCCGAAGGCCTTCGATGAGCGCGACCTTTCCGCTCTGCAGCGTTTGGGAGAGATGGTTGAGACTGCGGTCCAGCACGCCCGGGCAGCTAGTTTGCGCGTGGGTGCGGAGGTCAATTCCGATGAGGCAGCACTATCTACGGTGACTCCGCCGACCCCCGAGTCGCAGATCGCGCCGCCGCAATCTCCGGTCGAATTGCAGACAGAAATCAAGACAGAACGCGCCGCGGAGATTTCTTCCTCGTCTGTCGCAGTTTCGACAGCCGATTCGAAGACTTCCCCGGACTCCGCAAGTGTGACCGCGGCACCGGCTAATGTTCCCGAGGATGGGCTCCCGGTTCGTGATGTTCCAAGCCCTGAGGATTCGAACTCCGAGGCTCCGCCGGTTGTAGTTCCCAACGATTCTCCGCCGAAAAGAGCAATTTTGTGGTCAGCCCCGGCGACCGGGAACACCGGGAGCCCGCCAGCTCAAACGTCAGATTCCACCGCTGTGCCACCTGCCCTCAGGAATGTGCACAGGTGCCAGGCTTGCGGTTTTCCGGTTTCCGAGGGACGCGTGTTATGTGTGGACTGCGAAGAAAAAAAATGGCGCGGTGAGCCGGTTCAGCGTCCGGCGAAAGCGCTCGAGCCTCCGACCCCTGCTCTGGCCATCGCTTCGGGGCTGTCTTCTGCGGCTACCGCTGTGTCGAGTGTGTCCGCAACCGTCGCTGGCAACGTATCGCAAGGAGATGAAACTGACGACAAACCGCCGTCTCCCCACTCTTCAACTCAACCTGCGAGCCGCGAGCAGATGCCGGTCAAAATCCGCCAGACCGCCTTGAGCGTTGTGCCCGCCCCGCCGGCCGCCATGGAAAGCCTTACCACTGAAATCACCTCACCTGGGCTCTTCCTCAGCGCTGGAATGGAGTCCCCATCATGGTGGGCGGCGAACAAATACGTTTTCGCAGCGGTGTCAATCGTTGGCATCGTGATCGCCGTGATCGCGTGGATGCGCTAGCAGCTCTTAGGCCCTGCGGGAAGGGTATCTCCGGCGGAGTTTCTTGATTGTTCTGCCAGTACTAACAACCCTAACAACCTCTAACAACAATCAGAATCTCTTGACAACCCAGTCAAGTCTGCTAAAGTGCGGATAAGCGTCTCACTTTGACCAACATACGCTCAGGTGCCCTGTATATGAAAAATGTTTACGAAGTGCTACGGCAGAAAGAAATGGAACTGACCCGCCTGGAGAAGGAAGTGGAGGCTCTGCGACTGGTCGCCCCGTTGCTCTCCGAAGAAAAAGAAAATCTGTCCGAGGTCGCGAAACCCGCGCTGGCGGCTGCAAATGGGCCGCAGCAGCCCATACGGATTCCGTCGCCTCAGGTCAGCGTGGCTGCACAACCGGCGCGCGCCTCGGCCGGCTGGGATGAAACCGCCAAACGCTGGCCGTAAGCTGGCTGAGCGTTCACCAGCGCAGAGTTACCGATGAGAGTTGGGATTTGTGTTCAGCCCGGGAGCCATCCCGGGCTGAACCATATTTTACGTGGGGAACGGTTAGCCGGACGCTGTCACAAGCTCCCGTAGCGCTTCCAGCAGCCGATCCACTTCCTCGAGGGTGTTGTAGTGGACCAGACCGATGCGCAAAAAGCCGCCGGTTTTCTCCACGTCCAGCTGTTCGGTCAGGTTCAGCGCGTAGTAGTTGCCATCCCACGTAAAGAAACCGCGGTCGCCGAGTTTGATGGCGAGTTCAAGTGGGGCGTGTCCTTCAATCCGAACCGCGAACGTGCCACAGCGCTCGTTAAAGCGTGCGGGATCGGTGATGCCGTAAAGCTTAAGCCCCGGAATCGTTGTCAGTCCCCGGACAATGCGCTCGATCAATCCGCGCGAAATATTCCACGCACGCAGCGATTCCTGCAATGCATTCGTGATTGAGTGTCCCCCACTCCCAGCAGTTCGGAATCGCATTGGTGTTAGGACGCACCTTGTACGGCTTCAAGCGCTGCAAGTGCTCGCGCTTGCCGTAGAGCACACCCAGGTGCGGGCCAAAGAATTTGTAGGTCGAGCAGGCCAGGAAGTCGCAGTCCAGCGCAGCCACGTCGATCAGACCGTGCGGGGCGTAGTGGACGGCGTCGATGTAGGCGAGAGCTCCCGCTGCATGGGCGAGGCGAACGATTTCCTTGACTGGATTGATCGTCCCTACCGCATTCGAAGCATAACCCACGGCCACCAGCTTCGTCTTGGGACCGATCTTTCCTGCCAGGTCGGTCATATCGAGGGTGCAGTCTGGCTCGCGAATCTCCGCCCAGCGAATCGTGACTCCGCGCTCTGCCAGCGCCAGCCATGGAGAGACGTTGGCGTCGTGATCGAGGCGCGTCACCAAGATCTCATCGCCCGGCCCGAGATCGCGACCGATGGCTCGACTGATCGCAAAGGTGAGCGAAGTCATGTTAGGACCAAAGACAACTTCGTCTGCGCCGCAGTTGAGAAAATCGGCCATGGCGGCACGCGCACCCGCGATCATCGCGTCAGTATGGCGACTAGTGGCATAAGCTCCGCCGGTGTTGGCATTGTCGCGGCGCAGGTATTCAGTGATGGCGTCAATCACCCGCTGCGGAACTTGGGTGCCGCCGGGGCCGTCCAGAAAGGCTGCTGGATAGCCATTAACGGTCTGAGCCAGAGACGGGAACTGGTCGCGGACGGTGTGGAAGTCGAGGGTGGGAGCGACGGCGTGTTCAGTAGTCGGCATCACTAAAAACTATATCGCACTTGCGGCTTGCCCCACCGCCCTGACAAAATCCGCCAGCATGCCATAGGCGGTCGCGTAGACGCCGGGATTCTCTTCGCTGATCGCAAGCCCGGGGAAGATGTCAGTTTCGAAATGAATATAAGACGACGTCCCGGCGATCTGTGCCATGGGATCGGTGAGCGGGATCTGTTCGGGCCCAACGCTGGCCATGATTCCGCTCGCCGTTTTCTTCGCACGGCAGACGAGTTTGTAAGGTCGGCCCTGTCTTCGTGCGCAGCGGACACCTTCCCCGCTCAGTCCGCGGATTCCCTCGCGCTCAATGTCACCCAACCGAATCGGAACGTCCATGAGTACGTTGATGAGCGCGGCAGTTTTCACGAGGGCGTCCCATCCGTCAGTGTCGTGCGTGGCGTCGGTTTCCGCGATCCCGAGTTCTTGAGCTTTTTTTAGTGACTCGTCGAAGGTCAGGCCCTGCTCCATTCCACTAAGGATGACGTTGGTGGTGGAGTTCAGAATGCCGTGGAACCCGCGGAGATGTAAGGCCGGCAGGGCATCTCGAAAAAGAGAAAAGACAGGCACGCCATCCATAACTGTAGACTCAAACAAAAATCGTTTGCCCCGTCTCGCAGCCAGATCAAGCAGCTCACGATAAGCATGCACGATCGGACCTTTGTTGGCAGTGATGACGTGGGCGCCGTGTTCGAGCGCAGCTCGGATGTGGTCGACCCCAGGTTGACCATTTTCGACATTGAGGGAAGTGGCTTCGAATAAGACTTCGGCTTGCGCCGTCCGTAGCCATTCACGAACATCACTGTGTGGTGCGGGCGCCCCCGCCGGCAAGAGGTCGGGAGTCGAATTCACGCTCAGAGCGAGCAGCGAAGCCGAATCTAACCCTTCCGCATCTGCAATCCACCCCAGCCGCCGCGAAGCCACCCCCGTAATCCGCCATGAAATTCCGTACCGATCGCGGAGTTCTTGCGCGCGATCTTCGAGTAAACGGACCAGAGTCCGGTTTACGTTGCCGAAGCCGAGGAAGCACAGCTTGCAAGTGCGGATGAGAGATCCTTGCGCGGATGCGAACCCTGCGCGCCCTAAAGGCGCGTCGAACGACGCCCCTCTGACAGCACGCCGGAAAGCGTGCCCCGATGCGAATCTTTGATTCCTTATGCGCTATCCCATCACCGTAGCGTGCTCGGGTCTTACTTTATAGAGCACTCGCACCTCGCCCGGCTGGGCATAGGGATATTTATCCACTCCCAGGTATTTCTTGGCCAGTTTGTGTATGTGTTCGGCGGCGCCGTCTTCGGTAATCTCGGCCACGCGGCCACGAATTTCGAGATAGCGATAGGGATTGTCGGGATCCATCAAAGTCAGCGCCACGCGGGGATCCCGCCGGACATTCCGATCTTTCTGGCGTCCCTTGGCGGAGTTGAAGATCACGTGTTCGCCGTCAAAGTCCACCCACACAGGCGTCACTTGAGGACTTCCGTCAGGCATCAGCGTGCCGAGATTGGCAAATGCGCGTTTCTGAAACAGATCGCGGTACTTCTCGGGAATAACGGACGGCATAAGGGCCCCTACCTTTCAGAAAATCTGTGCTTGAACCAATGTGTCGATGTCTCCGGGAATACGCTAAACGCCTGAGCATTATAGACGGCTTCACCCGGACCAAGGAAATAGAGCTTAAAGATGTGGGACGGGCCCAGGCACCAGATTGAGGAGTGTGCGATCGCGCACTTTCCGTTTCCTCGTCTGTGCATTTAGAATTGCGGCCTTGCTCGGAGCTGGAAGGCTTGAGGCAAGCCGCTTCTGGCACAGCGGTTTGCGTTCTTGCGTAGTTCGCGGTGACCCGATGTTGAATGCAACAAATACTTTGTGATGGAGAACTGACTTGGCGACCGCTCGATCCCGCGGCAACAGCCACTTGCCCATCTCTGCTGGCCTCGTCTCGAAGCTCGGCAGCAGACCGACGTTTATCAAGGTCGCGCTCTTGCTCGCATGGCTGTGCGCAGCCCTCACGGTGCCCATCGCTGCCCAGCGCGCCAAGAAATATGCCCCCACCATCGTCTTCATGACCGACTTCGGCACACTCGACGACTCGGTCGCCATCTGCCGCGGCGTGATGTATTCGGTCATGCCCGAGGTCCGCATCGTGGACCTCACTCATCAGGTTACGCCGTACTCAATCCTTGACGGCGCCCGCTTTCTCCACGGCGCCACGCCCTACTATCCGGCCGGGACAGTATTCGTCGTCGTCATAGACCCCGGCGTAGGCAGCCCCCGCAAGGCAATCGTGGCTAAGTCGAAGCGCGGACAATATTTCGTGTTACCCGACAACGGCCTGCTCACGCTGGTCGAGCAACGCGATGGCATCGAGGCAGCGCGCGCGATCACCAATCCTGCATGGATGATCGGCAGCAAGCTTTCTTCAACTTTCCACGGCCGCGACATTTTCTCGCCGGTCGGAGCTCACATGGCCCGGGGCGATGACTGGACTTCCGTGGGACCGGAGGTTCCTGTAAGAGCTCTGGTACGCCTAGATCTGAAAGCCGCAAAGGTCGACGGGCGTGGCCTCAGCGCCGAGATCATCGCCACCGACGGACCTTTCGGCAACCTCGTCACCAACGTTGATGCTGACGAATTCCTCAAGCTCGGATATCAGCGCGGGCAGGAAGTTCCCGTGAAGTTGGGCGAGAAGGAAATGAAAATCAAGTTCGTGCGGACCTTCAGCGATCTGCCGGTGGGAGAGCCGTTGCTGTACATCGATTCGCGCGGACATCTCGGGTTGGCCGTGAATCAAGGCAGCTTCGCTGCAGCCTATGGGATCAAACCGCCGGTCGCGCTGTTGATTCCGCCCGCCGCGAGGTGAGCTCTCAGCAAACCGAGTAGCAAGCTATGCCTGTACGACATCGACATCTTGGAAGATCCGCGGCAGCACCGCCCGCAGCAGCGCCTCGAATTGCCCTCTCACGCGCTCTGCGGTCTCGAGCACTTCCGCATGTGAGAGCGTCTGGTCGAGAATTCCGGCCGCCATGTTGGTTACGCAGGAAATTGCGAGCACTTTGATTCCCATGTGCCGGGCCGCGATCACTTCCCCGACGGTCGACATCCCTACGAGATCAGCGCCAATTGTGCGCAAGTACCGGATCTCCGCGGGTGTTTCGTAGCTCGGCCCCAGCAGCGCAACGTAGACGCCCTCGTGCAGCGTCATAGCTAACTTCTGGCCTTCCTCTTGTGCGAACTCGCGATACGACTTCGCGTATGCCTGAGTCATGTCAGGAAAACGTGGGCCGAGGCGCTCATGATTCGGACCAGTGAGCGGATTCTGTCCCTGCAAGTTGATGTGGTCCCTGATCAGAACCAGCGCGCCCTGTTGATAGCTGAGATCGATACCCCCAGCGGCGTTGGTGAGAATCACAGCACGAATTCCCATGCGGCCAAACACGCGCATGGGAAACGCCACTTCCTGCGCGGAGTAACCCTCATAAAGATGTACGCGCCCCTGCATCGCGGCGACCACGACGCCGCCAACTTTGCCGATGACCATCTGCCCTGCGTGGCCGATAGCCGTCGAACGTGGAAATGCAGGAATCCTTGCGTACGGGATGCGCACAGCTTCGCTGAGCGAGTCGGCGAATCCGCCCAGGCCTGACCCAAGAACTAGCCCGACGCGTGGCCGCAGAGAGGTCTGAGTCAGCACAAACTGAGCAGCGGATTCAGCGGCATGGAAGTGATCATTCACAGTGGTTCGCGGGGTTGGCGCGTACAATCTCGATCTACTCTCTTCACTGCGATGGGTACTTGCATCAAGAGCTAAAAGCTAACGGTTAAGAGTCGCCTTTTCAAAACTTCTTTTCAAACATCGCAAACTCCGCCTCCAGCTTCCACTGCACACGCGCCCGCTCGTTCGCAACGAGAAACTTCTGGCAACCGCTCGAAGGCTTTCCTGCTCCTGCTGCATCTCCGGCACACGCCGTCACGAACCGAAATCGCAGCTTGGTCTCCGTCCACAGACTTTCCCCCGGCAAAAAACTGTGTTCCAGGCTCTGCCGGGCCATCCGTTTCACTTCCGGGTATGACAGGTTGTAGCCTTGCACCGCGCGCAAATACTCATGCGTCATGTCGGATCGCGCCACGCCCTCGTCGTCGGTCGAGATCGCCACCGGAACTCCATAGTGCATATAAATCGGTAGAGGATGATCGTCGCCAGTCACGCCCAGAATCATGTCGTTTGAAGTGAGACTAATTTCCACCAATACATTCCGTGCCGCCATTTCCTTCAGCAGGTCGAGGGGACCTCGTTCATTCATGACATCGACGCCGTGCCCGATCCGTTCGGCATGCCCCTTTTCCATCGAAGCCCGGATGTGGAAAGTTAAATCCTCCGGAGGAACCAAACCCATTGCGATTTCGCCAGCGTGCAGACTGATATGCACCTTGGGATAAACGGTGTGCAAATAGTCGAGCATCGCCATGTGTTGGTTGAAGTCATGGAGGGGCACGTACCAATCCTCAGGCATCACCAGATTCAGGCCAACAAAGCGAGGATGGGACGACGCCAGCTCGAATCCCAGGAGAATCTGCGCGAACACAATCTCGTGCGGCAGCCCCCGCAGTACCTGATAGAGATAACGCACGGTGACGCCGCATCCGGGAGCAGCCTCCGCCGTCCCACATTTCATCACGTCGTGGGCGCGGCTTTCGTCGGCTTCGAGTTTCTTGTCGGTGGCCGCAGCCACATCCTTCAGCCCCGCGGCCAGCAGACTTTCGCGCATCTTCCCGAAGTCGTCGGCCCATTCCGCCTTCGCTGCGATCTGAGCCGCCTGCCCTCCGTCGGCCGTGTGCATGAACTCGACGTATTGCAGATGGTCTTGTCCCGCGCGATTCGCCGCCGCCGCCACGGCCTCGCCCACGTGTCCGTGAAAAGCTAGTCCAAATTTCTCGAACGTGGCAAAGAAGTGATCGTGTCCCGACTCCTCCCCCGGCCGCCAGTTGCGCATCGACCATGCGTCAATGGTTTGGTTGTAAAGAATGTGATCGCCGTACGCGCACCGCATCGCCGGCTTGGCCGTGTAGCTCTCACATGAATCGCAAGGTGGCGCGATCAGTCGGGAAGTCGTGCGGTCGACGCAAAGATTATCCTCGGCGGCAAAATCCACCCAATCCTCGGCGTAAATGGCGCCCTCAAGGTGATTGTGTAAATCGCCGCCCTTGGGCAGGTCCTTGAGAAACGCCAGCAACAACTGCGGCCGCTTGCGCACCGACTCAAAATATCGAGCCGTGCGCTGCTCAGCTGTCTGGGCAGCCGTAAAAGTCGCCAGAAGGAAGAACCATAGGCGGCAGAGGTGGATCGAACCGAATCTTGACCGCAAGGGACCGCCTCCAAATTCAGGAAACGCATTGTAATGGCTGACAGCGCCAGTCTGCACTGGAAAAGTAACGCGAAATCCCTTGTCTGGCGCTGGTTTCCCCGAATTTTCACAGCCGTGCAACAAACTAGACCGCCGAGGAGAAATATCCATCCAACTTCAGATTGTTCGAAACTCCCGCGCCCATCGCGGCTTTTGATCGCTATGTGCATCTCGCGCTGCACCAAAAACTGGCACCCGCCTGTGGACGACCTGCACTCGCTTGAAAATAAACGGCTTAAAATCACCAACTTTTGATTGACTCTAAAAATGAAAAGAGTAAAACAGAATCGTTCTTTGACAACTTCTTAAGTTTTTCCGGTTGGTGCGGCGTCCGGGGCTCGAGCGCGATCACCTTCTCACATTGCAAAATGTAGAAAAAGGAGGGTCAGCAAGGGTCTATAGCTAAGTGCTGGTCGAGGAGAACGAGAAGCAAAGTCGAAGGCAGGATAGAGTTCCGAGGCGTTGGGTAGGTTTATCCAGTTGGCGGTGAGCCCGGAGCCCGAGCGAAGATCGCGCGCAGCGTCCCCGCAAGGGAAGCAGCGAGAGCAGGTCGAGCGAGGGTCTAAACGCGAGCTACTGGCTGAGACGAATGAACCCAACATCACCTCGGAACTCTTTAATTTTTGTGTCGCGCTCGCGCCCACGCCCCAGCATTCCCAGCAGGCACGCCCTTAACCTTTTTGCTACCTTCCGCAAACAGATCCCTCGCGTTCGAGCTGTTAGACTCGGAATTGTACTCCCAACATAGCTATTGCTGCTCATGAGGAGTGTCAGGCATGAATTCCGATTCCCGGCCGTCCAACCCGCAATCCGAAAGAATGCGGGTAAGCTATGACACCATCGCCGCTGAATATGCCGATCGCATCTACCCTGAACTCAAAAGCAAGCCGTTCGACCGTCAGCTACTCGATCGTTTTGCCGACGATGTACGGATGTCCGGACCAGCCTGCGATATCGGTTGCGGTCCCGCTCAGATTGCACGCTATCTTTTCGACCGAGGGGTGAACGTTTTTGGCCTTGATTTGTCTGCAGGAATGCTTAACGAGGCCAAGAGACTGAATCCCAACATCGATTTCATTCAGGGCTCCATGCTTCAGTTGGGTCTTGGCGCTGACACACTCGGCGGCATCGCTGCGTTCTATTCCATCATTCACATCGGCCGCGAACAGGTGGTCGCGACTTTATCTGAAATGCGCCGCGTGTTGAAGAGAAAGGGTTCTCTTTTGCTCGCCTTTCATTTGGGAGACGACGTAATCCACATGACCGATTTTCACGATCATCCCGTGGACTTCGAGGCCACCCTGTTCCGCATCGAAGAGATGACTGGCTACGCCAAAGCCGCTGGCCTCAACCTCCAGCAAGCGATGGAAAGAGATCCCTATCCAGAGGTCGAGTACCAAAGCAGGCGCGGATATATTCTCGCCACCAAGTCGTAAACAACGGAGGAAGCCTGAAGCCTGAAGCCCGCCGCCTGAAATTAATCTACATGCTCGCCCTCAGCCATGAAGCTCTGTTCGGAAGGCGGAAGCTTATCCCCCGGTCGCGCCCAGAACACATACAGCGTCGGCCATAAGATCACGCTGACCACCAACTCCACGATCAGTCCCCCGACAATCACAATGGCAAACGGCCGCTGCGAGTCCGACCCGATGTCATGGGACATGGCCGCGGGCAACAGCCCAAGCGTCGCCACCAGCATAGTCATCATGATGGGACGCAGACGGAGTTGAGCACCTTCCTTGGCAGCTTCGCGAACGGGCAATCCACGCATGCGCAGCTGATTGATGTACTCCACCGTCCTCCGATTTTCAGCCTCGCCTAGTCCTAGTTGGTTTGTTGCCGCCAATCTGCCGTCAAGGGTCTGCGGCGACAATTCTTCATTTCCGAATAGCTCCGCCGCGCATCCAGCTCTAGTGCCCTACGTCAAGGAGCGCACGTTTTGCGGCTGGAGCATTGTCCAGGGAACATCGCCGTGCGGAGTTGTTGATGCGAAAGACATTTTCACGGCTCGTGACCGGCGTAATTCTCCACCTAAACAGCTGCTGCTCGCCGGCCGCAGCCGTAAAGTCCTACGGACCCACCGCCACCTGCAACGGCCCCGGTGTTTGCAGCCGAGCTCGATAAATCTGATTCTTCTCCGCAACTTCGCCCACTGCGTCCGCGTGCACCACATAGGCCCCGGACGGCAGAGTATCACCGAACGGAATCTCGAAATCCATGGTTCCCTTTTTCAAAGGAAATCTCTGATACGCGATGGCCGTTGCCCGCCCATTCTCACTCACCGCCAGCACGTAAAACGTGAAGTCGAAGTCCTCCGGCGTTTCGTTTGCGACCTGGACGCTCCCCTCAATCCGGCTACCAGCCACGTGCGGCGGCATCTTCCATTCGAGGACTAACGCCCTGAGCACGTTCAGTACAAACTCTCGCTCGACTGCCTGCTGCGGCTTTGCGTTATCGGTAACCGACACCGTGAAGCGATATGCACCCGGCTTCTCCGGGGCCCCACGCAGCCTGCCATCATCCTCCAGTTTCAGCCCCGGAGGCAATTCGCCTTCCTCAACCTTCCAATGCAAACGAGGAATCCCCCCATGCGCGCGGAGTGTAAAGGTGTAAGTCCCACGCGTATAGCCTGAAGGCAGAGAACTGGTCTCAATGATGAGCTGGCCGCCCTCCGGTGTGGATGTCGCCGGCCGCTGCTCTTGTCCGCCTACCCGCCGCGATTCCCCGCGAGTTTGCGACAGCCCCAGCCCGCTCACCGCTAACAAAAAGCAGAGGTGCACTGCCACCAAACGCAAAAGTCGTTTTACCTTCACCGCGATTCCTTTCGTGTCCCTTAGTGCCCTTGGTGATTAGCGCCCTGGCTGCCCGTATGCAAGAATCCATCCACCGCGCCAACAAACATTCCGGTCTGATCCACAAAAGTCATGTGCCCCGCCTTCGGCAAAATCACTATCTTCGATCCGGCAATCTTCGCGTGCATCGCCTCCGACAGGGGCGGCTCGCACTCATCATGATCTCCCACCAAAATAAGCGTCGGCACTGTGATGCTCGCCAGCCGGTCCGTGTACTCCACCGATTTCAAATTGCCATCCACCACGTACTCTCCGTGCGAGCCCCACATTTCCCGGTAAAGGTCCCAACTGATATTTCCTCCGGCGACAGGATCGTAGTTCGGATCAGGCCGGTTCTGATAGAGATAAGGAAAATAACCCTCACCCCACGCCGCCACGAAATAATCGTTGGTATATCGGTTCTTCTGATAGTCGAGACCGTGCCCGAACAGCCCCTCCGCCTCCATGCGATTGATGCGATCGCGCAACTCCGCCGGCATCTTCTCCTTCATTCGCATAAAGACTTGGTTCAGCTCTTTCGTGCTCGACCACGTGCTGGCCAGGATCAGGTGGGTCAGATTCTTCTGATACTTAAGGGCATAAGCCTGAGCCAGCGCTCCTCCGTAAGAATGCCCCAGCAGCGTAATCTTGCCGAGATGTAGCGCGATGCGTACCGCCTCGACATCTTCCACCATGTTCTCCACGGTGTAGCCAGAAGGGTCTTCCAGCTTTTGCGACCGTCCCGAGCCGCGTTCATCGATGAACATCAGCCGATTGTGGCGCGCCAGCGGCAACAGATAAGGAAGAAAATAGTCATGCGACGCTCCCGGTCCGCCATGCACAATCAGCAGCGGCTCGCCCCGTCCCAGCGCAAGGTAGTAAAGCATCACGCCATTGGCGTCGACGAAGCCATCCTGCAACGGATAGACGTTAGCAACCGATGGGGCAGCATGATGGACCGTGTTTTCCGTCTGTCCCAGCGCCGGCATGGCGCCACAGTCAAGCAGAGCGGCAATACAAACGCATGCAATTGATAAAGCTTGGAGAGAGAATGCGCGTGTCTTCATGCCCGCCATCGTAACCTGCATGACGGTCAAGGGCAATGGACCGGGGAAAATCCTCAGAGGATAGAAAAGAAAAAAACTCTAAGATCGCAGAATAAAATCGCAGAATTCAAGACCTGAAGCCCGACGCCGGACTCCTGACGCAAGCCGAAGCCCGCACCTACAGCGTTAGAAGATTCCCGGCGGGTCAACCACAGCAGTCGTCTGCTCTGCCATTCCGCCGGAGATCTGCGTGAGAGTATCCGCCTCGAGAACGTAAGCCTTGCCACCCGCACCGCCCGATACCATGTAAAACACCAGGTTAGGAGACAAGGTGGTTACCGAGCCCGATACCCGCCCATTCGATGCCACCGAGTACGTTCCCGGCAAACACCCCGGCACCGTGACTGCTCCCGTACGATTCAGCAGTTCCGCGAGGTTAAGGCCACCCTTGCCGTCTGCTTCGAGAACACCAGTTCGGTCCAAAAAATTCGTCGCATCGTATCCTCCCATGACCAATGCGAACTGTCCGTTGAAATCGCTTGTCGCGAACGAAGGATTCGACTGCTGATCTGTCGTGCCATCCTCCACCTTCGTGGAATCATTCACCAGGAAGAAAGCCCGGGAGGGGCTAACCATATAGGCCACTTCCGTGATCGTTCCTGCGGCGGAGTTCAGTGTGAACGTGTATCGGCCATCGCCGCTCACGTCTGCGCTATAACTTCCCGTTACACTGATGTTGCTATTCACGGTGCCATCTCGCACTGAATCATACGAACCTGCAGTGATGTTACCGGCCCCATCAACGGTCATCGCCCCGACGGTGTTCACCCCGCCTGCCACTCCATTCGCCGCTACGCTCGCGGTAGTATCGCCGCGGCTGCCAGAGGCAAACCCTGCCCCAGCGGACAGTGAGCTGGTCGTGAACGGCGCCCCGGTCTGCATCTCCGCCCGGCCCAACCCGACAATACCGCTATCAATTTCAAAGAGTTGCAGGGTGTTAGTGTCAAGCACATAGTATTTGTAATTTTGTGTCCGCCCCGAACTGTCGATTAGCGTCGCCCCGCCCCGGCCTGTGCTGTCCGGAGCAGTAAGGCTCCCGCTAAGCGTAAGTTGGGATGCTAACTGTCCGGCCAGTAACACATCTTCTTTGCCGGTCAAGGAACCATTTGATACCGTCATCATGCCCACGGTCGCCATCGAACCCGCCAACGTCAACCCCGTCGTCGCAACATGAGTATGGAAAACGAATGTTCCGCCGGGCATGGTGCCCAGTGCCGACGCTGTTTGCTGCATAGCGGTTCCGGCAGCATTGGCAAAGATGTCGGCTTCAATCAAATAGAACGAGCCCGGACTCGTGCTGCTCAGGGTAATTCCCCAACTCAAGGTTTGCGCCCCATTCGCGAGCACCACCGTGATACTGCCGGTGCCGTTGCTGCTGATGCTGTACTTTCCGCTGAAGCTACTTCCATAGTAATCGTCCATTCCGGAGCTGATATTGCCGTTGCCGTCTGCCGTAAATACTCCGGCCTCGGCGTAGGAATTGACCCCATTGCTTTGGCTGATCGTGCCCGACAAGTTGTAAGCCCACTGCGATCCTGCGGGCAGGCTTGCGTTTGTGAAGGTGCCAGCTCCGCCCGGGCACCCTACTCCGCTCGCCCTACTGCTACTGCTACATGCCGACAGGAAGGTCAACACCACCAGAGCCAGGGCCATCAGTAGCGACTTCCCTGCCCGGCTGGACACATCTCCCCCTGACAACGCGCGTTGGGAAAGAATACTTAAGGACGACACGACTGCCTCCGCTCGACTTGAGGGCTTGAGCTTTAGCCAGTTCTAACACAGGTCAGCAAGGAAAGTTCTGCGGCAGGATTCAGTCGTCGCCACGAAACGGCGACCGTTCACGAGACGCGAGGGAAAGGTTGCCCTTCACAGTATCCAATTGGGTGATTGCGTTCTGAGGAAACCAAGAATCAGGGTGAAGCCTGCCTTACGCTTCCAGCACTTCTCGCACTTTGCGTGCCAGATTTTGCAGTGTGAACGGTTTTTGCAGAAAGGCCTTGCTATTTTCTCCGGTATTCTGGTCCACGATGGCGTCTTCCGTATATCCGGACAGATAAAGTACCTTGATGGCTGGACGCGATTTCACCAGCCGTTGGGCCAGTTCGTGTCCGCCCATGGCCGGCATGATCACGTCGGTAATCAGCAAATCGATGGTGCCCTTGTGGGCCTGGGCGGCTGCGAGTCCGGCATTCCCGTTCTCCCCTTCGATAACATGGTATCCCTTCGTCTCCAGGGTTTCGCGGACCAATTGGCGAACCGACTCTTCATCCTCCACCAGTAATACGGTCTCTGATCCTCCTGCCGCCGTACGCCAGTCCGGCGTGGCGCCGTGGGGCTCCATAGTCCCCAGCACCCGCGGCAGATAAATACTAAACGTGCTTCCCCGTCCCACGGCACTCTGCACGAAAATGTAGCCACCGCTCTGTTTGATGATTCCGTAGACCGTCGAAAGCCCCAGTCCCGTGCCTTTGCCCTTCTCTTTTGTCGTGAAAAACGGCTCGAACATACGTGACTGTGTCTCTTTGTCCATACCCAGGCCGGTGTCGCTCACCGAGATCATCACGTACGCGCCGGGCTGGATGAACGTTTGTTCTCCGCGATAAGAATCATCCAGAGTCACATTGCCGGTCTGAATCACAATCCGGCCCCCGTTGGGCATCGCATCTTTGGCATTGACCATCAGGTTCATGATCACCTGCTCCAATTGTCCCGCGTCCGCTCGCGTGCAGCCCACGCCGGAGGTCAGGCTCGTCGCCAGATCCACGTTCTCCCCAATCAACGGACGAAGCAGGCGCTCCATGTCTCGCACGATTGCGTTCAAATCTACGATCTTCAGTTCGAGGAGTTGCTTGCGGCTGAAGGCCAGCAGTTGCCGCGTCAGGGTGGTCGCGCGATCCGACGCCTGCTGTACCGCCCGCACCTTGCCTTGCAACGGGTGGTCGGCGCTCAACTGCTCGAGTAATACCTCGGCATATCCACTGATCACCATCAAGAGATTGTTGAAATCGTGTGCGATGCCTCCCGCCAGCCTGCCTACCGCTTCCATCTTTTGCGCTTGCCGGAACTGGTCTTCCAAAGCCCTTCGTTCGGTTACGTCTTCAACAATGGCTTCCAGCACGTCCGAGGGTTCGTCCTCGCTGGTCACCGCACTGCCGCTTATCCGTACTGTGATGGCGCTTCCATCTTTGCGCTTCCACCTTACCTCAACGCCGTCCATCCTTCCCGCGCGCCGGAATTCTTCGATCAAGTGCGCCTGTTCCGCCGCATTCACGAACACGTCTTTCAATGGATCGAGGGCCAGCACTTCTTGCGCCGAGGTGTAACCCAGCATGGCGATCAGCGCAGGATTGACGTCAAGAAACTTACTCTCCAGACTGGAACGGTAAATTCCATACACCGCGCTCTGCACCAATGAGCGGTAGCGCGCTTCCGACCGGCGCAGCGCCTGCTCATTCCGCTTGAGCTCGATAGCGCTGGCCATTTGCCGGGAAACGAAGGTCAGGATTTCCCGGTCGCGCTCCCGAAAGCGGAAATTCTTCGAGTAACTCTGCACCACCAGCGCCCCAAAAGTGTTGCCTCCCACCTTCAGCGGCACTCCCATCCAATCCAGCGATGGCGCCCCCAGCAGATCCACTTCGCCGCGCTCCACCATCTGGTTGAAAATCTCCGGATTCGCCAACAGCGCTTCGCCTGTGCGCAGCACATACTCTGTCAGGCCACGACCGAGCTTCCTCGGTGCCGGAGCTGCGTCTGCTTCATCCACAAAGTATGGAAAACTCAGCAATTGCGTTTCCGGGTCAAGTATCGCGATATAGAAATTGCGGGCATACATCAACTCATCCACAATTCCGTGGATGGCAGCGAAGAACTGCTGCAAATCGTGAGCCGAGCTGGTCTTCTCCGCGACGCGGTAAAGCGCCGAGCTCAAAGCCTCGACTTCCTCTTGTTCCGAAATGTCACGATAGATGGCATACGCGGCCGCGTTCTTACCCCCTGCCATCAGTGGCGCGCACGATACCGAAACATCCACCAGGCTTCCATCTTTGCGGCGTCGTTGCGTCTCCAGCGTGATGCACTCGCCTTTTTCATTGCATTCCGCTATCCAGCGCGTTTCCGCCTGCCGTTCCGAAGGCACAACCAGCGAGTCCAGACGCTCCCCGAGCACCTCCCAGTCGGCATAACCAAACATTCGCCTGAAGGCATCATTTACGCTCTGGACGTGGCGCTCGCTGTCCACAATGCTTAGCGCATCCGGCATGCTCTGGAACAATTGCTCGAGATAGTGCGCGCGGGTTTCGGGGCTTTCTGTCTGGTTCCAGGCAAGTGCGGATCCGGGTGGCAGGAGTGTGGGCGCAGTTCCGTGCTCCAATGCCTGTTTCAGGAATCTGGCGCGGAGAATTTCCCCCGATTGTCGAGACCGGGTGACACGATCACCCATTTCCGGGATCCCCCTCAAGAATCTCCAGCCCAAAAATCATGTTAAACGGCAATCCGACCCATCGAAAGTTACCCAGGTAATTGGCCAATCGCCATTTTGAAACAGAAACGATCTCCTCGCGCCGCGGATCGCGTGGTGCGCGAGGCAGCCAGGTGGTCCTTAGTTTTTGAGAGGCTCTATGCGGCTACCGCGGAACTCACACATGCGGGCAAACCGAAGAGCGCCTGCAGCGCCGGGTAAGCGTCCAGAATCAACCAGGGCTTCAGCCCCGGTGGTCGTGTTGGTTCTGCAGACTGACAGGCTAGTGTCCCGCGCGCTACGACTTCATGGCCAGCATCTGACAGACGCGGCGCACGATCTCCTTCTGGCTGCCGTTCAAAGTCAGAAACTCAAAGCCATAATGCAGACCTTGGCGGAAACGAACGACCGCGCGCACTTTCAGAGGGTAGGGGCTCAACGGAAGCGGAATCTCCAGGGAAACAATTTCGCCCGAAACAAGTTCACCGGTCAGCGTCGCTCCAATTCCATCTTCGCCCAACTCTGTGGTCCGGCCCCAGCAACTCAGGAACTCGCCTCCCTGAAACATTTTCACCTGTATGCGCAAGTCGATGCCATAGCGTTGGAAATGCCGCTGATACGCCGGTTTGCCAGGTTCGGCTTTTTCTACCTTTCTCGCTTTATCGCCCGAGGTACTTGCCATGCACATATGCCTGTGTTCAAGCGAGACTGGTCAAGCGCTTAGGTTCGCCAAGTCTGGCTTCGCTAGTTTCCATGCAACAGATACCCAGGTTCCATCGGCAATTTTCCGGCAATCTTCATCACCACCACACTGCTATTGATCGAATACACATCCACCACGCCGACCGCCCCGGTTATGGAAGCCACCCTGTTGACCAGTTCTTCGTCGGAATTTACCACCAGGATCGCCGGATGGTATGGGCGGCCATGGTTGGCGGACGCAATCAGCTCATTCACTTGGCTCTCCGGCATCCCATAACCTTTCTCCAGAAACAATCTCATCTCCGGTGCCGAAGGCGCTCGCATGATAAAGGTCACAGGTTTGCCGTCGGGCCAATGGTTCGTCTGGGCTTTGCACAGTTTCACCAGATCGCTCACGGTGACGGCGGTAACCGAGTTCGCTTTGTTCGACACCAGGGCAAGATCCCGCGCCGCCGCCAGCGAGGCGCTGCTCAACATCAATGCGAACACACTTAGAGTGCTTAGGAACGTATTTTGGTAAGACAACGCGCCTCCGCCACCGGCAGTCAATCGACTCCGTCTGATTGTCCTGCAACTTTCCCCGCCACTCAACGTCAACAAAGTGCATGTACCACTGGAGCCAATAGCCTTCCGGAAGTTCCCCCCGCCCCCAACGACGAAAACCCCATCGCAACCGAATCCGCATCTCTGGCATCTACTGCCACTAGGAATTCACTCCAGGCGCACGCAAAACCGATCTGAATCCCTACGTCCGCTCTCGTCATCACAAACAGAGGAAGAAATCCTTAAGGAGGACAATTCATGGCATACGAGCTACCCCCACTGCCCTACGCATACGACGCACTCGAACCTGTCATCGATAAGCAGACCATGACCTTGCATCACGATATGCATCATGGCGCTTACGTTAAGAATCTGAACGCAGCAATCGAAAAGCATCCCGAGCTCGGCAAAAGGGCTCCCGAAGATCTCCTTCGCGACCTCAACTCCATTCCTGAAGACATCCGAACCACCGTCCGCAACAATGGCGGAGGCCATGTCAACCACACCATGTTCTGGAAGATCATGAAGCCCAAGGGCGGAGGCGATCCCAGCGGACCCATCGCCGACACAATCAAGAAATCCTTCGGCAACTTCAAGGATTTCCAAACCAAATTCAACGACGCCGGCGTGAAACAATTCGGCTCCGGCTGGGTCTGGCTCGCAGGCAAGCCGGGCGGCGAAGTGCAAATCATCACCACCCCCAACCAGGACAGCCCAATTTCCCAGGGCCTCTATCCCATCTTCGGCAACGATGTCTGGGAACACGCCTACTATCTCAAGTACAACAACCGCCGTCCCGAATACCTGGCGGCGTGGTGGAACGTCGTCAACTGGGACGAAATCAACAAACGCTTCGAGGCCTTCAAGTCCGCCAAGTCAGCAGACCGCGAGCCCGCCTTCGCCTCTCGGTAATATCGACGGCTAATTGAATCAAGAAAGCCCCGGCTAAGAATTGCCGGGGCTTCTTTTCAGAGCTCATCTGCTTGCCATTTCAGTTTTCCTTCATGCCGCCTTTGAGGCTTCGGCCTCTGTTCACGACTTCGGCTTTCGCTTGCAGCCAGTGATTTAGGGCGTGTCCTTCTTCGCGTCCGTGCTCCTCGTAAATCTGATGAGCCCGACTGCGAATTCGCTCCTGTTGTTCTGGATTCAAGTGTTCCGACTTGACCTGTCCGCTCTCCTGATGAGCCGGATCTACTCGCATATGCATACCCGTCCTCCTTGAACGTACTGGTTGAGTTGGTTGTTCGCTATTTTTCGCCACCGCTCGGCGGCAATTTACTATGCGGCCTTCGCCGCCCTCGAGTACTTGGAAGGTTGTCGCTCAAATGCGGTGAGGCACTCTTCTGAACAGAAGGAGTACTTCTTGCCTGCATACTGGGTTTGAAGTTCAGTTTCCTGTTCGTCCACTTCCATACCACAAACCGGATCAATCGTCATCATGAGCACTCTCCTTGCGGATTGTCTGTCCTTGGACAGCAGCAAGAACCATTCCGTTCTCGCCTTTGTGAACAATTGATCTCAAGGAAGTTACAGCTTAAGCCCGCCACAACAAAATAGGGACTAGAAAAATCTGCTCGAACCGTGCAGACGATACATAGAAGCGTCACCTGAAGAACGACAAGCAAGGCTTATCGATCGACGTGCACCAGCATTCTCGTTTTCGCCGGGCCTCTTACCCTCAGGCACATCCGCACACGCCTAAAACCGTCGGATAAAGATGCTCCCGCAAGCCACGCTTTACGGGCGACTTTTGCCCCCCACAATCGGGATACGAATCACCATCCGAGAACTGAGAATGAGCGCCGTCAACGCTCAGACTGCGGCGGTCTCTTTTCTCCTGGCACATCAAAGTAAAGATAGTCGGGCGATGGTTCCTGCCTTCGCAGAACCGGACATCCATTCGCCGCCTCAGGTCCCGAAGGACGGTTACAGAAAATTGAGTGAGTGTACTCCGCCAGTCTTGAAACAATTCGGAGAGAGCCTCGGGAGTTTGATCTCCGTCGCTCAGTCGGCAACCAGCAGGAAAAACTGACCGGCAACACGAGTTTGGGTTCAACTGTTTCATCTGCTTCCACCGTTCGAATGGCGGACAGAATCCTTCTCGGCGCGAAGCGCAAAGCACAAATCACACAAGATCGCCGCCTCCCGCTTTCTGCATTTCCTGTGCACCCTCTGTGCAGAATACGCCTTCCCCTGCTATGAGATTGTGCCGCGGCCACCGCTGCATAGCGAAAACCTCCGCGACAACGGGCCAATTGCAGGGTCTCTCGAGGCGCTCTCGGTCCCCGGAGTTCTGTCGAGAATCGGTGGCCGTGATTTCCTCCATTGCACCAATTTTATGGAATTGACCGCGCAAGGTTTCACTCGTACAGTCTCCATCACTTTCGCAAGGAAACTGCACCCACAAATCCCAGAAAATATCAGCGAGTGAGAAATTGAAAAATTCGTTCTCCAGGAATTGATTTGTAATCGGAATCACGAACTAGAGATTGAGAATCAACAATCAAAAATTCCTAACCCTCCCTCCCCGAGGCGGGGCGACGTGAGAGCAACCATGAAATGGAAAACGTATCGCACTCGCTTTCTGGTAAAAGCAAAACAGCTGAACTCCAACCTTAGTTTCATTGATGCTCTCGGCCGTCATCACAGCGGACGTAAAGGAGACTACTTGGTCGAGTCCTCCGATGGCGCATTCAATATCACTCCCCGGCGAATCTTCGAAGACGTCTACGTAGCTATGCCGATGGGGCAGCGCGGCGCCTTTGTCGGCTTAGCGGAAACCGAACCAGTTTGCCGCAAGGCTCCCCAGCCCTACCGGGAAAGGCGCGGAACTGGTCTCCAACTCATGTAACTGGAACCGTGTGACCGCCACCGCGGGTGGTTTTCTCGGGTGGCAGATCGGCAGAAGTCACTGACTTTGATTAGAGCCCTTGTGGAAAATGAGTCCCTCAACCCGGCATCTAGCCCGTCATTATTGAGGATACAATATGTGGTGTTTCTCTCTTGACAGGCCCTATAGGCTGGAGTAATGTTTCACTCCCAAGCAAGGAATTTCACCCACGAGGCGAAACGTCAGGAGAAAAAGTGGACGGTGCCGGGCCAGAGGTGACCCGGCCCGATCCCCAAAACAGCGGTGCAAAAAAGGGGCCCCAGTACATTATCGACGTCCTGAAGCCTGAACGCCGGGAATCCTGAAGCCCGAAATTGTGCGGTGGCCGTTCTCTCGACCCTCCCCCGGGGGAACGACAACATATTGATAACTTAGGCATTTGCAAGCTGACTCAAGGGCTATGGAAAAATCCGTCTAGCCTGCGACGGCTACTTTGAGGAGCCCTCGATGGAAGGTCTAACTCGCTTGGTTGTCGAGTCCATGTCACGGCATGGGTTTGATAGGCCTTTGGACTATCGCCGCCTGCAATGGTCGCGTTGGTTCGCTTGTGAGTCTCCGCACAGTTTGCTCCTGGTCCCCTGCAAGCCCGGTGTCGTTGCCTTGGCTGAGGAAGCTCTGGGGCCGGGGGAAGCCTCAGTCGGAGGCAAGCGCATGTTAGCCGTCTTGAGATTTTGCGAGGCTGAAGACATGGCCTTCGTTCTGGATCGCATGTTCGCACCCGCCCATGCGATGCGCTCCAGCCTGGTCGCGGGTCATTGTTTTGTTCGCTTTGTGGTGATTGAGGACGTCGTTCAGCGCGTCACTATCTGCAGCGCTCTGAACCAGTGGATGATTGCATCTGCCGACAAGGCTTCCGGCGCCACCGGAGATTTCACCTCTTCACTGGAACTGGCACCGTCTTTGGCCGCGCCCGCGCCGTCGGCGAGTGCCGTCCAACTAGATTCCGGCTTCGCCGCGAACATTCACCGTCCGTCCCCGCTGCCCTCCGGTTTCTGATCGGAGCGCAAAGGGGACACCTTGGAGCCGTATCGCAGAACAGGTTCGTGTCCGGGCACGCCTTTGAGGCGTGCCGAAAGAAGCATTTCAATGACTTTCGCGGCTAGCCGCTGCTTTCCAGCTCCAATAAAGGGGCTCAAGAAACAAGCGCCACAGTCATTAGAATCTAATATTTAGGGAGAAGCCCATGTCTGAAACCCGCGAAAAGGCCAATGTTGCAGAGTCCAACGCGACCGCCCCAGCGACCCCATTTGTTCCGGACATGCCCAGGAAGAAAGCGCCAGGCCTATCGTTCCGCCGCTCCTTCACCAAGCCCGGCGTCTCTCCCTATGACGAAGTCGAGTGGGAACGTCGCTTGGCTCAGATCACCGACGCCCAAGGCAATGTGATCTTCGAGCAGAAAGACGTCGAGGTTCCCAAAGACTGGTCCATGACAGCGACCAACATCGTCGCGAGTAAGTATCTGCATGGCCACGTTGGTACGCCCGAGCGCGAGAATGGCGTCCGCCAACTCGTCGCTCGCGTTGCCGAAACCATCCGCAATTGGGGATTGGCCCAGGGCTACTTCAAGACCGCCGAAGACGGCGCCACTTTCCATGACGAGCTTGTACACATCCTCGTCCGCCAGTACGCGGCCTTCAACTCGCCGGTGTGGTTCAACGTCGGATGCGATCGCATCGAGCCCAACTCCGACGCCCGCAACTGGCACTGGAACGCCGAAGCCGGACGCGTCGAGTTCGGAGTCACGGGCTACACTACGCCGCAGTGCTCCGCCTGCTTCATCAACTCGGTAAAAGACTCGCTCGACTCCATCCTCACTCTGGCCAAGACCGAAGGCATGCTCTTCAAGTGGGGATCGGGCACCGGAACCAATCTTTCTCCGCTGCGTTCGTCGACAGAAAGTCTCAGCGGCGGAGGCACCGCCAGCGGTCCACTCAGCTTCATGAAAGGATTCGACGCCTTCGCCGGTGTCATCAAGTCCGGAGGCAAGACTCGCCGCGCCGCCAAGATGGTCATCCTTAACGTTGACCATCCAGACATCATCGACTTCATCGAGTGCAAGATGAAGGAAGAAGCCAAGGCTCACACGCTAGTCGCCGCTGGATACGACGGCTCCTCGCCCGACTCCGAAGCCTACTCGTCCATCTTCTTCCAGAACGCCAACAACTCGGTCCGCGTCACCGACGACTTCATGTACGCCGTAGTCCGCGACACCGACTTCTCTACGAAGTCAGTCAACGACGGCCGCGTGATGCAAACCTACAAAGCCAAAGATCTGCTCAAGAAAATTTGCGACGCCACGTGGCATTGCGGCGATCCCGGCATGCAATATGACACCACGGTAAACCGCTGGCACACATCGAAGAACACCGCCCGCATCAACGCCAGCAACCCGTGCTCCGAGTACATGTTCCTCGATGACTCCGCCTGCAACCTGGCTAGCTTGAATCTGCTGAAGTTCGCGCCCAACGGAACCTTCGACGTCGAAGCCTACCGTCACGCCGTCGACGTGCTCATCACCGCGCAGGAAATTTTAGTCGACAACGCCGGCTATCCCACAGAAATGATCATGCGAAACTCGCATGACTATCGCCCGCTGGGATTAGGCTTCGCCAACTTAGGCGCGTTACTGATGGCCGCCGGCCTCCCCTACGACTCCGACGCCGGACGCGACTACGCCGCCTGCGTGACGGCAATCATGTGCGGCGAAGCCTATCTGCAATCGTCGCGAATCGCCGAACAATGCGAGCCCCTGATCCCAGCCACCGAAGCGACAAGAAAAAATCTGGCCGAAACAAATCTGGGAGCCGGCATAGGCACCGCTCACGTAGGGACAGCCGCCCCGGCTGTCCAGTCCGAGCGCAGCGAGGCCACGCTCCGCAAAGATCGCAGCGAAACCATGCCCGGAGCCGCCTGCCCCGGCTGGTACATAAACCGCGAACCGTTCCTGGACGTCATCCGCATGCACCGAGCATCAGTCAACAACATAAACAAATCCAACGTCCCCACCCCACTCTACGAAGCCAGCAGACAATGCTGGGACGAAGCCCTAGCCCACGGAGAAAAACACGGCTACCGCAACTCCCAAGTCACCGTGCTAGCCCCCACCGGCACCATAGGCTTCATGATGGACTGCGACACTACAGGTGTGGAACCTGACCTCGCGCTTGTGAAGTACAAAAAGCTCGTCGGCGGAGGGATGATCAAGATTGTGAATCAGACTGTGCCTACGGCGCTGTTCAAGCTGGGGTATGACCACGATCAGGCGAATGCGATCGTCAGCTACATCGATGCGACCGGCACGATAGAGGGCGCGCCGCATATTAAGGATGAGCATCTGGCGGTGTTTGATTGCTCGTTCAAGCCGGCCAAGGGAACGCGGTCGATTGCTTACATGGGGCATCTGCGGATGATGGCGGCTGCTCAGCCGTTCATCTCGGGAGCTATATCGAAGACCGTCAATCTTCCGGAGAACGCTTCGGTCGAAGACATCATGGAGGCTTATCTTCAGGCCTGGAAGCTGGGGCTGAAGGCGGTCGCCATTTATCGCGATGGATGCAAGAAGTCGCAGCCACTTTCGGCGGCGGGGACCAAGACTGCGAATTCATCGAAGGACGACTCGCGGACAGGAGTGTCCGCGCCCCACGTAGAGGAAGAAAATCTCGACGCGCCTCCGCGTGCGGTGCGGCACCGGTTGCAGGAAGAGCGGGCGTCGATCACCCACAAGTTCAAGATTGGAGACCACGAGGGCTACATCACGGTTGGGCTCTATCCTGACGGCAGTCCGGGCGAACTGTTCATCACCATGGCCAAGGAAGGTTCCACGGTCTCGGGGCTGATGGACAGCTTTGCGCTGGCCGTGTCCATTGCGCTGCAGCATGGCGTGCCGCTGAAACTGTTCTGCGAGAAGTTCGCGCACACCCGCTTTGAGCCTAGCGGCTGGAGCGGCAATCCCGACATCGGCTACGCCAAGTCGATCATGGACTATATCTTCCGCTGGCTGCAAATGCGTTTCCTCACCGGCCAGCAGCAGATACTGTTCGAGAATTTCAGGCCCAAGCTGTCGGCTGTCAGCTCTCAGCCGTCAGAGGCCGGCGATCTGAATGGATCGTCGGTCCCGAAGCCTGAAGCCCGAAGCCTGAAGCCGGGTTCGATCCACGCAGCCGATGCGCTGTCGAGCATCGTGGATCTGGGTGACGCGCCGACGTGCAGCTTCTGCGGCAGCATCATGACGCGGAATGGAAGCTGCTATCGGTGCATGAGTTGCGGGAGCACGAGCGGGTGCTCGTAGAGAGCGGTAAGTATGGCTGTAAAAGTAATCAAGGACGGCCGAAGTGGGGGAGGCATATCACAGAGACGGGCAGCGAAGCGGAAAAAAATCCCGGGCAGAGTCTAGCAATGTTGGAAGCGCCGCTCTTCCACGACGGGGTGCGTACGTGGGTTCGCTCTGCGGGTGGAAAACAGAAGGTCTCCTCCGTTCGCTTCGCGAACCGTCGGTGAGTCTTCTTTCTAAAAACGGAAATCCCTTCCCGTAACGACCTCTGTCAACCCCCAGAAAAATATTCTTAACTCCTCCACTTGCCACGCTTGTCACACCCTTTCCAGGGCCTCACCCGAGATAAAATTGCTGTAGTTATGATTAGCGTTAGCCATAAGCAATACAGGCCTGCACCCTAACCGGTCCTGCCGTCGAGTGCTACCCCGCCGCTAAGTCCCGATTCCAGAATATTTTAGCTGCAAACCCTTGGTTACAAAGATTTTACCACGCTGCCCCTCAGATCCGACTCTCGCAACTCATATTAAGCAAAGAATTTAACTGACCCGGGCTAGATCCAAAAGGCTACGAGCTAAGAGCCAAGAGCCCAAAGCTGAATACCCCAATCCGAAACTTTTCCCCAGCTCGTACCTCTAATGAACTGGCTTAAGGAATCAGACGCGGGAGGATAGTCATGTCGAGCACTTCTGTTCGTATCTTTGCCATGATGCTGATGTTGCTGGCCGGCACGCTTGCCTGCACGGCGCGGGCTGCGGGGAATGGGGCGGCGGTTCCGGGACCGGCGGTCGATGTGGTGAAAGCATCGGCTCCTGGGCAGGCGACCGCGGTGGTGGCGGGCGGATGTTTCTGGGGAATCCAGGCGGTGTTTGAGCATGTGAAGGGCGTGATCCAGGCGACTTCGGGTTACTCGGGCGGCTCGGCCAATACGGCGGAATATGAGACGGTGAGCACGGGCGCGACCGGACACGCCGAGTCGGTGAAGATTGTTTACGATCCGTCGCAGGTGACCTATGGCGAGTTGCTGCGCGTATTCTTCTCGGTGGCGCACGATCCGACGGAGTTGAATCGGCAAGGTCCGGATTCGGGCACACAGTATCGGTCGGTGATTTTTTATGGTGATGACGAGCAGAAAAAAATTGCCGAGGCTTACATTGCGCAGCTTGATCAGGCCGGCGCGTTCAAACGGAAGATTGTGACCCAAGTCGTGGGGTTGAAGGCGTTCTATCCGGCGGAGGCTTATCACCAGCATTATGCGACGCGGCATCCGAATCAGCCGTATATTGCGTTTAATGATGCGCCCAAGGTGGAGAATTTGAAGAGGAGTTTTCCGGAGCTGTGGGTGGGGAAGCCGGATCTTTCGGCAGCAAAGTAAGGAGTTCGCCATGTTTGGTTCTGATCTGGATCGGGATGCGGCGGTGAACTTGCGACGGCGGGCGTTTCTGGGAGCGTCGGCTGCGGCGGTGGCGGGCGTGGCAGCGTGGTCTCTGTGGAAGTCGCCGCTGATCGCGGCAGCGCCTGCCGGCTCGGATGCGGGTTCTAAAGAATCGGAAGTGACGATTGTCCAGTTTTCCGATGCCGGGAAACGGCTGCAGAAAGTGCGAGTGCCTAAGGTCGTCAAGAGCGATGCCGAGTGGCGGAAGCAGTTGGGATCAAATACGTTCGACATTACACGGCGCGCAGACACGGAACGAGCCTTCACGGGACAGTACTGGAATGTGCACGATAAGGGTTTGTACCGCTGCGTGTGCTGTGAGAATGCTCTGTTCAGCTCGGACACGAAGTTTGAGTCGGGAACAGGATGGCCGAGCTTCTGGGCTCCGATTGCGCAAGAGAATGTTCGCGAGATTCGAGACTCGACCTTCGGCATGGTTCGGACAGCGGTGGCTTGCACCGAGTGCGACGCTCATCTGGGGCATGTATTCGACGACGGTCCGCAACCGACCGGGCTGCGCTATTGCATGAATTCGACATCGCTGAAGTTTGTGAAGCAAATTTAGAATCGCGGCCTCGCCCGACAAGGCGATGTGCCGGACGTATTCAGGCAGCGTTGCATCTAAAGGCTATTGCGGCAATGTGATGGCCGTGCACTAACCGAACCTACGGGCTCTGTAAAGTATCCTCCTCCCGCGTTTATTCCTTACACGCGATTCGATCAACCATCGTCTAGTTTCCCGCCACAGAGCGCGACCCAGCACTTTTCCGTTGGCAGTCGACGCCTCCAACACAAGCTTGTTCGCAAGCCGGGCACGCCATGGCTGATCGCCAAGACAGGGAGAAGCGGCCTGCCGCGATGGCTGCTGATTGTGTTGTCAGGCGCCGTATGGAAGGCGTGGAGTTCGCGGGAAGGTGAATGGTGCTTATCCTCAAGGGCGTGCCCTTGCAATGCCACACCGCGCACCGGTTCGGCAGGCCGCAGGCTCGCGCGGATCCTGGCGCCCTCTGATCCTCTGAATCTGCCTCGACTGCCCAAGGAACTGGAATACCGCATTGTAGGCCACGACTCAGGCGAGCGCTCCGGCCCAAGCAACCGCCAGCGGACCGGAAGTCAAGCTCCCGTTGGAATCGAAATCACTGCGCTTTGCCGTGATCGGCGACAGCGGGACCGACAAGCGCGAGCAGTACGAAATTGCAAAAGAGACGGAGATCTACCGGCAGAAAGTTGGCTTTGATTTCGTCATCATGTTGGGCGACAACATATACCGGGGCCATCTTTCAAAGGACTTTGCGGAGAAGTTTGAGCAGCCCTACAAGCTTCTGCTCGACGCAGGCGTGAAATTTTATGCTTCGCTGGGAAATCATGATGACTCCAGCTAGGAGCGGCTCTATAAACCTTTCAACATGGGAGGAGAGCGCTACTACACATTCCAAAAAGGTGATGTAAGCTTTTTTGTGCTGGACAGTAAATCACATGGATCCGGCGCCCAGTTGGCTGGCTGGAGCAGAGCCTTCACAACTCAAAGGCTAAATGGAAGATCTGCTATTTTCATCATCCGCTGTATTCGGATGGGAAGTATCACGGGGATCTGCGGCGCAAGTGCTGCCGATTTTCAAGCGGAATGCTGTGAATGCGGTGTTCTCGGGCCACGAACTCGTATATGAGAGGCTCAAGCCGGAAGAGGGCATTCGCTGCTTTATTCTGGGCAATTCGGTCAAGCGTATGACCCATGATTTCCGTTCGAAGCAAGATATGGAAGTGGGAGTGGATACGGACCGGGCATTTATGATCGTGGAATTCGCCGGTAACTTGTGCTTTCAGACCATCTTTGAACCGACGGACATCCGGAGACCACAATGGACGAAAACAAACCAGCAGCAAAAGACGACAGCGTATTGAACACGATTGCTCGAACCGTGGGGACGACTGCGGGCATCATCGTCTCCAAGGCGGCACAGTTTACGGAGGCAGCGGCACAAGCGTCTCGTGTGAGCAAGCGAGCGAAGGCGCCAGCACGGAAGGCTAAAACCACGAAGGAAAGAGTGGTGGCGCGGAAGAAAAAGGCTGTTGCTCGGAAGAGGCCCGTTAGAGTGAAGAGGGCGGCCAAGCGGGCGACTGGGGGGAGAGCTAAGGTCGGCGGTAACTGAAGCGCGTCGAGCTACGCGCATCTTGCCTAGAGTGAGTTTCCGCTGGCGGAACCGGGGCCCCGACCTGAGTTAGGCTCCGGTCACAAAGAACTGATTGTCAGGTGTTGTGGCCGGGTGTGCGGCCACATCATGAACGACGTCGTGGCGACGCTCCGGGCCTTTGCGATTCTCGAGTACGCGCACGCGGCGCGCGGGAATATTGCTGGGGTCGAGGCTTGAGAGGCGTCCGTCGCGCACCTGGAGGTGGAAGCGGAACCAGTCGGTGCGGAACATGCGGCCGGAAGCATAGAAGGTCATCGCCGCCGCAACCTGCCCTTCAAAATCGGCGTCCGTACAGGCGAGTAGGCGTTTGCTGATGTTGTTGGTCCACGTCATGCCCCCGACAAGAGGGTCGTTCAGGAACCAGCGCTCCGATGGGACTGCATGCGTGAGCTTACGCAATTGAATCATTTGCAACAGGACTGAAGGTCTACCCAGATTGGTAACCACGATCCGCGCCTCGCTGGGGGAGATGCGCTCCAGTTTGATGTGCAATTCAGGCGACCATTCGCGCTCAAACTCCTCGCGGGCCAGCGCCAGGCCTTTGTCGGTGGCCTCGACGTAGCGGAGCGTAGCGCGGGCCAGGATCACGCTGAAAAAGCAGGTTACAACGGTGGCCATCACTGGAATGTAGCTGATCAGTGTGGAAAGTGGGACTGGGAACGAGCGGATCGAATCGATGTGCATGGGACCGTTGAGCCCTCCCGGCGCGCGCGACGGTGCCGAAGTGACGGGCATTGTGGAGGTCCATGATCCCGCACGCCGGAACTGGTATTGAACGCAGTCTAACAACGCAGTCTAACGACGAGGGGGGCTGCGCTCTAGATACGCAAGGTGCAGAGGCTGGGACTGCATCACAGAGAGACTTTGGTAACGTCGGGACGAACTTGCAATTTCGGCTAAACCCGGAGCGATCTTACAAATGTTCCGGGTGAAGAACAGACGACCCTCAGGGGCTAAAACCCGGGTTCTTTGACTCGATGATGGCACGGCTGGAAGCCGTGTCCTTCGCAAAACCACTTTGTCGACGGTGCAAGGGGTGGGGACTACTCGAGCACGCTGTCGTCGAGCTTCTTGCGGCCCCAGTCGGCGGCGGCCTGAACAAAGGCGAGTACCACGGGATGCGGCTTCTTCTCCGTGGATGATAGCTGGGGCTGAAAGAGCGTAGCCAGGAAGAAGCGGTGCGTGGGCGACTCGATAGCGCGGATTTCACCGCCAGCGCCGCGGGCCACGATGGGAAAGCCGGCCTCCATGGCGCACCATTCGTATTCGGGATTCACTTCAAAGTTGCAGAAGAATTCTTCCTTAGTCGTGTCTTTATTCTTACCGTAAAACGATTGCAAATAGGAACCGGGGCGCAGGCGGATCTCGGGGACAGCTCCGGAAAGTTTGGGGGCATCTTTTTTGCGATTGGGCACGGCGCAGGCGACCGGATAGATAACGATGTTTTTCGATCCGGAATTGTTCTCGGCAGTGTCAGCGTCGGCGATGCCGACGACGTTGCGGGCGAACTCGATGAGGGCATATTGGAATCCGCCGCAGGTCGCGAGCAGCGGCCAGTCGCGGCGGCGGGCGAACTCGATGCCCTTGAGCATGCCGTCAAAGCTCTTGTATGGGCTGCCGGGCGCCGCCCACAAGGCGTCGAAACTTTCAAGAATCTTCTCAGCATTGGGAGCGGTGAGCGAGGGCGTGGGCAGCCACTCGGATTCAACTTTGAGTTGCAGCTTGCGGGCAGCGTGCTGGATGGAGTCGGTGGTGGCGTGGTGCGAACGAAATTCGGGATTGAAGTCTCCCAAAACTCCAATGCGAACGGCGTCGGCCACGCGGGTATTGTACTAGAGGGGATTGCGCTGAACGGGAGAATTGCCAGAGGGTCGTTGAGGAGAATGGTGCGCGCTACTTCGATAGTTAGGCCGGGAAGTGCCGATTGCCGACGTCCGAATTTCCACCTTCCAATTGCAATTTGCAGTTACAGCAAGTGCAGCCCGTTGAACAGAGTGTATAGACAGGCCAAAACCAGGGCGGGACCTCCCCAGATCATCAGCGTTGACTTCCATCGTAGCCTACCGGCGACGGCCTGCTGGCTGCGCCAGGAAATCATGAAGGCGGGGTTGTTAGTGCCCTTCATCAGAACGATCGGCGGACGCTGATCGAATGCGTCCGACTTGGCCGCGACCGAATTGCGTGCGACGTCTTGGGTGAGAGTTGGAGGAAGAGGCGTAGCCCGGCCAAGTACTCCGGCATTTGTGTTCCCCTCGCCATCGACTGGAGGATTCGGCGCGGCGTCGGAGGTGTTTCGGCTTGCGAAGGTTGGATCCGAGTTCACCTGCGCGGTTGGTTCTCCCAAGCCAGCGGCGGCCCAGGCGGCTGGATTGGAGATGCCCGCTTTGACCAACGCAGCGGCAATCTTCTGCTGCTGGGTCATGTCCGTGGATTTCGCGGGACCGGTCATTGGCGACAGCCGGATGACCTGAGAAGTACGAGCGCTCGCATCAGTCGTGTGCGGCTCAGGCAGCAACATGGTGTCAAGGTTCTCTTCTCTTTCGTTTCCGAACAAGAGCGATGAGGACGCAAACGATATCGAAGCGCCAGCCAGTGACTGCAAGGCGCTTCGGGGAGTCGAGAGCAGAGATTCCTCCTCGCGTGTGGGTTGCGGCATGACTTCGATCCCGGGATTGTCGGCCAACGAGCCCAAAATGAAGAGCGCGTTCTTGGGCTTGATGCAGTACTCCTCGACCTTGATCTTGTTGTCGGTGTCGACGCCATGACGCGCGAGGAATGCGCGGACGTTGCCGGGAGCTGGATCTTTGGTGGTGAAAAGCGCGTCGCTGAATTCCTCGAGAAAATCGCAGTGGATGTCGAGGTCAGCACCGCGAGGATCGACCAGCACGCGTCCGGTATTGTCGTCGAGGAAGAATGGCAGATGCATGCACTCAGCCGCGACTTTAACCCACTCGTTGCTTTTGCCCTGGCGTTTCCACTCCCAAACCAAAGTGCGGTAGTAGTAACAAGGACGGGCGCTGATGGGCGCGACCATGGTGTACGGCCCGATCGCGAGGCCGCTGAGTTCGACCATTCCCATGGAGGCGCTGCGAATCTTCGAGAAGGGCGTGTCGAGGATAAGGTGGCGACGCTGCAGCAAGCGGAAGCCTTGAACGAAAGAAAAGACGCCGGCGCAAAGTCCAATGACGCACCAGAACTCGACGGAGGTGGGCGACGATGATCGAAGAAATGCGGCGCAGAGAGCCAATGAAAGAGTCCGTGGGCTGGTGTTTTGACCGAGTGCGTGCCCTCATCAGCGTAGCGAAGAGAGAAATGCGGGCGCAGCAGAAAAGAATGGATTGGGCTTACGTTAGTAACGGAGACCGCGTCCGCTACCGAACAAGAGGACACGGACGGTAGAGCAACGACGTTTAAACCTGGCTTAAATATCTCGTAAGGAAGGAAATTGATTAGCGAAGCAGCGACTCCACTACCCCGTAAGCCCCGTCCAGTGCGGCATCCAGCGCGCCAGCATCTTTCCCGCCAGCCTCAGCCAAGTCCGGACGCCCGCCACCTTTGCCGCCGACCTTCTCCGCCACCGGACCAATAACTTTGCCTGCCGGCACCCGGCCAGTCAGATCCTTGGTCACACCAACGATCAGCGATACGTTTCCGTTCGACGCCGAGCCCAGCACCACCACCCCAGAACCAATCTTGTCGCGGAGCTGATCGACTAACGTGCGCATCTGCGGGCGTTCCAGATTGTCCACGCGATGAGCGAGCACTTTTACGCCTTTCACCTCTTTCACTCTGTCGCCGATGTTGGCCGTGCTCGACGACGCCGACTTCATCCGCGCCTGGTCGAGTTCGCGGGTCAGCCGCTTGATCTCAGCGTCTTTCTTTCCCAGTTCAAGCTTCAGCGCTTCTGCGGGAGAGTCCGAGTGCGTGGTGATGGTGGCGACCACGCCTTCCAGTTGATGATCCTTGCGGAAGTGTTGCAGTGACCCTTGGCCCGTCACCGCCTCCAAGCGCCGCACCCCCGACGACACGCTGCCTTCTTTCAAAATCTTGATCAGCCCAATCTCGCCGGTCGCGTCCGTGTGCGTGCCGCCGCAAAGCTCAGTCGAGAAGTTGCCGATCTTGACGACGCGCACTCTGTCGCCATACTTCTCGCCGAATAGCGCCATGGCCTTGTACTGGTTGATGGCCACGTCAATCGGCACCTCAGCGATGGTCTCGACTTTCTGATTGCCCAGCGCTTCCCGGTTGATGATATCTTCGATGTCCTGCAACTCCTCGTCCGCAACCGCAGTGAAGTGTGAGAAGTCAAAGCGCAAATGATTCGGCGCCACCAATGACCCTGCCTGCTTCACATGCTTGCCCAGCACCTCGCGCAGACCAGCGTGCAGCAGATGCGTAGCCGTGTGATTGCGCATGGTGGATTGTCGAATCTCAGTGTTGACCACGGCGTCGACTTTGTCACCCACGCGGATTGCGTGTTTAGCGATGACCTGATGCGCGCGGACCCACTGAATCGGGGCATAGCAGCCTTTCACTTCGGCGACGACGGTGTTGTGATCGTCCGAGTAAAGCCATCCGCGATCGCCGACCTGTCCGCCGGATTCAGCGTAGAACGGGGTGTGATCGAGGATGATCTCGCCTTCATCGCCGGGCTTGAGTTCTTGTGCGCCCCGCCCATTGTGGATGATGGCCAGCACTTCGCAGGAGTCGGAGCGAGTTTGGCGGTAGCCTTCGAATTCAGACTTTGGCAGTCGCTGGTATGCGGGATTTGCAGTCTGCTTGGTGGCGCCTTTCCAGGAGGCACGGGCACGGTCGCGCTGCTCGGACATGGCACGGTCGAAACCCGCTTGATCGAAGGCGATGCCCTGATCGCGGGCCGCGTCCTGCATGAAGTCGAGCGGCATGCCGAAGGTATCATAGAGTCTGAAGGCATTGTCGCCCGGATACGTCGCCGTGAAGCCATGCTGTTTCAAACCTGCCACGAGATCACGCATCTGACCCCGGAGTCCGTGGCCTTCGCTGGCAATCTGAATCTGATCTTTCAACTCCGCCTTCCGCTGGAGCCCGTCCTGCGGACTACCGCCTGGTTTGACACCCACAATGTCGGGGACTCTCTTGTTCCATTCATCCCGGGCGGTGGCGAAAAGATCTCGCTCTAGCCTTTCAAGGCCAACATCCAGCGTGTGAGCAAAGCGACTCTCTTCGGCGAGGACCACTTTGGAGATGCCCTCGGCCCTCTCCTTGAGTTCGGGATAAGCATTTTGCATTAAGTCCCGGACCGTGAAGGCCATTTGATGTAAGAACGGTTTGGTTGCACCGAGCAAACGACCGTGAGTGATCGCGCGACGAATGATCTTGCGCAGAACATATCCCCGGCCTTCATTTGATGGCAGCACTCCATCCGAGACCAGGAATGTTGCGGCGCGCGAATGGTCGGCGATGACACGAAGAGACGCAGCGACACGAGAATGAGTTTCGCTGGAAACCTCTTGGTTGAACGGTACACCGGTCAGGTTGGCAGCCCGTTTCAGCAAAAGTAAAAAGAGGTCGGTGTCGTAATTCGAGATTTTCTCTTGCAACACCGCCGCTAACCGCTCTAATCCCGCACCCGTATCAATCGACGGCCTGGGCAGAGGATTCAGGTTGCCGCCAGCGTCCCGATCAAACTGCATGAAGACTAGGTTCCAGATTTCAACGTAGCGACCGCAGTCGCAGGTGAAAGCGCAATCCGTGTGTCCCTGTTCGGACGCGGCCGGACCCATGTCATAGTGAATCTCGCTGCACGGGCCGCAGGGACCGGTATCGCCCATCTGCCAGAAATTATCCTTGAGGCCCATCTCGTGGATGCGATCTTTGGGCACGCCCTGCGCGACCCACAGGTCGTAGGCTTCGGCGTCGCGCTCAATGCCGGCCTCGCCTTGGAAGATGGTCACGTACAGCTTGTCTTTCGGAATGCCGAACCATTGCGGCGAGGTAATCAGCTCCCAGGCGTAGGCAATGGCGTCTTTCTTGAAATAATCGCCGAACGAAAAATTTCCCAGCATCTCGAAAAACGTGTGATGCCGGTTGGTGAAGCCCACATTTTCCAGATCGTTATGTTTGCCGCCCGCCCGCACACACTTCTGCGAGCTCGTCGCCCGCGTGTAGTCGCGCTTTTCCAAGCCGAGGAAAACGTCCTTGAACTGGTTCATCCCCGCGTTGGTGAACAAAAGTGTGGGATCGTTCGCCGGCACGAGCGATGACGAATGGACCTCCTGGTGCCCCTTTTGCACAAAGAAGTGCAGAAACTTGCGTCGAATTTCAGAGCCAGTCAGCATGCGCGTGGGAAATTAGAATGATCGTAAACCTTAATTTTAGCATTCAGGGCGGAAGGCCGATGTTCAACTGGTCACCGATCCTGTTCTAGCGCAATTCTGGCCGCTGGCGTGCTCAGTTATAATGGCTCGTTACGGCGAAGGAGTGGGCATGGCAATCGAGAAGACCGATAAGATCTGGCATAACGGCAAGCTCATCCCCTGGGACGAGGCCACAATTCATGTGATGTCGCACGTGATTCACTATGGCTCGTCGGTCTTCGAAGGCATTCGCTGCTACGCGCTGCCCACCGGCCCGGCGATTTTCCGCGCCCAGGAACACATTGAGCGGTTGGTAAATTCGGCCAAGGTCTATCGCATTGATCTGGATTTCACGCGGGAAGAAATCGTCAAGGGCATGGTCGAAACCATCGCCCACAACGCAGTATGGCCCTGCTACATCCGGCCCATAGTTTTGCGCGGCTATGGCGAGGCAGGGGTAAATCCGTTCAACTCGCCCACCGAAATCTACATCATCAATTATCCGTGGGGAAAATACCTCGGCGGCGAGAGCGAAGGCTGTGACGTCTGTGTTTCCTCGTGGACGCGCCTCGCTCCCAACACCTTGCCGGCCATGGCCAAGGCGGGCGCGAACTACATGAACTCGCAGCTCATGAAGATGGAAGCTATCGTTAACGGATACGCCGAAGGCATCGCGCTCGACATCCACGGACTCGTCAGCGAAGGCTCAGGCGAGAACCTTTTCATTGTGCATCACGACAAGCTGATCACCCCGCCGCTGGGAAATTCCGTGTTGCCCGGCATCACGCGCGATTCAATCTTGCAGATCGCGCGCGACCTGAACATTCCGATCCTCGAGCAGATGATCCCCCGCGAAATGCTCTACATCGCCGACGAAGCTTTCTTCACTGGCACCGCGGCGGAAGTCACCGCCATCCGGTCTGTGGACAAGATCAGCGTCGGCACAGGCACAACCGGCCCGGTCACCAAGGCGATCCAAAAAGAGTTCTACGCCATCGTCCACGGCGAAAAGGCCGACCGTCACAACTGGTTCACTCCAGTGCCAGTGCGCAACAAACAGCCCGTCAGCGTGTAGCGGGCTTTCCATATCCTGAAACCTCACTCACAGCTAAGGTGGCGGACAGTCGGCTCCCCAATTTCACTTGCGATGAAACCGAGGTTCTTGCTTGCCAGCAATTTGCCGCCAACCATTCTGATTTGCAGTTACTGCAAGACGGCCGCTGCGGTTTGCTCGACCGCAGCCTCTTGAATTTGAGCCATCGCTGCTGCCCGCGAGGATTCTCCAAGCCCCCCGGCTTTTGGTTCTCAGCATGGATGAAGTTGCATCGGTCAATCCCACGAAAGCCAGGATGTGCCGCAAATAAGGCTCCTGATAGTCGTATTGGGCGGTCGGAGTACCCGCGCGATACGAACCTCCCCGCGACGTGATCACTAACTCTTTCTTCCCCGCCAGAGGACCCTGGGGGCCATTCGGATTGAAAAGAACCGTCCGACCCCCGCGGACGACCTGGTCGATCCATGCTTTCAACAGAGCGGAAATCGCAAAGTTGTGCATGGGCGCGCCAATCACCATCGTGTCGGCAGCCAGCAGCTCTTCCTCCAGCGTGTTCGAAAACGCGAGCACGTGTTTCTGAGAAGTGCTGCGGCTGGCCGGGTCCGAGTAAGCGGCGAGGGTCCACTCATCCGTGATGAGCGGGGAGGTGGGTTGTCGCCAAGTCGCGTTCTATGACTTCTCCCTTCGGGTTCTCTTTCTTCCAGGTCTCGACAACTCTGGAAGTGAGTTGCCGCGAGACGGAGTTGCGGCGTGCGCTGGAATCTATGCGAAGTAATTTCATAGGACCTCCGGTTTCAAACCTTTAGATCACGCTGGTTGGCTATTGGTTACCTTAAATAACTATCAAACTTTAAATAATCGTTGTCCCTTTACATGCTAGGGACTGTAAAGTAACCTAGTTGTACGATGGCTACCGCAACTCTGCGACGAGGTGTTAAACCGGCATCTCCTTGTCAGATTGGCAACCTGCTGGAAGTCCTGACCCGGCCGTGGACACTTCACATCTTGTGGGCGCTTAGCAACAATGGTCCGATGCGTTTCGGCGTGCTCCGGCGGCAGGTCGAGGGGATCTCGTCCCGCGTCTTGACAGAAAGGCTTCGCACGCTCGAGGAAAACGGATTCGTCTTCCGCCACTACCAGGCAGTCATTCCTCCGGCAGTGACTTACGGCATCACCGATCGCATGAAGGATATTGAAAAGGTGCTGACCCAATTGGAGGATCTGTCGCGGAAGTGGAAAACAGAAGGTCGGGAGGGCACCCAGGCCAGCCGCACAGGTTCCTCATCATAGCCCTGAATCCTCACACGAAGTCGAGTTAAGGGCGGGAGCAGGCTCGGTAAACTAAGGTGCTGTCCCCAGGCCGGAGGCAGGCCATTACCTAGGTCATCTTGGGGAAGGTGACGATTCGGTTCATCATAAGCAGAGCTTCCAGGAAAACTCTGCGATGAATATTGATGATCTGCTGCGGATTGCGACTGAACGGCGAGCCTCCGATTTACACCTGAAGGTAGGAAACTATCCTCACCTGCGGGTTGACGGCGAACTGCAGCCGTTGACCGACCAACCGCGCGTGAGCGCCGAAGACATGCTGACCATGGCGTTCAGCATGATGTCGGCACGCCAAAAACAGAAATTCAAAGAGACCACGGAAATCGATATGGCCTACGGCGTCGCCGGATTGGGCCGCTTCCGCGTCAACATTTTCCAGCAGCGCGGCAATGTGGGATTGGTGCTCCGCGTCATCCCCACCAAGATTCGCGCGCTCGACGAACTGTTCCTGCCTAAAGTGGTGGAGCAGATCTGCGACATGCCGCGCGGCCTTGTGCTGGTAACCGGTGTCACAGGTTCCGGTAAGTCGACGACACTGGCGGCCATGGTAGACCGCGTGAACTCGTGCCGGGCGGAACACATCGTCACCATTGAGGACCCAATCGAATTCCTGCACCGCGACAAAAAGGGATACGTAAACCAGCGCGAAATTCAGGTTGACACGCCGTCATTCGGAGCAGCGCTGCGGGCCTCTCTCCGTCAGGATCCGGACGTCATCCTGGTCGGCGAAATGCGAGATTTGGAAACCATCTCGACAGCGCTGCACGCTGCTGAAACCGGCCACATGGTGTTCTCGACCTTGCACACCCTGGACGCGGTGGAAACGGTGAATCGAATTATTTCGATCTTCCCGCCGCCAGAGCAAAAGCAGATTCGTATGCAGCTCGCTGCGGTACTCCGCGCCATTGTCAGCCAGCGCCTGGTCCGGCGTTGTGACGGCGAAGGCCGCGTGCCCGCGGTTGAGGTCATGATCAATACCGCGTTCATTCGCGAATGTATTCTGGTGCCGGAAAAAACCCGCTCGATTCGCGACGCGATTGCCGCCGGCACTTCGCAATACGGCATGCAGACATTCGATCAGTCGCTCTGGGACCTGTTCCAGGCGGGCCTGGTCAATTATGAAACCGCGCTGGAGAACGCTTCCAACGCCGACGACTTTAAGCTTCGCATGCAGGGCATCGCTTCAACGGCAGATATTTCGCGGGAGTCAATGCAGTCCGCGGGTTACGGTGGGCGATAGCAGACCGGGCCTCAGGCTTCGGCGTCGCGGCTTCGGAGAATTGAGATTCGCCTTCAACATAGAGTTGCCGCCTTGTTTGGGGCGCGCGTGATGCGCGCCCTTTTTTGTTCGCGTCGCAATGTTTCCCGATCCGATTTCAGTGCTGCGCTCCGACAAATTGCGCGAAGGTCACAATGTGCCCGCCCGGATCTTTGACGCTAATTTCCCTTGTACCATAGAACGTTTCTCGCACGGGAGCGACGACCTCAGCGCCTTTGATGGCGCGAATGATCTCGTTCAGGTTCTCGACTTCCACGTAGAGGAGGGTCGGGCCTTTACGAGCTGCCTGAGAGGTTGCGGCGGAGTCTTTGTCAGCGCTGACGTAACTCTGATACATCAGTTCGACGTTGCCCTTCTGCAATATGACGAAGCCGAGTTCGTTGCCCTCAGGAACTTCCGCGGTCTTTTCAAAGCCCAGGCGCTCCATCCAGAACTTGACGCAAGCCTCGACGTCTTCCACCAACAACACCGGCGTGATTTTCTTTACGGTCATGTTTTCGATCTCTTCCTCTGCCCTTAGCATTATCGCTCAGGCGTGCTCACCCCGGGGCACAGCGATGCGCTTCGGCAGCAAGCTGCCGCAGCGGAACTAACCCTGTTGACAATTTCGCTTCCGACCGATGATTTGCGCTATCGTTAGCTCGCATGTCGTTTCCCCGGCCAAAAAAGCTTAAGTCCGAGGATGAGCTTTACGAATACGCCGTAGGAGCGCTTGGTCGACGCATGCGCACCGTGGCCGAGCTCAAGCGTCTGTTGCGCCCTCGCGTGGAGTTGGAAACGGAGTACGGACGGACGCTGGTGGAATTGATCATTCGGCGGCTGAAAGACAACGGCTACCTGAACGATTCGCAATATGCAGCCACATACTCCTCGCTACGTCGCGACAATCAGAAATTTGGCAAGATGCGCGTGATCACAGAATTGAAGACTCGCGGAGTGCGCGCCGACTTGATCGACAAGGCGGTGAGTTCGGCGTACGAAGGCGTGAGGGAAGAGAAGCAAGCCCGCGACTATCTCCGGCGGAAACGGCTGCAAAAACCGAAAGACCGGAAACAGGTGGCGAGAGTCTTTCGGCACCTGGCGCGAGCCGGCTTCGGCACGAAAACCATCATGACAATTCTGAAGAAGTGGGATGTGGACGACGACACCCTCAGCGCGTTGGAGAGTGAGACCGCGTAAGCCCGAGCATCTCGCGCCGCGGCGACAGCGGTAGGTGGCATTCGGTTTCGGTCCGTGGGGAACGTTGAGAACCGGACCGGCACCGCAGGACCATCGATGGTTATCGGGTTTCGGTCCCCGTAGGGGCTATGGAGAGTTGCCCGGAGTTCCACGCCGGGTCCGCACCGGATCAGCAACCGCGTCCCGGAGGGACTCGTGAAATTCATCCCCCAACGTATTCACCAAAGATTGTTCGGTCGTCCCCTTCAGCTTCGCTCAGGAACAGGCTCTGCGTGACGCAGACGTGTCTGGCCAACTTCCCCGGCGTAGAAACACCGGGCTATTGTCACCCGTCCCTACGCGATGGAGCGCAGGAACCCCTCAAATCTATGTCACGTGATGCAGCTCGGTCGGTGAAACAGGACTGGCCTTTATAGTACTGCCCTTAGAATCGTTGCCATGGACCATCACACGGTTGCCGCGATCAGCATTACGGGTACTTGCCTGGATGTGATCGGGAGTCTTTACCTTGCTTACGATTTGCTGGGCGGTCAGCATGGCCCTTTGCGATTGCTTACCCGGGTTGTGACCTATTCCGTTGTGTTTGGAATTGGCTACGGTCTTGGACTTGGTCTTTTCTTTGGCCTAACTTCTGGCGTGGCAAGCGGCGTCACGATTGCGATTGAGCTCAATCGAGCAGCTCGGGGGCTCGACCACTATTCGTTGTGGTGGGAAGGATGGTTCAGCGCGATACGAGGATTTGCCTTTAGCACCGGCCTATATCGGACTCTGGGCCTGGAATTTGCCGCCACCTTCGCCATTCTGCTCAGTGTGGGCCAAATCCTTGCGTATTCTCGCGGCATGCGTCCGGCGCTCGACTACGCCGCGACCGGCAAGCCGCGCATCACCCGCCGTCACGCTTGGGGAATCCTGGTGCGAACGCTCGGCTACACCGTGACGGCGCTTCTGTGCAGCGCTCTCGTGCAGCACGTCGACCACGCGTGGACGTTTGCGATTCGCATTGGGTTGGTGATCGGCATTGTGACCGGGATGGGCGGTGCAATAGTTCCGTTGATCGAGTACTACGCTGACAACCTTCCTGAGCGGCGGCTGGGGGCCTTTGGTATTGGGCTCATCCTGTGTGGTTTTGCTTTGCAATCCTTTCAGTATTGGCTGGTGTTGTTGGATGTGAGGTTGACGTAGAGAAACAAATCAAAGGGGCCAGAATGCATCGAAAGCCTTTGCCCCGGGGAATTATGTTGGCATTGAACCTCCGGTCGATTTCAGGCGTCCCTACGGGACGACGCCGGCCACCCGATTCCACTGCGACGGCTTTTGGTGCGGCTAAAGGCGAAGTTTATTGTGCGCCTGGGGTTGAGGTGGGTGGCATTCGTGCCGAGGGCGCGGAAAGGCCGATTCCCGCTTCCTTCGCTTTGCTCGGGTGTCGGAATGACAAAAGTTGAGGTGGGACATGTCAGTATCAAGCGTAGGAATGACAAGAACGGTTTAGTGACTTCCGGGTTCCACAGGGGCTGGCGCGGGGACGACGGTGGGTGTCAGACTTGCCTTGACTGTTGTCCCTGGTGGCTCGTCGCCGCGGAAGAATTTTGGCTTTCCGTTTGGGCCTTCTTTTAGGTCGGCGGCTCGCATTTCGGGCATGGCTATGAAGGGCTTGCTGTAGTCGTTGGCGGCGTTCCAGAATAAGAATCCTATGCCGCCTTTCTCTTTGGCGGTCGCGACCTGCACTTTGATGTATTCGGGGGAATAGGTCTTGGTGCGCCAGTGGAAGGCCTGTAGCCAGGGGCGGATGACCACGCCGCTGAACTTTTGTCCGGCGGACTTTCCTCCGCTAACCTTTTCTGCGCTAACCCGGGTGATGAGTTCGAAGCGCTCCATGGATTCGCCGATGAAGTGCTCGGGGGCGTCTCCGGGGCGGGCGATGTTGTCCATGCCGAAGAAGTGTGAGGGATAGATCATGGGTGAGAGCACGTCGCAATACTTGGCCATGCCGACGATGTCCTGTCCGGTGTGGGAGAGGTCGACGGGGCGCTGCCAGGCCATCACTCCGAACACGTCGAGTGAGAGCAGCGCGCCGGTGGGGTGAATCTCGGCGTAGGCCTTTTTCAGGAAGGCGGTGATTACGTCGGAGCGCTGGGGACCGCGCAGGGCGACGGGCTTGGCGGCGGCTACGCTACGGCCAGGCTTTTTCTGTCGCGCCTCCGGGGCTTGGTCGTTTTCGGCGGCGATCCCAGGGCTTGCGCCGTGGGCTGCCTTCTTGCGCCCCTTCGGGGCTGTGTCCGAGTTGGCATTCGCGGCTGGAATTGTGCAGAGGGAATCGCTGCTTTCAACAGCTGTGGAGGTTCCGCCTTGCTTCGCTTCGGTGGGGCGGCCGAGGGGGCCGTCTCCACATGGCCCGGGGACGCGCTCCGCTGCGGACGGCTCGCTTGAACCCTGGGCGGAACTAGCCGATCCTGCCTGGAATGCGAAGCTGGCGTCTTTCTGGTCGCCTTCGGCGGGGAAGCGGACGTAGTCGAACTGAATTTCGTCGGCGCCTAGCTGGGCTACGTACTTGGCGAGGGCGATGTCATAGTCCTGAACCTTGGGCTGAGAGGGATCGGTCCAAACCAGCTTGCCGTTTTCGCGCCACGCCTGTTTCGTCTTCTTTGACTGCACGGCGAGCTCGGGATGCTCCTTGACCAGCCGCTCGTCGCGGAAGATGGCGACGCGGGCAATGGCGTGCATGTTCTGCTGGTGCACGAAGTGGATGAACTTCGGGACGTCGTGAATGTAGACCTGATGCTTGCCCAGCAGCGGATGCTCGAAGGGTATGGTGACGCTGCCGTCGGAGTCTTTGATGTCGAAGACGATCGCGTTGCCTCCTACTTCGCGCCAGTGGCGGATAATGCGAAGTCCGTGATCGCTGCCTGCCATGATGCCGGTCAGGTAGATGGCGCGGACTTCGAAGTCTTTGGCGACAGGGACGGTCTTCTCGACGATGGGCGCGGGGAGAATTCCGGGGATGACTACGTTTTCGTTGGCTTTGAGGATATTGGCTTTATGGTCTACGTTAGATTTCCCGTTGACTTGCCGGATGGCTTCGGCGAGCTCAGAGGAGGTCAGGTAAGAAGTCTTGTTCAGATACCGATGCGCGACGGTAGGGATGCTCTCGCCGCGCTTCGCGGTGTATATTTCGGTGCCGGGGGCGGCCGTGGGTTGCAACGCGGGAATGTCGGCGTGCTTGACGGCCGAGATGCTGGCCGGCTGTAACTGGGCGCTGGACTTCAAACCGCTTTGGGAGCCCCCCGCCGGCGATACGGCTACGGCCTGCTTGGTGGATGCACTTTGTTCCTGCGGCGCCACGACTCCGGAAGGGCGCGGGCTGAACCATGCGGCCCCGCCGAAAAGAAGACATGAGGCTGATGTGACAACCAGGGCAAACCAGCGGCGCAAGACGTCCTCCTTGCAGACTCGCTTGCGATCTTATCGGGCGCATACTGCGCTCGCTAGTTACCGCTGGACACCCCCTCTTGGTTTTTGTCTCGTCGAGGTGGCGGCTCGCCCGGCGAAAGTTCTGAACCTCTCATTTTGGTGTTCTGGAATGGCGGACGGCCATAGTGGGAAACCCCGTAGAGCCGCCGCTGGGCAGGCGCAACGCGGTAGTTGGCCTTCCCGGATGCGCAAACTGTTTCTCTTTTCTAATCTTCACCCTCCATCGTCTAGATCCGTAACCTCTGCCAGCGACACGAGATACTGGTTCCACGTGCGGTGCGATTTCATGGCCAGCCGCTTGCTATTTCCCAATGAGCCGACCGGACGGCTACGATCGGCGGTGCAACTGAGAATGACGGTTTTTGTCGTTTCCAGAAGCTACGGTCTGGTGATAAAAGAAGGCCAGCAAAATCCGGCAAGAGGCAGACAATAGCCGAGAAAACGGCTCGCGAAAGGGACAGACCCTGGGTAAAACCGGGCAAGCGACTTTATGAGAACGAATCTGGCCACTGTACTCGATCCCAACCGCCGCAGTAACGATGCGGGGGAGTTTGAAACCGCCCTCCGCCGCCGCATTGTCGGCCAGGAGCTGGCCATCGAAAAGGTGGTCGAAATCTTCCAGATGTTTCTCGCCGGGCTCAACGCCCCTGGTCGACCTGTGGGCAACCTGTTGTTTTTGGGGCCTACGGGATCGGGCAAGACCCGTGTGGTCGAAGCCATGGCCGAGGCTCTGTTCGGCGACGCCCATGCCTGCATCAAGATTGACTGCGCCGAGTTTCAGCACTCCCATGAGATCGCCAAGCTGATCGGCTCGCCTCCGGGATACCTGGGACATCGGGAGACTCACCCCCTGCTCACGCAGGAGGCGCTGAATCAGTGGTTTACGGAAAAGCTGAGGCTCTCGATCGTGTTGTTTGACGAGATTGAAAAGGCTTCCGACTCGCTGTGGCAGTTGCTGCTGGGCATTCTCGACAAGGCCACGCTCACGCTCGGCGATAACCGCCGCGTCGATCTTTCGCAGTGCATCATCATTCTAACTTCAAACCTCGGCGCCAGCGAGATGACGAACCTGGTCGAAGGGACTCTGGGTTTCGCTCCTAAGACAGTGCAAATTGATGGCTCTTTCGACGACAAGATCCAGCGTACAGCGGTTGAAGCGGCCCGACGCAAGTTCACGCCTGAGTTCATGAACCGAATCGACAAGACGGTGGTCTTCAAGACTCTGCGCGACGAGCACTTGTCGCAGATTCTGGACATCGAACTGGGCATGGTCCAGCAGCGCGTCCTCTTGGCTGCCGGGACGAATCAGTTTGTGTTCAACTGCACGGCTCAGGTAAAGGAATTTCTGTTGAAGGAAGGGACCGATCCGCGTTATGGCGCGCGCCATCTCAAACGGGCCATCGAGCGACATCTGGTGTTTCCGATGGCGAGTTTGGTTGCGACTGGACAAGTGAAGCTCGGCGATTTTGTGCGCGTCGATATGGTTTCGGAAGACAAGATGATTTTCGTGAAGGAAGCTGAAAACGCCATGGCTCCGGTTTTGCTGGAGCGCTACGGTGCTGCCGCCTCGACCCAGCCCGCCGCCCGCGCTGCGCGAACAGCCGTCAATGGCCGCCGCGATTTAGGCGCGAGTCCCAGCGCGGAGAGCAAATAGTTTTTTGAGATTTACCCGACTCGCTTGCCCGCATCTCGCGAGTCATCCTCAGTGCGCCGGAATCCTCCGGCGCCTTTTTTGCTGACATTTTGCAAAGAAAAAGCGGTCCGGAAGAATTTCCGGAAAATCAGCAGATATTGATTGCCATTGAGAATGACCCTACTTTTCAACCGTGTGGGAAGGCTTGCCAGATTGACCAGGACGGAGGGTTATGGGTAGATATGAAACCGAGACACGAGCCGTAAGCCCTTCATGGGAAGTTGGGAGTTCCTGTTGCGGCCCGCGGGTTTCCGCTGGATTGACAGATTAGGGCGCCGGCAGAGGAATTCGGCCTTACGTTAGCGTATGGGGTGGTTATCCCCCCGCTTTGAGTTCCGTAAGAACCTGCTTGGCAATTTCTTTCAAAGTTTCGAACACGCCAACGCCCTGAAACGCCACCGCTTCGACGACAGCTTCGTTCTTTTTGCGCAATTCCTTATTCAGCGTTTCCGCGGGTAGAACATTCGGCAGGTCCCGCTTGTTGAGCTGAAGTACGTAGGGAATCTTGTTGAAGTCGTAGCCGTGCTCTTTCAGATTCGACATCAGGTTTTCCAGCGCCTCGACGTTTGCATCCATCCGCTGTTCTTGCGAGTCGGCCACAAACACGATACCGTCCACACCGCGCAGGATCAATTTTCGGCTGGCGTCGTAGAAGACCTGTCCTGGTACGGTGTAGAGATGGATTCGAGTTTTGAACCCGCGCACCGACCCCAGATCAAGCGGCAGAAAATCAAAAAACAGCGTGCGCTCGGTCTCGGTGGCGAGGGAGATCATCTTGCCCTTCTGCTGCTCCGCGGTCTTCTGATAGATGAGTTGCAGGTTCGTAGTCTTGCCGCCTAGTCCGGCACCGTAGTACACGATCTTGCAATTGATCTCGCGGGCTGCGAAGTTGATGAAACTCAAGACTTTCCTCAGAATACGCCGAACACGCCGTTGCCCTGGCGTTCGCACGCAAAGTTATCCCTTAAGGGCTGCTCGACTTTATATCATACCGACCGAGCCGGTGCAGGTTACTGAGGTGACCCCTGGGGGTGAGGCATGGCTGATTGTCGATTTTTGAGGTTGATTGAAAAGCCCATTCGCGAGTGAAAACTGCGGGACAAAGTTGATGGAGGTGGGAGATAATGTCATCCCTATCGTCCAGCGGGCACCGGATAATATCCATACTTCGCATAAATCTTTAGTCCAGGACGTTGCACCTTAACCTCGATGTCCCGGTATGCCGGACCTGCCTTGGGGGCGGAGTATCCCAGCGTGTACTGGTTGCGCGCCTCGGAGGTAATCTGCGAGTAAGCGTCTTCAATCGCATTGCGTGAGAGCTCGGGGAACACCTGCCCTCCGCCGGTTGCGGAAACGTACTTAGGAAGAATGTCGCTGTAACCCATCCGCGGCAGATGCAAGCGCTCGATCTTGCTGTAGACGGGAAGGGCGGCACTGTCCAAGGCTACCGCCTTTACTTGGATTCCCTGTGCCAGCAGCAACCTCTTAACGTCGCCGTAGCTGGCGGTGCTGCCATATTCTTTCCCGTCGCTGATCACAAAAATGACTTTCCGACGCGCCTTGTCGCGCTTGCTCAAATCGAGTGCCGCCCGCAAAATTGCGTCATTCAAAACGTGCGCTTCCTTCGGTGGCGTATTCACCGGCACAACCGGAGGACCTCCTACCGGAATCCCGTTCACCGTTGGGCCCGAGGCCATGGGTCCGCTTAAAACCGGCGGACCGTTATTGTGTCCCCGTTCGGTTTTCATCTGATTCAGCACTGCTGTCAATCTTTGTGTCGGGCCGCCAAAGTCGCTGACTTGGCTGACTGTGCTGCTATAGGTGTAGACGGCGATCTCGTCATACGGGCTGAATGCGCCGACCAGCGACGGATAGGTCTGGTTCACCTTCTGCACGGCTACGTCGGGCATACCCAGGTCCAAAACGATCGCCACCGACAGCGCAAAGGGATCACTGGTGAAGAATGTTAGCTTCTGTGGTTTGCCGTTTTCCAACACGATGAAGTCTTTGGGAAGGAGGCCGTCGACGGGGCGTCCGTCGGGGCCCTTCACTGTGACCGGCACTTGCACGAAGTTGACGCTCAAACTCAGCTTGTAGATCTGTTCCTGGCCTCTGCTCTGTTGCTTGGCTACGCTTCCTGGGGGTGCCGTCGTAATGGGCGGCGGCATCGGGGGCGGAGGGGTGGCGGGCTCGTCACTGCCAGGTTCGCTGGTTGGCGAACTTGGAACTCCGCTATTTTCCGCTCCAGGCTGACCCGTTGGCGGCTGCGTCGTGGGCTTCTCTTCTGGCGGTGGCGCGGGTTGTGGCAGCTTTGCCGCGGGCTGTACCGCAGAAGGAGCATCCGGGACATCTTGTTGCTGGGCTTGGGTTTGTCCTTGATTAGATTGCGGATTGGATTGCGTTTGTGAAGCTTGGGCGGCCGTTGTCGTCGTGTTGAGACAAAAACACAGGACGATAATTGGGGCCAGCGGTGCGGCAATTGTCATCCGTTTCCTCGATCCCGAGCCTCTAGCCACGGATCCCTTTCGTTTTGGGCGGATTCAAACCCCCGCGTCCGCCCCCGAAAAAACATCTTTATCGAACCTTCGGATGCCAAAGCGAGCACCTAGGCTGCATCCAAGTATCTACGCATAGACTAACAAATATCCCAAAGGGACTCCCCAATGCCCAGCAGTGATTTGATGCGCAGCTCGATTTCAAAGCTACTTTCATTCTCATGCTTGGGGTTCGTGCTGGCTTTGCTGGCGGTCGCACCTGCTGTCCTCGCCCGGACGGGATCGTCGTCCGCCCAGACCCCAGCACAAAAGCCAGACCAGAAAAACGACTCATCCGGCGACCAGCAGGGGCCCACGGAGACGCTCAAAGTCAACGTCAAGGTCGTCCAGCTTTTCTTCAATGTGAAAGACAAGAAGGGCGCGCTGATTCCCAACCTGACCAAGGATGACTTCGAGATTTTCGAGGACGGCAAACCGCAAACCATAAAATACTTCTCAGCGGAGTCGAATCTGCCGCTAACCCTCGGCATCCTCATTGATTCAAGCGGCAGCCAGCAGAATGTGCTCGACATGGAGAAGCAGGTGGGCGGCTCTTTTCTTAGTCAGATTCTCCGCGATAAGGATGAGGCTTTCGTCATCAGTTTCGACATCGACACCGAACTCCTCCAAGACTATACCAACGATGTTCATCGGCTGAAGGCCGCCCTCAACAAAGCAAAGATTAACGTGGACCATGCAAGCGGAGGAATCCCGGGAATCGGCGGTGGACCTATTCCTAACCGGAATCCGGCCGGAACGGTGCTCTATGACGCGGTCTATCTCTCATCCCACGACATGCTCGCCAAAGAAATCGGGCGCAAGGCCATGATCTTGCTCACCGATGGCCAGGACGAAGGCAGCAAGCTCAAGATCAAGGACGCCATCGAGGCCGCACAGAAATCCGATTCGATTGTCTACGTGCTGCTGTGCGCCGACCGCGGCTCATACTTCAGCATGGGCATGTCTTACAACGGGGAAGGAGAAATGCGAAAGCTGACCGAGCAAACCGGAGGACGCGTCATCAACGTGGGCAACAAGTTCGAGAAACTGAAAGAAGCGTTCGACCAGATTGCCAACGAACTCCGAAGCCAGTACAACATCGGCTACACGTCAACCAACGACAAGCTCGACGGCAGCTATCGTAAGCTTGAAATCAAATCGAAGCAGAGCTACAAAATCCAGTCGCGCGCGGGTTACTACGCCACCAGCCATGAGGGGAATTAGTTAAACCCGGTGTGACCAGTCATCGCTGGAAGCGCCGATTTTGCCGCTGTGGCGAGTGGTAGTCACTCCTTGCAGGGGCGCGCTCAACGCTCACGCCAAGTGCACCTTTCACGGTCATCTTCCCTCCCCGCGCAGTCGGCACACGCGCGAGCGCCATCGCAGTTAACGGACGCAGCATCCAAGTGGGGAAACGTTGGCGGTAACCGGTACCGGCCAGTAGAAATCCCCATACCGCGCGGGGCTTGATCGAGCCCATTCTGAGCGAAAGCCGCACAACCGGTGCACGCCAGCGGAGTCAGGGGCCTGCCATCCTGGGCGGACTCTTTTCTGCGGCGCTGCCATCGGTTGGGTTAAGCTACCCTGGAGGAGATTTCATGCCGCCGACCAATCTCTCGCCTTTTTCCCGGCGATCTTTTCTGCATCTGTCAGGCGCTGCTTCCGCGGCTGCCGCTTTCAGCATAATGACCGAGCCCCTGTTAGCCGCGGCCAATCGCCCCAAGCCGCTCGCCAACGACAAAGATGCGGTCTTCATCGACGCTAATGAAAATCCGCTTGGCCCCAGCCAGCCCGCACGTGACGCCCTCGCCGCGATTATCCCGATGGGTGGTCGCTACTCCGACGGTTTGACAGAAGACCTGGTTAACACGTTCGCGCAGATGGAAGGCCTGGCTCCCGATTACGTTCGCGCATTTGCCGGCTCCAGCCCGGCCCTTCGTTTCGCGGTCATCGCGTTCACTTCGCCGCAGAACAGCTACGTCACTGCCGATCCCGGTTACGAAGCTGGTATGTTCGCGGCAGAGGCGGCCCAAGCCCGGGTGGTGAAAGTTCCTCTTACCAAAACCTATGCTCATGACGTCAAGGCCATGCTCGCCGCGGCGCCCGACGCCGGACTCTTCTACATTTGCTCGCCCAACAATCCAACAGGCACGGTCACGCCACACTCTGACATCGAGTACCTTGTCGAAAACAAACCCAAAGGCTCTGTTGTAATGGTCGACGAAGCCTACATACATTTCGCTGATACGACCTCTGCTATTGATCTCGTCAAAGCCGGCAAAGACGTGATCGTGCTACGAACCTTTTCGAAAATTTACGGAATGGCCGGTCTGCGCTGCGGATTCGCCGTTGCGCGCCCGGAGCTGCTCGAAAAAATCATGAACCGCTCCGGCTGGAACTTCATGCCCATCACTGCCGTGGTTGCCGCGTCAGCCAGCCTCAAGGACCCGCGCTTGGGTTCCGAACGCAAGCGCATCAACGCCAGCGTTCGTCAGGGAACATTCGATTGGCTCGACCGCAGCCACTACTCGTATGTACCGTCAGAGTCTAACTGCTTCATGCTAGATACGAAGCGTCCGGGCAAGGAAGTGATCGAGGCGATGGCGCGGCAGCATGTCAGCATCGGGCGCATCTGGCCGGTGTGGCCTACCTGTGTTCGCATCACGGTGGGTACCCGCGCGGAAATGGATCGTTTCCAGGCTGCGTTTCAAAAAGTGATGACCGGCGCCACCGCGATGAGCTTGCGTGGTGCGGACTTTCTGCGCAGTTCTCGGGAGGCGCCTCGACGGCGGAACCTCGCGAGCACGTTCTCTTGAGAAGTTAAAGACAACTCAACGAGCTGCAGGTTCGAATTAGGATGGCGGGGGAGCCTGACTTTCCGTCGGATACTCAGAGTAACTTAGATTGCCGTTGACTTACTTTGACTAATGGTGATTACGAAGTCGTGTGTTGAGTTGTGTGGGCGTGACCCAGGTTGGTCTTTCCTAACGTTATCATCTGGTGCGCCCCCTTTGATCTTCTACCTAAAAGTAGCTAAATGTCCCGCGAGTCGGGGTCCGCAGCTTTACGCGATTTGAGGGAACAAATAGCCCGGGAAAATGATCCCGAGAGGCTGCGTGAACGCATGCTAAACATCCACGTGCTACTCAACATGATCGAGGATCAGGTTGCGAACCTGGAACGCCGGCAGTTTCCACGAAGCCACTGAACCCCTGATTTCTCCCTTATCCCCGCCCTAGATCTCGCCTTCGCCAACACTGGGGCGTTCAAAACCAGCTGGCCGTGTGTAATCTCAATTGATCGAACCTTCAGGCTGGAACCGCATCACTGAGTCAGAACTTGAACTGCACGTCGAACTGCATGCGGCGCGGAGGTTGAGCGGCTACCGGCCTTCCGAACAGAGGAGAGGAAATTGTTCCGATATACGTAATGTAATTAGGGTGGTTCAGAACGTTGAACGAATTCAGCGAGACGGAAATGACCTTGGCTTCTTTCTTCTGTTTCGAGAGAGGGAAGTCGTGGGAAAGGTTGAGGTCCAGACCGATCAGGCCGGGACCGTGCATGGTGTTGCGGGGAACGACGGCGGGACGGTCGTTGATGATGCCGTCGTGATTGTTGTCGGCGCCAGTAGTGATCGTGACCGGCTTGCCCGAGTAAAGGGAAAGACCGACCCCCAGCGTGAAGAAGCGGGTTGGCTGGCTGGAGGCAAGCAGGTCGAACTTGTGAAGACGGTCATTGTCGGAACGTCCCCAGTCGGCGGAGGGATTGTAGCTGTTGACGGGAAAGAAGGTGATGCCGCTGGTGTTGTTGTCGGTGCGGCTGAGTGTGTATTGAACTTGCCCCGCAAAATACTTGCTCGGCTTGCCGCGGAAGGTGAGTTCCAGGGCGTTGCCCTTGAGGTATCCCTCGGACTGAATCTGGCGGACCTGGCCGACGGTTGGGTTGGGGCGCACGTAGTTTCCGGCTACCAGCACCGGCGCGTTGGCATCGACCGAACGGAAAGAATTGATGCCGCGATTGCCGATGTAGACGGCGCTTGCCGTACTCTTGGCCGTGACTTGCCGCTCGATTCCAATGCTGTACTGGAGGGTGTAGGGGATGCGGAGGCGCGGATCGAGTGTAACCAGGCTGGTGGGCACCCGCGACAGCACGCCGGGGTTGATCGGATATGAAACCAACGGCTGATCGACGATGAAGCGCAGCAGGTTCACGCCGTTGAAGTGGAGCAAGTCGCCGATGGGGCCCGGGCCGGTGCGATCGTAGAAGACTCCAGCGCCACCGCGAATGACGGTCTTGCTGTTCGCGGTGGGAGCGTACGCGAAGCCGACGCGCGGAGCGAAGTCGGTGGGAACATCATGGAAGTAATTCTGCGAGTAGTAGCGGACACCAAGGTATAGAGAAAAATTCGGTGCCAGACGGATGTTGTCCTCAACGAATGCACAGATAACCCTTTCCAGAAAAACTAGGTGGCCACGGCCCGCTTGCAGTACGTAGGTGGTGGGAGTGCCTGCGGCGAAATCGGTGCTGCTGGCGAAAGTGTAAGTGCCCGCGCGGTTGGTGAAGTCGTCGAGTCCACGGCGGCTAATGTCGGGAATGTCAATGCCAAAGCTGAGCTGGTGCTTGCCGCTGGCGTAGGTGGCAAAGTCTGTTCCGTCAAAGTGATATTCGGTGCGGCGCGAATCGGCTTGTGCACCGCCGGCAGTGAACAGTCCAGACACCGTGAGCTGAGGATCGACACCGATGCTGCTCACGGAGTTGTCATAGTGGCCGAAAAGAAACCTCAACTGGTTCAGCCAGTGAGGCGAGAACTGGTGCAGATGGCTGACATTGACTTCGTGCTCAAGAAAACGCGTGTCGGTGCCGGCGCTGGGGAGAATGGTCCCACCGACGGATTGATTTTTTACCGAGCGGTGTTCGTAGGAATAGCCGATCCAGAACTGGTCTCCGTTAGAGAGGTCGTGGAAGATGCGTCCTGAGCCGAAGAAGTGATGAGTGGGATTGGGAATGGTCTGCGAGACCGGGCCGAGACCCAGCGACTCGGCGGCGGCGACGGCTTCGGGATCGATGATGGCCTGCTGGTCTTGCAGGTCTTCATCGAGCGCGAGCAGGAAGCTGGTGCGCTTGCTTTGGCCGATGGGTCCGGTGACTGAGCCTTCGTAGTACTGGCGGCGCTCGGGAGGCTTGGCGATGGCAAAAGCATTGCGTGCGTCGAAGACAGAGTCGCGAAACAGAAAGTTTAGTGAGCCATGATAGGACGGAGTTCCGCTCTTGGTGACGATTTCCAGACGGGCGCGGCCGGGGCGCGAGAAGCGCGCGGAGTAAGGGTTGTTATTGATTTTCACTTCCTGGACGGCCGAGGGAGTAACGCCGGGTCCGTTGGCCTCGATGCCATTGACCACGAGCGTGACCCCGTTGGTTCCCGTCGCATTATCGTCAAGAAAGCGGGACATAGTCGTGACGTAGTCCTGGTCGAAGACGGGGACGCGGTCGAGCGCGTTGCGATCGATGAGGGTGGCGTTCTGGTTTTCCGAACTCTCGGTACTGACGAAGGGGACAGAAATTCCGGTAGCGACGGTGACCGTTTCGCTTCGAACCGCAATCTGTAGAGTCACGCGAAGAGGAGACCGGCGCCTGGCTGCCAGGGTTGTGTTGACGCGGGTGTCGCGGAAACCTTCGGCGTGAAACTCGAGGATGTAATTGCCGGGTGCAACGTTGTCGAAATGGAAAGACCCGGCGCTGTCGGTGGTCGTCTGGGCGACAGCTTTATCACCAGAGGCAAGCAGCGATACCTGAGCTTGGGCTATAGCAGCGCCGGAGGCATCGAAAACAGTTCCGGCAAGAGATGAAGCAGGCACCTTGGGTGGCGCATCTTCGGAGAGCGTCGCCGCTGAGGGGCGGGCCGGGCGGTCGAGAATTTGGGCAAAGAGCACGGCTGAGGAAAAGCTCACTGCCGCGACCAGGGTCCAAAAGGAGTGAAGTCTCATGCAAGCGCCTTGGAGCCTTACCTACTGCCGAGGTCTTATCGATTCAACAGCGCGGAGATACTGAGATCATTATCACAGCAACATGAAACATTCCTGAAAGATGGCGAGGAAGTGCGCCGGTCAGATCGCCTGCCGAAAGTGCGAACTCACTGGGGCGGTCGGGACCCAGTGATCGCGAACTGGAGACTCGCGACTCAACGGCGCATTCCATCTTTGTTGCTCGAGAGATCTGAAGTGGTTGGGTTTGGCGTGCGGCAAGACGGCCGGTGACTACATTCCGATTACACTCGCACGCATTCCGCGGGCTTTCTTCAAATTGCAACAGGCTGCACTCGCGCAGCGAGACACTCGACGGGTGGTTACTGAACTCAACACGGCGGCGCGCTGATCGTGCACCGACTACTGAAAAACTCATGCCGGGCCTCTATCGACAGTCTCCTACTCCGGCGTTTCTCCCCAACCCACGCGCCGGCCCTCGGCGCTACTCTTGTGCGCCAGCACAATCGCGCGCAGGGTTCGCAGCGCCTGTTCAGGGGTCACGTCTAGCGCGAAACCCTTCTCAATCGCATCTCGGATGTTGGCATAAAATCCGCGATAATCTCCGCGCTCCGTCTTTACTTTCTTACTTGCTTCCCCCGCGATGCTCAGGGTCCCCCATTGCTCCTCAGGCTCCTCTCCCCAGTCGGCGCCCCAATCCTTGCCCTCAGGAAACTTCCCTGCACGCAGCCGTTCCTCCTGCGGATCCATTCCATACTTCACCAATGATCCCTTCGTTCCGTGGATCAACAAATGGGGGCCGGGCGCAAACGCGATTATGCGTGCCCGCAACATTGCCCGCAGCCCTGGATACTCCATGCAAACATCGAAGGCATCGTCCACCTCCGATGTGGCGCGCTGGCAAAATGCCGAGGCCACAATCGCTTGTGGCTCACCGAATAAAACCAGAGCCTGATCGATCAGGTGCGGTCCCAGATCCCACAACACGCCGGCTCCCGGTTGATCCTTGCGCTCGCGCCACGCGTTTGCTTTCGGCTGCGGACGGAAGCGGTCAAAGCGTGCCTCGTATTCTGCGATCTCCCCGAGCGTACCCGAGTGTACTATCTTCCTCAGTGTCTGGAATTCGCCATCCCACCGCCGGTCCTGATAAACGGTAATCAGCCGTCCAGCCTTTGCCGCCAGTCGCACCAGCTCTTCGGCCCCGGCCAGCGTCGGAGCGAAGGGCTTGTCCACAACCACGTGCCTCCCCGCGGCCAAACATTCCCGCGCTAGTTCGAAGTGCGAGTCATTCGGAGTGGCCACAACGCACAGCAGGATGCTGGCATCGGATAGAAGTTCGTCCATGGTTCGCGCCAACCGCACATCCGGATATTTCTCTCGGGCGTGCGATGTCCTGCGCTCAAGGATGCACGCGAGTTCCATTCCCTCAACCGCTTGGATAACCGGGGCGTGAAACGCTTGTCCCGCCAGGCCGAAGCCGATCAAGCCGACTCTTATCATGGTTTCCTTTGTACAACTTTTACTGCTCTCCAATCAAAGCGGACAATCCAGGCATCTATTCCAGAATCCTCCCGAAACCAAAAAACTCCGGGATCCTGCCGTTCCACGTCCCGCTTTGCGGCAGCCCATGTACTTGTTCGGGGGCAACAATTTACAGAGTTCTGCGGATAGCCCGCCATCCCCCGCTGGCTTATACACGAAAAGAATTGCTCGCCGTGAGTGTGGAATCACGGTACGGAATTTACTGGAGGCAAAATGAGATTCGGACCGTTCATGGTGATTGCACTGTTACTGCTCCTGCTGTGGGCAGGCGGCTTCCTAATGTTTCACGTGGCCAGCGGCTTGATTCATCTGCTGCTACTGTTCGCCGTCGTAGCCTTCGTGGTGCACCTCGTCACGGGATCGAGAACGGCGTAGATTTTTCCGGGCCACCGCTCGCGTTCTGGAACTAACCGGTTTCAGAGCGTAAGTCCGGCGGCCTCAGTCCCCGGACGCCGCAGACCATGGGGCCACTCCGACGTTGCCAGAACCAACCAGTTTTTGCAGCTTGAAGAGTGACCCCGGCACGGTGGAGTAGCCTACCGCCGGAAATGCTATCCCCATTTTGGGTACGCATCGAGTGGGGGGACTACGGGCTTTTCTCCCGATCTTTCAGCCGCCTCACGAACTTTAACCCTGACCAGATCTCCGTCACCGCGCAAACCTTCACATCTACCAAGCCAGCAGCCAGCCCGATGGCACGGACCACATTTTCGTCGACATCCGTTGCCATGCCGGAGGTTTTCTTGGGCCAACTCACCCACAGCATTCCCGCTGAAGCCAGCTGTTCAGCGACCCGCGCAAATGCTTTGGGCAATGCGCCCTTCGACTTCGTAAAAACCATCGCAAAGTCGATAGGACCGCGCCTTGGAACCTCGCACTTCGCCAACTCCGCTTTTAATTCAGCACGGACGTCGGCCGGGGCATCTACCAGGCAAACGCGGAAGCCTTCCTTGATCCCCAGTTTTTTCGGAAGCGGAGTGCCTGAATATCCTGGCATGACTTACTTGGTCGCGAAATGGCCTGCCCGAACTGTCCTGCGTTGGATAGGTTGGTGGAAGCCTGCACACGCAGGCTGCCTACTGCGCTGGTGCGTAGTACCCTCGCCGAGCCTTTACCCGCAAATTCTTGTGATCATTGGCCACGATTTCGATTGTACGGAAGTGGCCGTCTGCTTTAAAGTCTGCCGGCCTGTAGGAGAGGGCATACTGGCTGCGCAACTCCAGTTGGATTTCGCCAAATGAGTTGGCCACATCGCGCATTTGAAATGGAAAGAATGCTCGGCCCCCGGTAGCGTCGGCAATGCGCTCCAACACTTTGTCGCCCGTGCCCTTGGTTCCGCTGACGTTAGTGCTGATGGTGTACACGATCACATCAGCCCGCTCCGCCATCTCAATGGCCTCCTCGCGGGTTACATGACTGTGAGTGTCGTCGCCGTCGCTCACCAGAATGATCGCCCGACGTGTGGGTCCGGTATGCGGCACCTTCATCAGCTTGTCGCGGCACGTGTAGAACAAGGCATCGAATAGAGCCGTCCCGCCACCCGGACGCAGTTCACGCACTCCGCGCGCCAAGGCTTCTGTATTGTCGGTGAAATCCTGGGTGACATCCGGGGTGTCGTCAAATCCGATCACCACGGCCAGATCATACCGGGGACGCACCGTCTGGCTCAAAAACTCAATTGCCGCTTGCTGCTCGAACTTAAAGCGGTCACGCACCGAATTGCTCGCGTCAATCAGCAAGCCGACCTGCAGCGGGAGGTTGGTTTCATTGTGAAAGCTGCGCACTTCTTCGACGGGCTTTTTATCATCTACCACTCGGAAGTCAGTTTGCTTCAAGTCAGTTATGTGCCGCCCGTGCTTGTCGGTCACAGTAAACACTACATTCACTTCGTTGGTGGTGGTCCGGATCTTGGGAATCTCTGATTCTGCGGGACGCGTTTGTTCCTGCGTGCTTGCAGCAGAGGGTTGCTGCGCTGGCTTCTCCTCTGCGCTTGCCGGGGCCGGCGGTGCTTGCGAATCCTGCAGGGGACTAGTCGACTGAGAGGCCACTGCGGACCCCATTGGCAGGCCGAGGGCAAAAGCAACAAAGACAAGCCCAAGGGCCTTATTCCGAAAGGCCTTTTGCCAAAAGTGCTTCATCCAACCCCATTATATCCGCAGCCGCACCATCCCGATTCCCTGCCGATCTTCGCTCTGTGCCACGGCGGCGACTGAATGCAGGCTGACAGTTGGAAAGCGCGCAAAAGCCCATGTCTTCCGCATTCTCGATAGGCTTTGATGGCGTTGCTACTTCCCGGTCAGCTTTGCTAAAAACTCCCGCAACTCCTCCGGCAGTTCGCTCTTCAATCCCATATTTTCACCGGTCCGGGGATGCCGCAACTCCAGTTCCGCTGCATGCAAAAAATTCCGCCGTAATGACATTGCTCCCGCAGGGCCGCGTATCTGCCGGGGCGCTCCGTACGTGGCATCCCCCACAACCGGGTAACCGAGCGAAGCCAAGTGCACGCGAATCTGATGCGTCCTGCCGGTCTCGATTTTCACTTCGAGTAGAGTGAATTTGCCGAACGCGGTTTCTATACGTCGAGCCACTCGGTAATGCGTGATCGCTTGCCGCCCGCTGGACAGCCGTGTGGTCATTCGAATTCTCCGCACAGGATCGCGGCTTATGTCTTTGGAGACCGTTCCCCGCTCCGCCTTAACCCGTCCGTGCACCAAGGCCACATAAGCCTTCTGCACTTCGCGACGAGCAAATTGTGCCGCCAGCTTGCGATGCGCCTCATCATTCTTGGCCACCACGATCAATCCGCTGGTCTCTTTGTCGAGACGATGCACAATGCCCGGCCGCAACTCTCCGCCGACGCCGGAGAGGCGGGCGAAGTGATGAAGCAGTGCATTCACCAGCGTCCCCCGATTGCGTTTGTCTTCGGTGGCCCCAGCCCCCACGTGAACCATCATTCCGGCAGGCTTGTTAATGACCGCAAGATCGTCATCCTCGTAGACAATGTCGAGCGGGATATCTTCGGCCATTGCTCGTAGCGGCGGTCGCTGAGCTTCTCCCAGCACGCTGATGCGCTCGTCGCCGTGAAGCTTGAGCGAGGCTTTAGCGGCGGCGTCGTTTACCAAAACTTTCTCTTCAGAGATCAGTTCCTGCACCCGCGCTCGGCTCACAGCTTCAAGCCGTGCAGCAAGAAACTGATCCAGCCGCTTGCCGGCATCTTCAGGCACAACGGAAATAAGGATGGGGAACCCTTCGGGCATTCGCTGGAGAATACTACACACTGTCTTGCAAGACGGTTCAGCGCGTGGCATTGATCACTCGCGTGATGGTTTACATCAGGTGTGCCTTCGCGTCTGGGTGGGTTAGTTCCGGATTTCGACGATCAGATGTGTTCCGTCGCAACTCGTGAGGCATTGGCAAGGGCACGAGAACATCCGGCCAGACTGGACCGAATCGTCCGCAAAATGGAAACTTATGCGGGTACTTGCTGAAATCGTCATTCCACCAGTAATTCTGAGTTGACTACCGCGTCGCTCCCACCGCCTGCGCTGGCAATGTCTTTGACCCTGGACGCCACCACCAGATCAGTCCACCGGCGATCACCAGGCCTATCGCAATCAACTGCGTTCCGCTCATGGCACCGCCGAACACCGACCCGCGCCCCGGATCGTCACGCAAATACTCGAGGAAGAAACGCGCAATTCCGTAGATGAACAGGAAGGCGCCAAAGACCTGCCCGTCAAACTTTCGACGCTTCAGCAACCACATCAGAAAGAAGAAATTCGCCAGTTCGACCGCCGACTCGAAAAGTTGAGTGGGCTCCAGCGGCACGTTCAATGGCGTTCCCGTAATCCGATTCGCCAATGGATTGGTGAAGACCACCCCCCACAAATGATGAGTCTGTTTGCCGTAGCAGCATCCGGCTGCGAAGCACCCAATGCGCCCAATCGCATGTCCGAGCGCCAGGCCCGGAGCAAAGGCATCGCAAGTTCCCAGCGCGGGCATGTGATGCTTGCGCACGTACCAGGCCGCGGCAGCGAATGCCGCGATCAGTCCACCTGAAAAAACTCCGCCGGCCTGTAGCGTGCTAATGCTGAAAATCTCGCGTGGATTCGCCGCATAGATGCTCCAATCATTGATGATGTAGAGTACCTTCGCGCCCACAATCCCGCACAGAACAACCAGAATGCCCAGGTTCCATGCTTCTTCCGGATCTATTCCCAGCTTCTGCGAATTGCGCACGCTGATCCAGAGGCCGATGAGGACGCCGAGAGCAACGAGAAAGCCGTAGGTCGGCAGAAAAAAGCGCCCGAAATGCACTAGTTGTGGGTACACAGTTAGTTTGATGCGGAAAACGACGGAATCGCTACCTGATCAGTCTAGCAGGAACTCCAAGCTGCAGGGCAGCCGGCCTTGCACCTAAGCGGCCTTCTCCGGATGCTGAAAGCACAGCCCATATCCGTCGGGATCGATCACGGTCAACTGTTTCATCCCATAGTCGCGTATCACCGGCTTTTCTACGGCAACACCTTTCGACCGTAAATATTCGTACGCCTCATCTACGTTGGGGCACCCGAAGAAAAGGGTGGTATCGCCATGCCCAGCCCGCCGGGTCGAATCGGGGACTGCGGGGCGCTCATCAGCTTCATAGGCCGTGTTCAGCATCAACGACGCGCCGTCCGCTTGAAGCAGGGCCCAGTCAAAGTGATCCCCGGGTCGCGATGACATGACGAGCTCGAAGCCCATGACGTCCCGATAGAATGCTACGGAGGTAGGCATGTCGAACACTTGGATGAGGGGAGTCAGCCCTGAAATTTTGATTTGCATCGCGATCTCCCACCCTCGTCGCAGGTCTGACGGGGATGAGCCATGATGGCAAGCAGCGGCGATCAACTGCTGAATTGATCCAGCGAAAAAAAATCAAGCCGACCCACTATGCCGTGTGACGGGCCGAGAATGAACCCGTCGGTAGACGTTGGGAACCCGCCGAGACCCTTTAGGCATCTCCGCATGACGGAGCGTCGCACACCGGATCCTAGTTCGAGTCGAGTCCCCGTTCATTCTGCATTGGTTCAACGCGGATGCGCAAGAGGCGAGAGTGAAATAGTTGGCAGGGCGCTTGCAACTAAAGTAATGGAAGGTCCGGATTCACGCTTGCCCGCCAGAGTCTTTCTCAGACCGTACAACGCTTTCCAGCAGAGTATTCTTGGAGCTTCTAACAACTCCGCACAATACGTCTGAGGGTCACAATTGAAAGACGGTCGGCCGCTGGACACCGCCAGCGGGCGTGAACCTGCGCGACCCGACATCAGAACACCTACTTGCCAGCGTTGACCAAGCTGATGCAGTCACCTTGGTCCTTGAATGTCCGCGGAATCGTGAAGGCACTGATTCTTGTTGGTTGGAGGGCCAATTCCCGGGGTCATTGCCACTCCAAAAGGGGGCCCTACCCAACCCTTACCGTGTCAACCACGGTGTTACTCGCCGTATCGATCACTGAGACGGTACTTCCGCCGCTACTCGTCCGTACGCGCGGCCGTCCGGGGTGATCGCGACCACCAAAGGGGACGCTCCCAACTGCTATGTGGCAATCACCGTGTTGCTCGCCGTGTCGATTACCGAGACGGAGGAGCCGAACACATTCGTCACATAGGCGCGGATTCCGTTTAGGAGTCATGGCCCCAGGGATTCTCAGCTGATACCGTTGTGCTGGTTCCCGCTCTGGTCAATAGCCCGAGGGGCGAAATCGTTTACGGTCTGCAGGCGAACGACTTCATCGTTGAAGTTCGATTGAGTACAGAGGGTTGTTTCCTGAGCGCCAACGCTCCCTGCGACTAACGCGAGTAATAAGATAATAAGAACGGAAGGGGTGCTCTTCGCAGATCACCCTGCCTTGCGGACATCCCCCAATACCTGATCCAGAGCCTGCGCCAGTTGGTGGGCGCGCTGCCGGTAGTCCGAACTCCCGTTATCCTGCCTGCGCTTTAAGAGATGGTACTCATCGGCAAT
>WNGK01000087.1_pt1 | contig 74368 bp, 66 predicted proteins | sample 5400601 | NCBI WGS metagenome assembly WNGK01 (sample SAMN13153376, study PRJNA577476) | soil metagenome | isolation source: 60 cm soil or saprolite under Garry oak tree replicate 1 | place: USA:California | collected 2016-06-15
TCGGGGGTAGGAGCCTGTTCTTTGTAAATTTTATCTTGGTGATGGTCCCGCTGACGTACTTCGGATATCAGCCGCTGCTCCGCTCCACGGCTTCCATCATCATCAGCGATTCGGAACCGAAGAAAGCCGACGCCATCGTTCTGCTTGGCGGTGGCGAAGCCGGACGAGCCTGGGGTGCGGCCGATTTGTATCGGGACAAATTCGGTTCCTACGTGGTCGTCACGGCGGAACCGCTGCTTCCTGACGAGGCGGAGTTGCGTAAGATAGGAATCGAAGTTGCCACAGGCCTCGATAATAACGTGAGGATTCTGCGTGCCCTGGGCGTTCCCGAAGAAAAGATTATTCGCGTGGAACCTTATGTTCAAGACACATTCGACGAACTCGTTCACGTCGCTGAGTTGGCCGCCGAAAAACATTGGAAGTCGCTGGTGATCGTTACATCGAATTACCACACACGGCGAACGCGCTTTACAGCTAAATACGTTTTCAGGCGGACTTTCGAGTTTACGGTCGTCGCGTCAAAACATGGAGGGCTCAATCGAAGCGGGTGGTGGCAGAACCGGCGTGACATCAGGACCTTCCTGATTGAATTTGAAAAGCTCGTTGCGTATACGTTGTATATCGGACCTCGAATGTTATGGACGAGCCTAAGAAGTACGAATCCACCAAGCATGTCGTCGGTGGAAAAGCGAATCCAGCTTGCAGCGGAACGGGTTGGGCAAAACGTTTGACAAACTATAGCCGCGGGCTTCAGCTCGCTAGGAGACCATATGAATCTTGCCTCCATTCTTGTTTCCCTTCTCCTTCTCGTGCCTCAGGCCGCCACGGAGAAGACTTCGAAAGGTGATCTGAAAATCACACCGATCACGCATGGCACGCTGATGTTCGAGTACGGCGGGAAAGTGATTCATGTCGATCCAGCGCAGACGGATCTGACAAAATATCCCAAAGCCGACTGGATCTTTATTACCGATATTCACGGCGATCACTTCGACCCGAAAGCAATCGACACAGTGAAGAAAGCGGGCACCAAAATCGTAGCGCCCACCGTCGTGGCCGAGAAGATTGCCGGGGCGGCGGTGATGAAGAACGGTGAAACAAAGGATATCGACGGGATCCGCGTTGAAGGGATTTCGGAATTCGGAATTCGGATTTCGGATTTAGGGACCAGCTTGAATCGACGTGGTTCTCCAAATCCGCAATCCGAATTCCGAAATCCCTGATTTTCTACCCGCCCGCGCCGTCCGCGCTGAAGTAGGCTTCTAAGGAATCCAATTGATCGGTGAGTTCCTCCACTTTCTCATGCAGGAGGTTTCGGATGGAGAGCATGCCTGCCAGCTTGCCATCGATGGTGACGACGGGCAGGTGCCGGATATGCTTTTCAAGCATGAGCTTCAGCGCGTCGTCGACAGTAGCGCTTCGGGAGATGGTCTCGACCGGAAACGTCATGACTTCCCTCATCCGTGTGCTTTCAGGATCGCGCCCCTGGAGAACTATACGAAGCATGACATCACGTTCGCTGAAAATTCCGCGGAGGATATCGCCCTCCACTATTGCGACCGCCCCAATGCCTTCCTTGTCCATCGTACGCACGGCTTCGCTGACCGTTGTTTGGGGGTTTACTGTTACCACCGGTGCTTGAGCGATTCTCAAGAGACCCATATTGTCCTCCTCTCGTTTTTCGCCGTTGATCAAGCTTAAAATAGCCGTTGTGATCAGGAGAAAATACCAGAGATTCGGCAACTTTCGTCCAATTTATCTTTCAAAGCAGGTCCCGATTCCCGAAGGATGGTTCTGGATGGGATCGGAAAATCATTACCGCTGGGAAAGCCCACGGCATCGAGCTTGGCTCGACGCATTTGAAATTGCGAGCATCACCGTCACTCGCCGCGAGTACGCCAAGTTTCTCTTTGAAACAGGACATACTGAACCGGCTGGATGGCACGAGCCTGCCTTCGCTCACCCGGATCAGCCTGTTATCGGCGTGAGTTGGTTCGATGCGGTGACCTATTGCGAATGGGCTACAGAATCACAGCGTGAAATATATCGGCTCCCGACGGAAGCCGAATGGGAAAAGGCATGCCGCGGGGGGTTGGAGACGGCGGAGTATGCCTGGGGAGACGCGGCGCCGTCAGCGGTCGATCACCTCAGTGGCGAATGGACGGGTCCAAGAGCAGTGGCTCAAGGGCGGCCGAATGGTTATGGTCTCTTCAATATGGGTGACAACGTTCATGAGTGGTGTCTGGACTGGTACGCGGAAAACTATTACGCAGTATCGCCGGAAAGAAATCCTCGGGGTCCGGAGGAGGGAACTCGCCGCGTCTCCCGCGGCGGCTCCTGGCGGCATCAGATCAAAGCCTCTCGGGCTGCGCACCGCAGCAGTTTGCCCCCGAGCTATCGGTACACGGACTACGGGTTTCGTGTCGTGAGGGGCGGATGAAACCTTCTACGACGAAGTCGCGATATACCCTTTTCGCGCGCGCACCACATTGCCCTTTTTCGTGCGGATCCGAATCGAGTGGTACTGGCCATCGTCGGCATGCGCCGGGTAGTAGCCGAGCGTATATTGACTCCGTAGCTCTTCTGCGACTGTATCGAGAACCCTTTCCATTTGCGTGCTCGGCCCACCGACGAGACCTTCCGACAGCAGGAATGCGCCGCCCCCGCTGCTGTCCGCAAACGTCCGCAGAACATTCATGTCGACGTCGTCGCGGCGGACCGGCACGCTGGATTTACGCGAAAAGACCGGCGGAAACGTCCAAGTCGACGACCGGCGTTCGGAGCGCTGGGCACGCGGCAGTGGTGAGATGCCCAGACAATATACAAGCAGTTCCGATTCGCGGATTGTCCGGAGCACTTGATCGATGGTTGTGGAACTGGACGTGTCTTGCCCGTCAGTGATGAGAAGAATGGCCCGCTTGTCGTGGCGGCCCAAACGAATCTTCGCGAGTCCCTCGCTCAGTGCGTCGTACAAAGCGGTTCCGCCCGTGGGCAGCATCTTGTGCATGGAGTGAAAGAGTTTGTTTCGATCGTTTGTGAAGTCCTGTCGCACAATAGGCTCGTTGGCAAACGTCATAAGAAAGATTTCGTCGTCCTTGTGAATGCGATCAGCGAACCGATCCACCGCATCGACGGCGGTACGGAGCTTTCGTTCCATGCTGCCGCTCGTGTCCAGGAGCACGCCGACGCTAATCGGCACATCGTTGTCCTGACTGAAATGCGAAACTTTCTGGGGTCTGCCGTCTTCCTCGATGGTGAAATCGTCGGCGGCCAGGTTGCCGACATAACGGCCGCGGTCGTCAGTGACCGTCGCTATGACATTTACCAGCCGGACATCAACGCTGATTTGCGCAGCCAAAATAGCGCTGGCCGTTAAAATGATGAGGAATGACAAAGAGCCGTGAAAGTGGCGTCTCATCTGGTTTCTCCAAGTCTCCGGCCAAAATCGGTGGGCAGATTATATTACGGTTTGGGCTATGATAGGCGCCAGTATGATTACTTCCGACAAGTTTCGTCAAGTGATGGGAAACTTCGCCACAGGTATCACCGTTGTCACCACGCTGGACCAGGACGGCAAGCCGTACGGTCTGACAGTGAATTCCTTTACGTCGGTTTCATTGGCTCCCCTTCTCGTCCTGATTTGTTTGGACAATAGGCTTAGTGGTTTTCAGGCTTTCAACGATTCGAAACGGTTCGGCGTGAGCATGCTTTCCGAACACCAGGAAGATCTGTCGCGAATGTTTGCAAAGAAGGACCTGGAGCGGCCGGACAGCATTTACTTCGAGGGGAAGCTGGGCATGCCCCTGCTCTGGAATTCGCTCGCCGTCATGGAGTGCGAGACCGTCGCGATGTACCCCGGCGGGGATCACACCATTTTCCTGGGGGAAGTATTGACGGCCGAAGTGCTGGAGGCCGGCAAGAACCCGCTTCTGTATTTCCGGGGGAAATATCAGAGGTTCTGCGTTTAGCTCTCTATCAATATCCGCGGTGTCAACGGGTTCAGTCTCGCGAGCACCTCGTACGGAATTGTGCCGATCCTTTCCGCCAACTCCTCGACGCGAATCTCCGCATTACCCTGCCGTCCCAACAAAACAACTTCGTCGTCAATCTGAGCACCAACGTCCGTCACATCCAGCATCGTCATGTTCATCGCCACGCGTCCGATAACCGGGACTGGCTGGCTGTGGATCAGAGCGCGTCCGGAGTTCGAGAGTTTGCGATCGTAACCATCGTAGTAGCCGACGGGCAGAACAGCCAGGCGCATCGGCCGTGTGGCCTGGTACGTCAGACCGTAGCCGACGTGATCGCCTGCGTTGACCTGTTTCACCTGGACTACTCGTGTTTTCCACGTCAGCGTTGAGGCAAGCGTAATGAGGCGGCCACGCTCGCGCGAGGCGAGCTGGGTTTCTCTCGACGGCCAGACGCCGTAGGCGCCGATCCCCACGCGCGCCATCGTGAAGCTGAGTTCCGGATACAGCAGCGCGCCTGCGGTTGCCATTGCATGAACATGCCGCGGGGTAATGCCGGCGCGCGCGAGCGTGGACAGCGCTTCCTGGAATCGTCTGGACTGCGACCGCGCGAATGAAGGATCGAGCGTGTCTTCAATATTGGCAAAGTGTGTATACACGCCCTCGATTTCAAGACGCCGTAACTTTCGCAACGCGCCCACAAATTCCTCCAACTCCGATGGCGCCACTCCTTGGCGGTTCGTTCCCGTTTCGATCTTCAAGTGAACCTTGGAAGTCTTCGCAAGCTTTTCGGCAGATTTAGAGAGTGCTTCGGCCACATCCAATCGATAAAGCACCTGGCGATATCCGTTGTGAACGACATCCTCGATCCGATCGAGGCTGGTATGTCCTAGAATGACGATTGGCTTTTGTATTCCCAGACTGGTGACTTCCAGCGCCTCTTCCAGGGAATTGACCCCAAGCCAATCCGCTCGCTCGGCAATGAGAGGCGTCACTGCCTGCAACCCATGGCCGTACGCGTTCGCCTTGACGACAACCATTAGTGTCGTGATCGGCGTAAGCAGATTTTTAAACGCGTCAATGTTGGCGCACAGCCGCTTGCCGTCGATCTCGATCCACGACAACATACGCAGAAGATTATACGGGAGGGGTCCGGATCAGGGATCAGGGGAAAAGTGGAAAATGGGGGCCGGACCCCTTTTCCCCTGACCCCTGACCCCTGATCCTGACCCCTAATCTGCTACACTCCTGCCCATGAGCACGATCGTGGAGTTTCGCAATGTGGCTTATGCGATCAATGGCCGTGCGCTCCTGGAAAACGTTTCATTCCGAATCGAATCCAGCGAGACCGTTGTGTTTCTTGGACGGAGCGGTTCGGGCAAAACCACGACGCTCAAATTGATCAACCGTTTGATCGAGCCCACGTCGGGCGCCGTTCTGGTCGAAGGCCGGCCAACCACAGACTGGGATCCTATCCGGCTTCGGCGGCGCATCGGTTACGTCATTCAGGAAATTGGTCTCTTCCCGCATTTCACGGTGGAGCGTAACGTTGCACTTGTGCCGTCTTTGGAATCGTGGGCCGAGGAGAAGGTGAGTGTTCGAGTGAAGGAAATGTTGTCTCTGGTGGGTCTCGACCCTGCGCATTTTGCGAAGCGGTTGCCCCGCGAGCTTTCCGGAGGACAGAGGCAGCGTGTGGGAGTGGCGCGGGCCCTGGCGGCAGATCCGTCGATTCTTCTTCTCGACGAGCCTTTTGGTGCTTTGGATGCCATCACGCGCGCGGAAATTCAAAAGGAATTTCGAGAACTCCGGAAGCGCCTCGGAAAGACGATGGTATTCGTCACTCATGACATGCGCGAGGCCTTTATTCTGGGCGACCGGATTGGTCTGATGAAGGACGGGCATCTGATCGCGCTTGTCCCTGCCGGCGAGTTTCGCAAACTGGATCATCCTGAGGCCAGAGCCTTTTTGGAGAGTTGGGCATGAACATTGTCAATTTCATGTGGACGAACCGATCGGAGGTATTCGCGCTCACGCTCGAGCACCTCGTGATAGTTGGAGTTTCGATATTGATCGCCGCCGCGATCGGCCTCCCGCTGGGCGTCCTTATGACGCGGAAGCCCGGCTTGAGCCGCCCGATTCTCACATTCGCAAATGTGGTTCAAACCATTCCAAGCCTCGCCCTATTCGGATTCTTGATTCCCGTTCCGTTCATCGGCGGCATCGGAGTACGCACGGCTATCGTTGCGCTGGTCCTATACTCCCTGCTCCCCATTATTCGAAACACGTTCATTGGAATTTCGGGTGTGGATCCAGCCATTCGAGAGGCAGGCCGCGGAATGGGAATGACCGGCGGGCAATTGTTGTGGAAAGTGGAAATCCCGCTGGCGATGGGTGTGATCTTCGCTGGGGTCCGCGTGGCCACTGTTATTGGCGTCGGAGTAGCTACAATCGCTGCGGCGGTCGGCGCCGGCGGTCTGGGTATGTTTATCTTTAGAGGTGTTTCCATGGTAGATAGCCGGTTGATCCTCGCCGGCGCAATTCCGGCGGCGGCGCTGGCGCTTATTGCGGACTTCGGATTGGGAGCCATCGAAAAGCGATTCTCCAAACTGTTATGCCTTTTGCTGGTCGTTGTGACAGTGTGCTCGTGCTCACCGGAACGCATTGTTGTCGGCTCAAAGAATTTCACGGAGCAGGTCATTCTCGGCGAGATGCTGGCGCAGCAGATCGAGCGCAAGACAGGACTTCAGGTCGATCGCCGCTTGAATCTCGGTGGAACACTCGTGTGCCATCAAGCTCTCACTGCGGGCCAGATCGATACCTACGTCGAATACACGGGCACAGGATTGACCGCCATTCTGAAGGAACCCACATCGAATGATTCGACACACGTATACGATGCGGTGAAGGCCGCATACAAGTCCCGCTTCGGCATCGATTGGACCCAGCCGCTGGGCTTCAATAATACCTTCGCTGTCATCGTGCGAAAGGCCGATGCCGAGCGTCTGGGCCTCAAGACGATCTCCGATGCCGCTCCCCACACAGCGAATTGGACCGCCGGCTTTGGTTATGAGTTCATCGAGCGCGGCGACGGGTACCCGGGTCTGGCAAAGGCCTACGATCTTCGCTTTTCTAATCCCCCCCGCATCATGGATCTCGGGCTTAGCTACAGGGCGCTGGCGGATCATCAGGTGGATTTCATCGCCGGCAATTCTACCGACGGCCTGATTAACGCTTTAGGCCTCGTTGTTCTGGAAGATGATAAACACTACTTTCCGCCGTACGACGCTGTGCCGCTGGTTCGGCAAGCCGTAATCGAAAGGCATCCGGGCTTACGGGACGCGTTGGCAGCGCTTGGCGGAAAGGTCTCTGAAGACGAAATGAGGCGCATGAACTATGCGGTGGATGGAGAACATCGAAACGTTAAAGACGTTGTTCGCGAGTTTCTGGATTCACTGTAGCGGCGGTCTATGACCGCCGATGATCCCTCAATTCGACATCGCCGGCGGTCATAGACCGCCGCTACAGTTAGAGGTCTCATGCGTACCTCCGCAGACATCGTGATAATCGGGGGAGGGGTTGTTGGTTCTAGTATCGCGCTGAATCTCCTGCGCGATGGATTCAAAGGGCGCGTTCTCGTAGTCGAGCGGGATCCGAGTTATCAGTTTGCCTCGAGTGCCCTGGCCATGGGCGGCGTGAGACAGCAGTTCATGTCCAGCGTCAACATCCGGATGGTGCAATACAGCATCGGGATTTTCGAAAAGCTTCGCGAATGCCAGTTTCGCCAGCGCGGATATCTCTTCCTCGGCAACGACTCCAATTGGGCAAAGCTGCAGCGGAGATACGAAGTCCAGAAGTCGCTTGGCGCAGATTGCGATCTGGTGACTCCGGCAGAGGTCCGCCGCCTGATTCCCGAACTTCGATATGACGATGTTGTGGGCGGACTGCTGGGGCGGAAAGACGGCTATGTCGACGCACGGGCCACGCTTCGAGTCCTCCGAAAGCAGGCGCAGGAAGCCGGTGCGACCTACATCTCGGACGAAGTTCAGAAGATCGAAACCGGAGCCGTGCACGGCGCAAAGTCTGGGCCTATTGCGGCAGGAGGTGTCGTGATTGCATCGGGGGCCTATTCTGCAGCGGTCGCACAGATGGCCGGTGTTCCGTTGCCGATTACGCCGGTTCGCCAGCAGCTCTTTCGATGCGCGCTTCCAAGGCCGTGGGGTTATGAGTTTCCGATGGTCGTCGATCCCGGCGGCCTCCACTGGCGCAGCGATTGGAACGACGAGATCGTCATTGCCAAAACGAAGCTCGATGAGCCGCCCGGCATCCGCTATGGCTGTGACACCGAGAGGTTTTACCAGGATTTTCTGCCGGATCTTGTTCGCCGGCTACCCGAGTTTCGCGATCTGAAGTTTATCTTCGGCTGGGGAGGCCTGTACGAGATGACCCCGGACCACAACGGCATCATCGACAAGCATCCCGAAATCGACGGGCTCTACTTCGCCGGCGGCTTCAGCGGACATGGCCTGATGATGTCTCCCGCCACCGGCAAACTCATGTCCGAGCTCATCCTCCTGGGGCGCTTCGAAACCGTCGATGCGTCTCCACTATCATTCTCGCGATTCCAGCGTAACGAACTATTTTGGGATGAGGCGATGATTTAGTCACCTCATCAATCTCCGGCCCGGATTCGATGTGAATGAACTCCACCATCTACCCCTCTCGAAACATAAAAAACACAGCGCCAACGATCAGCCCAAAAGCAACGACGTAATTCCATCGGACCTGCTCGCGCAAATAGGTCACGGAAAAGACTGAAAACACCACGAGCGTGATCACTTCCTGAATCGTTTTTAGCTGCGCGGTCGAAAATTGATACGAGCCGATCCGGTTGGCGGGAACTTGAAAGCAATACTCGACAAATGCGATCAGCCAACTCACGAGGATCGCGATCCACAACGGTGAGTTTCGGAACTTGAGGTGTCCGTACCAGGCGAAGGTCATGAATATGTTGGAGACAGTCAGCAGGATGATGGTTCTCACATGGAGAATATAACCTACTTCGGCAAGAGGCCCGTTTCCCCGGTCCCGACCAGCAGAAACGCGGCGCAATCCGTAGTGGTGACATGGCTTTTGCAAGCCCTTTCCCAGCGGGAGAGTCCCTTGCTCTTAAACATCTTCGCTGGGAACCAACGGCTTACATTTTTTTTTGGACACGGATGACACTAGTTTAGGATCGCACCCTAAGCGAGATATTTTTGCAGGCGCCCCAAGGACGAGCGCCAACGGAGAAGTTCATTATGGGCCGATCTAGAGATCAGGGACGTCGGGCCGGCTTTTCGCTGATAGAGGTAACGCTGGTTGTTGCGATAGCCATGGTGGTCACCGCCACCGCGATTCCGAGTATCACGACAGTAGTTGCAAACGCCAAGATGCGTGCGAGTATGACCAGCCTTTCCGGGCTATTGCAGAATTGCCGCATGGCTGCGGTCCAGCAAAACAAGACCATGACGACGCGTTTCGTGGTCCAGACATCAGGGCTAGTTGGGTACGTAAAGAGCGCCGCCGACAGCGCCGCGCTCGCCAAGAAAGACTACCAGGTTGAAATGCAAGCTCCTATCAACAAACTGACCACTCCATCCGGCGGCGGCGCGCCGGCCGCGATCAGCGATACCGTGTTGGGCTTCACACCGCAAACGGGCAATCCGTCGTTCAATACCCGTGGGCTGCCGTGCCTCTATTCGGGCGGGGCGTGCGACAATTACGGGTTCATCTCTTACTACAAGGACACGCGTATCGCCGGTTCGGGCGGCTGGGCCTCGATTTCCATTTCACCGGCCGGCAGAATCAAAAGATGGTTCTGGAATGGTTCTGCCTGGACCGATTAATGCCAGGAAAATTTATGGCGAACAACATTGCACCTGAAAAGTGTAGAAGCTCGCAGGCGGGCATTACGATGATCGAGATGCTTATGGCATGCGTCATCCTGGTGATCGGTTCACTGGGAATGATTGGATTGATCGTGAGTTCGATTGCGACCAACAACCGCAACAAGCTGGACAGCACGCAAACCATGCTGGCCAACTCGATTCTCGAACAAATCACATCCACAGTCATTGGCGTCGGAACGTCATCGCTGAGCGACTGCGCGGGCACCACATGGACCATCGATACTTCTCCGGGTGGCGCTGATCTGACTGCCTCCTCTCGTATCGACTTTACGCAGACCAGTCCGCCGGCGGATTACCACATGAATTACGTCGTGAATACGCCGTGCACCAGCACAGGCGCCCGTCAAGGGATTTACGACGTACGCTGGCACGTCGACATCGTTGGCGCGCCTGATACTCCGACGAACACCTACATGTTAACGGTCGGCGCAAAAATGCAGAATCACGGAGAAGGAAACTTGCTTTTTTCGTTGCCGGTGAATTTCCGTGTCATGGCCGGAAACTAAACAGGTGTAACCGAGATGAATTTTGAGAAAAGGAAAACTGGAATGCGCGGCTTTTCCCTGATTGAACTGATGATCGTCCTGGTGGTTCTTCTCATCATTGCCGGCGCCATCTTTCAGGTTATCAATCTGTCGACAGAACGGTCCGCCACGGAACAGACCAAGCTGGACATGTTCCAGGAAGGCCGCGAATTCATGGACCAGATGTCGAGGGACCTGCGCCAGGCCGGCTATCCCAGCCCGCGTAATATGTCACAGAGCGTTCTTACTCAGGTTCCTTTCAAGAATGATCTACACGCGGCAGCAGGCCTTGTGAAAATAGACGGTGGCGAGTTGTGGTTTGAAGCCGACGTCGACGGAACGGGAATCGTATCGGTTGTCCACTACAACTTGGATACCAGCACGTCGAACAACTGCCCTTGCCTGAAACGCAGCCAATTACCAAAGATCAATGCCGACCCGCTCAGTGCCCAGACCGCGCCTTCGTACCAGGTCGAGGTCCAGGGGGTTCAGAATTCCAATATTTTTACGGCTTTTACCGACGGTGTAGCCGTAGGGTTGCCCGTCACCATCAACTCCAGCAGTGGCAACACCATTGCCAACATTGATACCGTGCAGGCCCTGCTCACCTTGCGAGCTGCGAATATCGATCCCAAGACCCATCAGCGTCCGGTGACCACGCTCGTATCCACAGTAAAGCTGAACAACTGCTCGCAGGCAACAACAGGCGCAATGATGAGCTGCCAGTGATTTAAGTGTGGAGCCGCCAATGCGCTGTTCGAAAGGATTAATTATGAGAAATTCTTCGGAACATAAGCGAGACCGGGGAATTGCGATGCTCGTCGTGATGTTTGCTTTGCTGCTCTTGTCGGTCATCGGCCTGGGCATGATGTATTCCACCAATATGGAATCCGCCATCAATTCCAACTATCGAGACAAGCAAGGTGCGCTTTACGCTTCTATTGGCGGTCTCCAGGAAGCCCGTGATCGCATTCAGCCCGCAACGCACAATATTGTTGCACCCGACGCTGTACCGTCGCTGACGGCGGCCAAGGTGATTTATATCCTCGCGGATACATCGGTCGTGCCGTGGGACACGAGCAACAAATACTTCGATACCGAACTTTGTCAGGAAAATGTATTAGGTCTTACGCGACCGCTAACCGCTGGTGTGCCTTGCACGACAATGGTTCCCAGTTCCAATACGAGCTGGAGAACTATGGTCTACAACGACCTTGTGTCATCCGCTCCCTGGAATCTCAGTCAGCCCACGGACGTGAAGTGGACCAGAGTCACACTCAAGGGCAACAACGCGACGCCTGTACCGGTAAACGGCGACAGTTCCAACTCGGGGCAGATATGTTGGGATGGAGCACAGCAGATGACGCTCCCAAACGGGTACGGTGCGACGTGTGGTCCGAACGGCTCGATTGCTCAGCTCATCTTTGTCACTCAAGGAACCGGCTACACTCCAGTCCCGACCGTCACCATTTCAGCCCCTCCTCCAGGAGGCATACAGGCCACCGCAGACGCCGTGTTGACGCCGATTTCGAACGAACAGGTGGCATACGTGTCCGTAACCACCGGAGGCACCGCTTACACGAGCGCTCCTGCAGTTCAATTCATGGGTGGCGGCGGCACAGGCGCAGCGGCGACGGCTCTGGTATCCAGGTATGGTTCACCGGTCGAATCACTGACGTTGAGCAGCCCCGGAACCAAGTGCTACGCGGCCACACCGACGGTCGCGATCACGGGCGGTGGCGGAACCGGAGCGACCGCTACGGCCACGCTTGAGGCGACCGCAACGTGTGTCGCAAGTTTAACCGTGAGCGGCTCGTGTGATCACAATTTAGGCGGAAACTCGACGGTCACTCTCGATCTCAGCGGTGGCGGCGGTTCGAGTTTCAGCGGCACAGTCGTGGTGGGTTCCAACGGCAAAACTATGAACCCCAACCCACAAAATGCAGCAATCGTCAATCCCGGCACCGGTTACACCAGCAACCCAACAGCAGTGAGCGGCGACTGCGCCGGTACGCACGCGAGCGTCACGATCACCGCAAGTTTGGGCTATCACCTGCAATCCATAAATCTAACCAGCGGTGGCACGGGATTCACTACAACGCCGGCCGTGACCATCAGTGCGGGAATTGGTTCAACGGCCACTCCTCCCAGCGCAACCGCCAGCCTTGGTGTCATCGATCCGAACCCCGGCCAAGTTATCGCGGTCAACATGACGGCATCCGGGAGTGGTTATACAAGCGCGCCGACGGTCCAGTTTGTCGGCGGCAGTGGCACGGGCGCGTCCGGTGTTGCCACGCTGGGCGTAACCCGTAACCTGACTGGTCTGACTCTGATTAACCCCGGCGCGGGTTACGTAACGGATCCTAGCGTAACGATTACCGATGCGACCGGAACCGGGGCTACGGCGAAAGCCCGCATTGGCCGCGGTCCGGATTACGGCAAGGTCTACCTGCTCACCACGCTGGCACAAACTCGTTCCGGAGCACGATCGCTGACGCAGATGGAAGTAGCAAGCCCGGTGCTCGGTTTTAACGTCACCGGGGCGCTCACGCTCGATGGCCCTAATCCAATTATTGAGACTTTGCCAAATTCATCAAGTTTTGTGATAAACGGCAATGATAACCATAGTTGCGGGGAACCGGCTGTGCCGCCTCATCCGGCCATCGGCGGCTATGACGATCCCAACGCCGACCCGCCAACACATTCGGTGGACACGATCATTTCGGCCATTCCAGGTGGGCGAACGGATAATTACATGGGATCGGGCGCCAACCCATCGGTGGTAAACGTTTACGAGGGGCTTGGCGAAACCATGCGATCGCCGGATGGATTAAAATCCTTCATCAACTCCGCGGAGGGACAGGCATCAATTTACGGTCTAAGATACCCGCCGGCGGCGCTGAGTTACGGTGATTTCACAGATGCGACTATCAGTCTTGGCAGTCCAACGGACCTGGAACGCGTTGTATACGTCAGTGGAAATCTGACATTGAGCGGTAACACGGACGGCTACGGCTTGCTAGTCGTGACTGGAACACTTCGCATGACAGGAAATATGCACTGGCACGGCCTGGTGCTTGTCATCGGAGATGGCATTGCGGATATCGGCGGTGGAGGCAGCGGCCAGATCATCGGCAGCGTGTTAGTCGCCAAAATTTGGGATAACTACATCGATCACAATCCGCTGCCCAGTGTGGGCGCGCCTTCGGTCAGTTGGAACGGCGGCGGCAACAACGGCATCCTGTATGATCACTGTTTGGCGGACAACCTCCTATCCTTGGTACCCTTCACGCCTCCGCCCAGCACGAAGCCTTTGAAGGTGCTCAGCTTCCGGATTCTGCCGTATTGAGAACTGTAGCAGCGCTCTTGGATCTTTGCAGTAGGTGAGTGGGTCATTAGGTCGTTTGACAAGTACATCGGACATCGCACATGGGACATCCCAGCATTTGACATTGTTGGTCGCACGCTGAGCTTCTGCAAAATATCAAATATTGGGATGTCCCATGTACGATCTCAAATGCACTTGTCCAACAACCAAATTACGCATTGACGAAGTGACAAATTGGTCGTTTTGCTTCCGCTTCCGGTCATTCAATCCGCAGTGAAGCTTCCCGGCTCGTACTGCGTTATGCTAACGAACTATGGGTTTCCTCACTGAGGTTTCCGGACCGCCTGTAACAGACACACCATCCGCTCGGTGGATCTTTGAGCGAATCGAAGAATGGGCGGCGCGTTCTCCGGATCGGTTGGCGTTTGCGGTCGACCATCAGGATAAAGTCGAAGAGTACCGGTATGGCGAGGTGCTCAAGCACGCGGACGCGATTGCCGGCGCGCTGGCCGCTCGCGGAATAAAACCCGGGGACCGCATAGGAATTCTCATGGAGAACGTGCCACAGTGGGTCCTTGTTCTCCTTGGTGCGATGAAAGCGGGTGCTGTGACCGTTCCACTCGCCACGCTGCTTCCCGAATCCTCCTTACAGGTCATCGGAAAACATGCCGGCTGCCGGGTAATTTTTTCGGATGCAACGAATTGGGATAAAGCGGCACGAGTGGCGGGAATGCTCGGCTGCCCGGTGCTGCCGGCCTCCGAGATTCGAGATTCGAGATTCGAAATTCGAAATTTCCCCGCTCCATCCGGTGACGACACGGCCATCCTCATCTACACTTCCGGCACGACGGGTGATCCCAAAGGTGTCGAACTCACGTTCAAAAACCTGGTTCACGAGATCCAGAGCGCTCTCGAATCCCTCGAGATCTCTTCGGACCACCGCATCCTCTCCGTGCTTCCGTTCTCCCACGTTCTTCCGCTCATCGCAAACGGTCTCGGACCTCTGTGCATGGGCGCGGGTGTCGTATTCCTCACCTCAATTTCCCCGCAGCGCATCATCGACGCTTTTCATCGCCATCGCATTACTTTCTTTATATGCGTACCGCAGTTCTTTTACCTCCTGCACAAGCGGATCTTCGCCCAGGTAAGCGCGCAGCCCCTGCCGATGCGAATACTGTTCCGGTCCACGATGGCCGTCTCGCGCCGTCTGAATAGTCCAGCGGTCCGGCGCAAGCTATTTGCAAAAGTCCACAACGCCATCGGACCTCAGTTGAAACTTCTCGCCAGCGGTGGCTCGCGATTCGATCCACGAATTGCGCAGGATTTGAATGACCTGGGCTATACGATGCTGCAGGCCTATGGCCTAACCGAAACCTCTGCGGCCGCGACCGTCACTCCAGTTCGCGCGAACCGTCTTGGCACCGTCGGAAAGCCACTGCGCGGTGTGACGGTCCGCATCGATTCGCCAAATGAAGAAGGGATCGGCGAGGTGTGGATTCGCGGTCCCGTCTTGATGAAGGGCTACTACCACGACGTTCGGAAAACTTGCGAAGCCATTAAAGATGGCTGGCTGCGAACGGGGGATCTCGGATTCATCCAGACAGACGGAAATCTGGTTATCACAGGACGCAGCAAAGACGTGATTGTCCTTCCTAGCGGCCAAAACGTGTATCCCGAAGAGATCGAGACGCACTACTCGCAATCACCATTTGTTAAGGAGTTGTGCGTTCTCGGTGTCACAGAGGATGGCGGCGGAGCAGCCGGCGAGAGCCTCCATGCGATCGTTGTGCCCGATATGGATGAATTTCGCCGGCGTGGCCAGACTGCCATCATGGAAATGATCCGGTTCGAAATCGAGAATATGTCCAAGCAAATTCCTTCCTACCAGCGCATCCATTCGCTTTCCGTGCGCAACGAACCTTTGCCACGCACGGTCACGCGCAAGCTTAAACGTTTCGAGATTCAGAACGAAGAAGCAACTCGGCGCAAAACCGAGCCGGAACGCGGCAGCGGCAAGGATCACCCGCGATTCCAAACCAAAGTGGGTTCGATCGTTGCAGAGCTTGTGCGCGAGGCGAAGCCGGAAGCCGGTGCGCTGGATCCCTTCATGAATCTCGAGCTTGATTTAGGTTTCGACTCGCTGACACGTGTCGAGCTTCTGGGTCTGGCCGAGGCGCGGCTCGGAACTCATATCGATGAACAACAGGCCACTCGGATCTATACGCTTGGCGAATTGATCGATGCGTTTGAGTCCGCCAGTGCGTCTGATGCCGGCGTTGGGCGTAATTGGAAAGAAATCATCAATGCAGGATCCAGCGACGATCTTCACAAGCACTACATCTTCAAGCGAAGAACCTTATTGAATCCGATCGGCTTTGCGGCGATGCAATTCCTGAGGCTCGCGGCGCGGCTCTTGTTCGGCTTCGACTACCACGGATTGGAGAAGCTGCCACGGACGCTCCCTTTCATCATTTGCCCCAATCACGAATCCTTTCTCGACGGACCATTCGTTGTTTCGATACTGCCAAGGCGCGTTCTCTACAATATCTTCATTCTTGGATATACGGATTACTGGCAGGGCCCAGTCTCCAGACGGATTGCTCAAATTTGTAATATCGTGACGGTCGACTCTAATGTGAACCTGGTCCGTGCGATGCAGCTCGGTGCCGTCGGCCTGAAGCATGAACGAGTGCTCTTGATCTTTCCTGAAGGTACTCGCTCCATTGATGGGCACCTGGCGGATTTCAAAAAAGGAGCAGCCATCCTGGCGTATGAGCTGGGCATTCCGATCGTACCTGTCGGAATCCGAGGCACGTTCGAGGCATGGCCGCGTGGTGGGAGCTTTCGGCTGCACCCTGTACAGATACATTTTGGGAACCCGATAGATCCGCGGGCCTTCAGTCGAGCTTCCGATCCTTATGTGGCAATAACCGAAAGACTCCGCAACGAGGTCATGATTCTGGCGGCGTAGGGAATTTCCCCTGGTTCCTCGAGATCGGTGAGATCTGAGGTTACTCTCTTGTAACCTTAATAGCTTGTTTTCCGTAAAAGGACATAGAATAGACCCGTCTGGGGAACAACACTTACAACAACCGATGGAAAGAAAATACGGCCAGCACGGCTACATGGACGATGACCGTGATCGCGAGCGGGAAAAACCACGCCAGAAGCCGAAGGGCGGTCCCCGCGGCTCTAAAGCCAAGGAAGGCCCGCGGGCGATGAAAATGCCGGGATTTCAAGAAGTCCTGCGTTGTGCGCTCTGCGGCGCCATTGTTCCTCCACCCGTCGAGATCGTTTACGACAGCCGTTGCCCCAAGTGCAAAGCCGATCTCCGATCATGCAGGAACTGCCGCCATTTTGATACCGCTGCGCGCTTCGAATGCACACAATCCATTCCCGAGCGGATCACCAAGAAAGATTTGCGCAATAATTGTAAGTTCTTCACGGCTCGTGTATCCATCGAGCGGGAAACACGGGATTCGGGCGGAAGTGGCGCGAGCGGCGGGAGCAGCCCGACCACCAAGCCGTCGGACGCTCGGAGCGCTTTTGACAACCTATTCAAAAAATAGGAGGCTTGTGGGTATTCCCCAGTAATCCCGGCGAAGTTGACTCCGCCCCAAAAAGGCCGTGGATTGCTCGGATTACGCAGACGAGGGTCTCATCTGTGTAATCCGAGCAATCCGCGGTGCACAAATGTTATTCTGATTACCTATGGTAGAAGATCGTTTAAAAATCGCCGTATTTGTCGACTTCGACAACATTGAAATCGGAGTCAAAAGCACGCTGAATCGGCATTTTGATATTGGTGCGGTGCTGGAGGCGATCAAGGAGCGCGGCGAAGTCGTCACGAAAATCGCGTATGGGGATTGGAAACGAGCGGGCGAACACAGCCGGAGCATGACGCAGCACGCCATTCAAATGGTGCAGCGGAACCTGACGCCAGGCGGTGACAAGAATGGCGCCGACATCAATCTGGCGCTGGACGCGCTGGAGATGGCCTTTACCCGCAACCACATCAATGCGTTCGTCATCGTCGGCGGCGATAGTGACTTCATTGCTCTTGTCGAAAAACTAAAACAGTACGACAAGAAAGTGCTCGTCGTCGGCGGACGTGCTTTCACCAGCAGCATCCTCCAAAAGAACTGCCACGAATTCATCGCCTATGAAAACCTCGTCGGGCAACCGCAAGCCGGGCAGCGAAAGCAAGCCGAGAAAGCGCGCTCCGTCACGGACCCGAATCTTGGCAAGGCTTTTCCGCTGGTCCGCCGTGCGTTAAAGGTCCTCGCGGATCGCGAGGTTTCGCCGCAGCTTGGCTTGCTCAAGAGCACATTGCTCCAGCTCGATTCAACATTTTCGGAGCGGGATCACGGTGCCAGCACGTTCCGCGACTTCATCGAAAAAATGGCTGCTGTCGGCTACGTCAAGCTGAAGCAAGTGGACCGTAGTCTCCTTGTCGAGTTGGCGGATCGGGCGGATCAGCAGGAAGTCGAAAAGGAGACCAAGGAGGCCAAGGAGGCCGTGCCAACGAACGGCCATGGTGCCGAGCAAACACAGGCACCGGTTGGTCCACCAGTTGGTCCTACGCCGTCGCAGATGGAAGAGGGTGTTCGCGCAATGCAGGAAGTTTTTCAAAACGCGAAAATCACACCCCACTGGCCGATGTACCTTCGCAACGTAAAGCAGTTCATCAAGAACGCTTCGCCGTCGTTCGACGAACGCCGCTACGGTTTCCAGAGTTTTCTCGAGGCCGTCCGGTCCGCACAGCGCGCAGGTTTGTTCCGGCTCGAACGGAACCGCCAGGGGATCCTGCGAGTGTTTCCCGGAAACCAGATACCGCAACCGCAGCGTGCGGCGCCTCCTTCTGTGGATGAAGTGGTGGAAGAGACACCGGTGTCGGAGCCGCCGATGACCATTGAGGAACGGCCATCCGTGCACGAGTTTCAACCGGAGCCGGAACCGGTAATCGAGGTCCACCCCAAACAGGTTGTTGTGGAAACCCAGCCCGAGCCAACTGACTTCTCGCTCGTTTCACCCGGACCCGCAACCGAAGAAAAACCAGCTCGTAAACGCCGGGCCAGCCATGGTATTCAGCGAAAGACGGTCGCCCCGCGGACTAAGCCTGCCGGCACGACCGCCAAGCGAACGAAGAAAAAAGCCTCCCCGCCAGTTGGGGAAGGATCGAGCTAACATTTGTCGCTTAGAAAGCGGCGCCAGTCCAAAAACTACAGGTATGCCGAAACGTCATCGCTAAACCTGTAGTCGCGGACTTTTACCGCGCCCCTGACTTTTTCAGAAGCAGGGCAGAACCTGTATCAAAACTCATCCCACGTGATGGTCATTCCGTCGAGCAGGTTCCACGCGATTGTCTGACTGTTGACTCCGACCAGCGTTGCTGTGTCCCGGACAATGGTTTCGGTCCACACGATGGTTTCACTCCACACGATGGTTTCACCCCCCCACGATCATCTCATCCCATGCGATCGTGTTGTAGTCGATGCTATTGCCGCGGCCGCTCCTTGCATTTGCCGCAACCTTGCTGTCGAGTTTCGAACTCTGGCCAAAGACCGAGCCTGTGAGCATTGCCCAGAAGCCAAGCCAAAACAGTATCCGTTTCATCTGTCCCTCTTAGAATTGCCGATCCCCACACTTGCCCATACGGATGCATGGATTCAGTGGATTCAACGGTCTTATCGACAATCCTGACTGAAGTCTTTAGCACTTTTTCAAGATTTCCGGGATTCCAGCGGAATTACGGTCCGCGCGGCCAGGAACCGGAAAGACACAAAGGCCGCATTTTGTGAAAACTTGTACTAACGTGGACGCCCGGGGATGCCGATAAAGATGAAGACCGAGGTTCCAATTTTGAACGATAAAGCGCAGTTTAAGAGCTTGCCGCCGGCAGCGCGGCTTGCCGTAGCCGTCTTTGGGATGGTCGGACTGTTGTTGCTGATCGTGTCGACCCGGTGGGCCGGCCAGCTAGACGCGGCGCATTTCGGGCTTATGCTGTTTTTGGCCGTGGTCACGGCTCACGCCAAGGTGCGGCTGATCGGCGGGTCTTCGCTGTCGCTTTTGACCACAGTAGTTTTGATGTCGGTGATGATGTTAGGTGCGGAAGCGGCTGTGCTCGTCAGCGTGTGCGGCGTATATGTGCAAACCGCATTCCCTCGGCGGCGGTGCATTCCCCACCACATCGTTTTCAACATCGGAATGATCGCACTGACGGTCTTGGTCGCGGGGAAGGCCTATCACTGGATGGTTCAAGATTTTCATCCATCCACATCCGATGAACTTGTCGGATCGCTGGTGGCATCGCTCATTTACTATCTGGGCAACTCCTTATCTGTTTCGCTGATTGTCGCCCTGTCGAGCCGGCGGTCTATGTTCCGGCTGTGGCACGACAACTTTCTGTACACGGCGCCGTTGTTCTTCCTTGCGGGCCTTTTGGCGTTCGTGGTTTCGAAGTTGATATGGTCTTTTCCCGGTATCACTCTCATGGTGGCTTTGCCCATCCTTTATTTAAGCTATTACTCGTATCGGGTGTACCTGAGAAGCCTTGAAATCGAGAAAACACACTCAGCCGAGATGGCAGAGCTCTTCAACTCGACTCTCTCAACCCTTGCGCTCGCCATTGATGCGAGAGACCGAAACACCCACGGGCACATTCAACGCGTGCAGAGGTATTCGCGAGCGATTGCGGAGGGGATGCATCTGGATGAGCGGGAAATCAAAGCGATTGCCGCGGCGGCATTGCTTCACGATATCGGCAAGCTGGCGATTCCAGAATACATTCTCAACAAGACCGGACCCCTCACCCCGGAGGAAATGAAGAAAATGCGCCTGCATCCCCGGCTCGGTGCCGAGATCATCTCGAATATCAAATTCCCGTATCCGGTTGCCGATTCGATTATGGCGCACCATGAGAGATTTGATGGCAGTGGATATCCGAACGGCCTTGCGGGCAAAGGTATTCCGCTTGGCGCCCGGGTCCTGGCCGTTGCCGATGTTTTTGACACATGCACTTCAGATCGAGTTGGATCCGAAGAAGCCATCGACCGGGCAATTGAGATTCTGAAGCACGGTGCTGGGACGCTCTTCGATCCCGATATCGTAAGCGTGTGGGAGTCGATTCATCGAGACGTAGTCAGTTGGAATCCGGCAACTACGAGAGCATACACACATATCCAGCGTGCAACATCGGAGATCAAGATCCTGGAATCTTTGGCCGATTCCATTGCAGGGGTAACCGACGTCAAAGAGATTATTGCCGGCGTGGGCACACTTCTGAAGAGTTCCTTCCCGGGTTGCAAGGCTGCAGTTCACGTCGGCGAGCACGATGAGGGGATACCGGTGATATTCAGCGGCTCCGTGGTCGCAACGATTTCCGTGTACCGTCCCGACGAACCCCTGACGGAAGACGAAACACGTCTGCTGACAGTGATAGCCGAGAAAATTTCAGGCACATTGAACAATGCCATCGCGCTTGAAGCCGCCAAGCGGCAGGCCACCGTCGATCAGCTCACGGGGCTCGCCAACCGGCACGCTTTTGAAAGGATTTCTAAATCACTGGCGGGCCAGCATTGCTCGATCGTGCTAATTGACGTTAATGGTTTCAAAGGCGTCAACGACAATTTCGGACACCAGGCCGGTGATGCCACGCTGGCGCGCATCGGCGCACACCTTCGAGCGGCCTTCGATCATGCCCGGTTGCTCTGCCGGCTGGGCGGTGATGAATTTCTCGTCGTCAGCATGGCCGACACGCGAACACTTCGCATGCAGATTCGGAACTTCCGCAAAATGATCATTTGGGATCCCGCCCACGAACCTTACAAGAAGCTGCTATTCGGTGTGAGCTGTGGGTTAGCGAATATTCCCGCTGATAGCAAGACCATTGAACAAGCAATGCAACTTGCCGACGAGCGCATGTACTCTGTCAAAACCCGGTTCAAACAGTGGGCGTCTCGCGTTACCGCGGCTTAGTAAAGGCGGGCCAAAAATAATCTCGGATTTCGGATTGGGGACCGCCTGGATCGATGCCCCCTAAATTCCGAAATCCGAAATCCGCAGTAAGATTTACCCCTTTTTCGCTCCCTTCAAAGACTTCTTCTCACCTTTCGGGCTCGTACTCTTAGTCGTCTTGACGGGGCGCGCGCGTACCGAAGTCGCAACGTCTTGCTTGTTTTCAGTCTTGTACTGAACGGTTACAGGACTGCCTACAGCCAGGTTCCCGGTCTTTTGGGTTGCGGAGTTCAATGCAAAGGTACCCTGCTTGTCTTTGCCTTGAGCTTTCTCGGTAATCACAAGTTGGTTGGCATCAATCGAGGTGATCGTCCCGCGCGCCGAGTGCGTTGCGGCTTTCTTCTGCGCGGCCTGGACGCCCACAGACAGCGTCACGATCAATCCAGCAATCAAGGCCAGGGTTGTAACTTTCGATCTCATTCGTTTCTCCTTTAAATGAAGCTTTTAGCGCTTCGCAAGGATTAGACACCGCGGTCATTAGCCTTGGATTAAAGCGAGATTAATTCGATTTAATGTGGAGAACCGCGAACTCGCTAGGCGTTCCTTCGGCAAACCACTATTTTTCACATCTTCGTAAAAATGGCGTAACACTCGGCCGGTACGGTTACGCTATGCAGGCCATTCCCATTCGAATCGGCAGCACAATTCTCGATGAGATAGAAAACGTATACGATGACATCACGAAGAGAGCCTATGAGATATTTCACGATCGGTGCGGCTCGGGTGCGCTGGACCTCGAAGACTGGCTAGAGGCGGAAAAGCAACTGTTGTGGAAACCGGAAGTTGAACTCATTGAGAAGCGTGGCTTCTTTGTCTTGAAAATCGCGTTGAGGATTATCGATCCCGTGGCGATGAGCGTCCTTGTAACTCGGGATGATCTGGTAGTGCAGTCCAGCGAAAACTGCCATTACCCTCGTCTATTTCGTGCCGTACACTTTCCGCAGCCGATCGATCCCGTGAAAGTTCAAGCGACCTACATGAGAGGAAGACTGGTCCTGATTGCGGCTAAAATCCCTGTCAGCGAAGCCTTCGGAGCTGTGCGGGAGCCAACAGCCATTCGAGAGTCGCACAGCGTCCGTAGATGAGATGGTTCGAGCTTACTTTACATAGCGCGCCCTTCTTTAATTCGATTTGAGCTTCGGGATTGCCGCAAATCAAAACGGAGACGAACTCGCTGAGATGGGGTTCGTGTCCAACCAGTAAGACATTATCTTCATGAACTTTCACAAGATGTGAAATCAACTGGTGCGGGTTAGCACTGGGTATCAGCGGCTTCCAAAGTTCGACCTTCAGACCGAAGACCTGCCCAACGATTTCGGCCGTCTCACGAGCCCGGACGTATGGGCTAGAGAGGATCCTGCCGAGCTGAAGTTTTATGGCAAGCATGCCTTCGGCAATCGCCTTCATCTTGCGCTTTCCGTCCTTCGTCAGCGGCCGGTCCTCGTCTTTGATGCCTGGCGTGCCTGGCGGCACGGCGATGCCGTGTCTAAGGATGTAAAGATTCATTTTTTGGACAGATCTGTCCTGCTCGGAGACGCCACCCGAAGGACGGGTAAGGTCTCACGGATTTCCGCGACGGCGGCCGCCTCACTCGGGGTCTCGAGCTCCACACTCGCAGGACGAGGGGGCGTCATCTTCCAAAAGGTGTGGACCTTGTGAGCGGAGTTCATGAAGATGGTGACGGCCTTCTCTTTCTGGCGGTCGAGTTCCGGGAGGACGGGTTTCAGATCCTCAACGCGTTTTTCCTCCTTTCGAGCCCATTTGGTCAGTTTTGCCGAAAGCACTTCAATGTCCTGAATGTTACCCATCATTGTCTGAAACGCATGGAACTGTTTCAATCGGGCCGAGGTCACTTCTTTTTTGATCAATGGCTGGACGACTTCAGCCGTGTACCTGAATTTTTTGAATGCCAGCCGCATCCGGTGAATTGTCGCAGTATTCGATGGATCGACCATTTTACCCAGCCGGATAACTTCGCGATAGCGCTTATCAACGCTCCTGATGATGGCCTTGTCGTCCACATGGTCCTCAGCGGCACTCTTTGCTTGCGCAATGGCGCGACCGAGCTTTGTGCCTTTCCTCAGGAGTTTTTTCACTTTCCTCGCGGCTCTAGCTTCCTTTTCAGTCAGGCTCTTTTGAAATCCTTTCAGCTGGGGGAAGCGTCGCGCCATCTTGGAGACGGACAACCGCTGAACCTGCACGTCCCGGAGTGGGCTTAGGGCGCCGAGGGATTTCTTGACGCGGCGACGGCATTCCTCGATTTCCGGATCATCGACAAGGCTTCGGAGTGTATCGAGGACGGCGATCAGCCGGCGGGAGGCCACACGCAGATCATGGACGGCGGCCTCAGAATATTTGTTTCTGGTCCGGTCCCATTCCTTCCGTAACCGCCGCCAGCGGGTATCTAGAGCCCGAATGAGAATGTTCTGTTCAGACATGTGTTTTGTTGTTCGACGCAAGTTTCATCATAGAAGAGATGGCTCGCTCGATGCGCCTCAAGTCCTTTCGGCGGCCCTTTTCCGGCTTGATCGTGATTTCGTCCAGTGTCTGCTTCATAAGCGCCAGAGTGGAACTGAGGTGTCGTTGGCTATTCGGCTTGCCTGTACCAGCGTTGATGAAGTCGATTAATTGAACCAGATCCCGTTGCAGGTTTGCCACATACAACCTTGAGATCTCCTTGGCCTCGGACCGCAGGTGCTCCAGGCCGATAACAAGATCTTTCCGAAGACGAGGATTTGTACTTCGAGGTCTGGTCGGCGTCATGTGCGACTCACGAAAATGCGGTCGTGCGGTGCAATTTCGATGTTTCTTTCAACGAGCGCCGGAGTCTTACCATTCAGGATCGATTCGATTTTCGATTGGAGTTCCTTTTGAATCGCCCGAGGCGTGCGATTTCCATTCACAGTCTCGAAGCCATAGACCTTCTGCATCTTCCGGAATTGCCGTTGGATATCCTTCTGGTAGCCGATGAAGCTGTCGTACATGTTTTGGGAACGATTCATATCCATTCCGGACTCCCAATAGTCGAGCACCGCATGTTTGCGAAGATTACGTTCAACGAGTACCTCAGGACTCACGGCGATGTAGAACACGGCATCGGGCACAAGGGCGATGCTGTACACCTCTTGAATCCAGTCCGCCTCCATCCCCCGGACAATCGCTCGAGCCATCAGCGTATAGATATATCGATCCGCGAGCACAACGAACCCAGATCGGAGCGCCGGCAGAATCCGGTTTTCGAATTGGTCCGCAAAGTCGGTTGCATAGAACAGGCTGAGGGTTCGTGTTCCTAGAATGTTTCCTCGCATTGCGAACTCAAGTTCCCGGCTGACGAGCATCGACCGCTTGAGGCCGACGTTCACGGTTGGATAGCCTCGTCTCTCCAGCCAATTGCGGAGCAAATTGATTTGCGTCGAGCGCCCCGACCCATCGGCGCCTTCAACGACGATGAGTTGACCGTTGAGCGATTCCAGATTCACATCTGGTAATCCTTTTCCGTAGAAACGCTTGGGTTGCTGCATATATTTAACTAGGCTCCGGGTAGTAGGGCGTCTCGTGCCACCGGTAGCGTGGCAGATCGATGGTCCTTTCGACGAATTCTCGGACTTTGGCCTGCTGGACGTCCGGTGGCTCGGTGGCATCGATCCGCGCGAAATCATATTCCTGCGCGATCCTTCGGTATTCCTGATGAACCTTCCCTTGAAAAATACGAAAACTCTCGTAGGGGTCCTTAGAGTAACCCATATCCATGCCGGCCTCGTGGTACTTGAGACGAGTCCGGCCGTCGAGAATCCGTCCAAGCGCGACTTTCAGCGGCACATTGAAGAAAAAAGTAATGTTCGGCCGCCGGGCGTAACTGTAGAGTTTTCGAATCCAGTCCCGATCACAGCCGCGCACAACGTCCCGCGCAAAGGCCGTGTAAATATAGCGGTCGGCAAGTACGATGTAACCCGCATGCAGCAGGGGCAGAATTTGACGCTCATACCGATCGGCGAAATCGGTGCAATGAATCATCGAGAAAGTGGTTGGCGTGAGAAGTTGGCGCTTCTTACCTTTTCGGGTTGCCCGTTTGACGATTGTTGATGAATTCCATTCCGTGAAAAAGATCTTATAGCCTTCCATCTCGAGCCAACGCTTCAGCAGGTAGATTTGGGTGGACTTTCCCGAGCCGTCCAGTCCCTCGACAGCGATGAGTTTGCCTGGGACTTCATTGTTGGGAGTCATTGTCAATTGTCCGTTGTTGGGAGTCATTGTCAATTGTCCGTTCCTTCGACGGCCAGCTTCCCGCCGAAAACTTCTTCAAAAAGATCACAACGTTGGGTCAGCGCCCATTTGGCTAGCAACATCTCGCCTTCTCCCTTCAGCCGGATGCTGAATTTGGGTTTTTTAAACGTGAGATCCACCCCCCGGACGTTTCCGGAGTGTTCGCGATCCAGCGCATTGGCCACCCGCAGAATGGCCGAGAGCGTTGAGACGATGTTCCGTTGCTTGGGTGAGAGATGTTCGTAATTCTTGTGCTGAAGCTTTGGTGATGACTTCCGGTGGTAGCGAGCCACATTGGAAACGATATCCATTTGTGCCGGCGTCAGCCCGATCACCGGATTTGCCTGCAAGACATAGAACGTGTGTTTGTGATGATTCGATACGCTGATGAACTGTCCGACGTCATGCAGGAGGGCAGCCACTTCCAGCAACGTGCGGCTCTCTCTGTCCAATTCATGAATGGTACGGGTCTGATCGAAAATCTGAAGCGAGAGACAAGCCACAGCCTTACTATGCGGCTCGTCAAAGGCGTATTTGCGGCCGAGTTGAAGAGCCGAGCTGATGACCTGTTCGTAGTCCAGGTGCTTCTCGGGATAAAACTGCTCCGAAACCATTTCCAGGATTAACCCATCCTTTAAACCGATGCCCGGGATCATGACTTCATCCACGCCTGCTTGATGAACGATTTTTTGCAAGACGATTGCCGCGGGTACGATCACGTCCGCGCGGTCGGGACGTAGCTGGAGCTTCTGGATTCGCTCATCGATGTTCATTCCCTGAAGCGTTTTCACAGCGGAGTCCAATTCCTCTGCCCTGATTTTTGAAGTATTGTTCTTGCCGAACATTGCCCGACGCAGCTCGCCAAGGGATTCAATGCTGCCTCCGGTTCCAATGCAACAGTCGATTTGTTGTTCACCGAGTTCCCTCTTTAGGCGTTGCTCGATGGTATCGACATATTTGCTGACAAGCTGATTGAACCGCTTTTCGCCGAGACGTTCATGCTCCAGAATCTGCAACAGACGCACACTGCCCATCTGGTAACTCTCGGTGGACAGAATTCCCGTGTGCGTGGCGAGACTGACTTCAACGCTCCCGCCACCGATGTCGATCAGTAACGCCAGCCTGTTTTTCAGATTGATGCGTTCCTTAAGCGCGAGGTGAACCAGTCTGGCCTCTTCTTCGGGCCCGATGATGGAAATCTGGATTTCACATTTCTCGGCGATCAGGCTCACAAAGGAGTCGCGGTTGGTGGCTTCACGCACAGCGCTGGTTGCAGCTGTTTTGACAGAAGCCACAGCGTGCCTTTCGATCTGTTCCCGGAACCTCCCGAATGCCTCGACAGCCCGTTCCATGCTTGCTGGTGAAATACTTCCGGTGGCAAACACATCCTGCCCGAGCCTTACCGCTTCGCGCGCATTGTGACTGACTTCATGATGGCCGTCAGGCGTGAGCGTCGCGATCGCCAGTCGAATGGCGTTGCTTCCGACGTCTATTGCTGCAATGACGGGCATAGGCAAGGGCACAGATAATAACTCGCTCTGAAATCGGTCCGTGTTAAAAAATTGTTACAGTGAAGATTATAAACCGCTAATTGCCCCAATTACCGTGGGACCCGGTACATTCATTCCAGGCTCACGATTTCGTTTAGAGCGTTCAATCACGCCCCCGGAGCCTAGCAACATTTCTGAAATATTCCTGTCATCTTGAATTCACCACTCTCATCTAGGGTCCGCAGTTACGGAGGCGATGACTGGAATCACTCGGAATGGAGCCCTTCCTTAGTTTGCTTGTTCGCCGCGAATGCCGGGAACTTTGAAAGGAGTGGTGTATGAGACGTATGGTGGAACGGGAGCACACAAGTTCGCACTACGGAGGATCCTCGTACTGTATCAAGAGCTCTGAAGCTGATCTTCATCGCGAAGCATCTGGAGCGGGTTGGAGATCATTCCACAAACATCGCAGAGATGGTCATTTTCATGGTCCGGGGACGGGATATCCGTCATGGGGCGCGCGGATGAGCGGTGAGGAAAACATGAACACAAGAAAGAAGGTCCTCTTTGTTTGCACCGGCAATTCCGCACGCAGCCAGATGGCCGAGGCCATCCTGAGGAAGTTGGCCGGCGACAGATACGATGTTTCTAGTGCAGGAACCAATCCGAAAGGTTTGCACCCGAGTACGATCGAGGTGATGGATGAATTTGGAATCGACGTCCGACACCAGAAATCCAAGGGCTTGGACCAGTTTCTTGACCAACAATTCGACTACATTATTACGGTTTGCGATCGGGCAAAGCAGAATTGTCCGCTCTTTCCGGGCGCCGAGCCTATCCACTGGGGATTCGATGATCCGGCCGAGATCAACGGCGAAGAGCAACTTGCCGCATTCCGGCACGTGCGAGACGAAATCGTCCAGCGCATTCGGCTGTTCGTGTCTGCCCATGGATAGTGGTCCCTTAGCTTTCTTGCAAGTGTCCCTCCCATGAGATTGGGGCGGTCGCCGGGTAACCCTCCAGCCGCTGCTCTTGTTATTCGGGTTCCCCGGCGAATCGGTAGCCGACGCCGTGGACGGTTTGAATATAGGCCGGAGTCTGAGGAGCAGGTTCGATCTTCTCGCGGACGCGGCGCACATAGACATCGACGCTGCGTGGAGTGACGCTGCGATCATTGCCCCATACACGGTCGAGAAGCTGGTCGCGGGAAAAGACCATCCCGGGGTGCGATGCAAGATGGTGTAACAACCGGAACTCGAGAGCGCTGAGCTCGATTCGGCGTCCATGCAGGGTCACGTTGTGAGCGGAAGGATCGATGACGAGATTGCCCCGTTGCAATGTGGCCTTGGGCGAACTCAAAGATTCGCGCCTTCGCAAAAGGGCGCGGACGCGCGCAATCAACTCGCGCATGCTGAACGGTTTGGTCACATAGTCGTCAGCACCCATTTCCAGCCCAACCACTCGATCCGCTTCTTCATCGCGGGCGGTCAGCATCAGTAGAGGCAGGGAGGAGTATTTTTCGGTGCGCCGGAGCTGGCGGCAGATTTCCAGGCCGTCGAGTCCAGGAAGCATGAGATCGAGAATAACAAGATCGGGCTCGCCCCGGCGGATTTCGGCCAGGGCCAGACTTCCATCCGTGGTGTAATTCACCTTAAAGCCTTCCTTTTCCAGGTTGTACTTCAGTAGCTTGACCACGTCGTGGTCGTCTTCCACGATGAGAATCTTTTTGGACATCGCGCTTCATTCTTTGCACAAAAGAGTGCGGTTTGTGGGTGACAAGTGCGTGAAATTTCGGCAACATCACAGGTTTCAAACTGTTAACGGCCAGTTTGCCAAACTGTAACATTCGATGAGCTATTCTCGTGGCATGACGAAAAAACACTTGATAGTACTGACACTTCCTCTTATTGCAGCGCTAGTAACAAGCTGCGCCGTCCCTCCGGCGGGAAAGCAGAACATCACTCTGAAGGGCTCTGATACGATGCTGCAGATTGGTCAACGTTGGGCTGAGGTCTACATGAAAGACCATCCCAACGCGACCATCCAGGTCACGGGCGGAGGCAGCGGCACCGGCATCGCGGCCCTTGTTAATGGAACGACGCAGATTTGCCAGTCCTCTCGTCCGATGAAGGATGAAGAGAAGGCGTCGGTGAAACAGCAGCGAAAAGCCGATGTGAGCGAGATCCCAGTGGCCGTCGATGCACTGGCGGTTTATTTGAACAAACAAAACCGTGTCGACCACATGACGATGGAGCAAGTCCGGCGTATTTTCCAAGGAGAGATTACAAACTGGAAAGACGTCGGTGGGTCGAACGGAAACATCGTCTTGTATGGCCGGGAGAACAACTCAGGAACATACGTGTTTTTCAAGGAGCACGTCCTCGCCAATGGAGACTTCGCGGAAAGGTATCAACCGCTGGGAGGCACGGCTGCTGTGATTAATGCCGTCGTGAAAGATGTTAACGGCATTGGGTATGGTGGGATCGGATACGCGACGGACCTTAAGGCGATATCCATTGCGAAGGATGCGGCGTCAGAACCGGTCGCTCCGACCATGGAGAACGCGCTGAGCTACAAATACCCTCTGAGCCGCTTCCTCTACTGGTACACTGCAGGCCCTCCGGCGGGCACCATCAAAGACCTGGTGGATTGGGTTCTCGGACCGCAGGGTCAGAATATTGTAAAGGATGTCGGGTTCTATCCGCTTAAGGGCGACGCGCAAACCCAATGAAGGGCAACTCGCGGATTGGGGCGGAAAAAGGGGCCGGGAAAATGGAGTCTGATCCCTCCCGCCATACGGACAGTACTGCGGCCGATGACCTCGCAGGCACCGAGGGTCAGACCCCATTTCCCCGGCCCCTTTTTCCGCCCCAGTCCGCAGTCCGAAATAGAATCGACCGGCTTGGCGAACTCTTCATTTCTGCTGTTGCTTTCGTAGTAATCGCGATTATTTTCCTCATCTTCGTCTATGTCGCGCGCGAGGCTGCACCGCTCGCATGGCGTACAATTGACGGGATTTCGATCTGGAGTCCGTTTCAAACTCCGTACACGTGGCAGCCCGTCGGCGGAGTTCCCAAATTCAACATCCTTCCGCTAATTGTCGGAACACTCAAGGTGACACTGATCGCCATGTTGTTGGCGACCCCATTGGCATTGGCCGCTGCGCTCTACACGGCGGAGTTTGCGCCGCCATCGTTGCGGGAGTGGATCAAGCCGGCTGTCGAGGTGCTTGCTGGAATTCCGTCCGTAGTCATCGGGTTCTTCGTCCTGATTGTGCTGGCATCGTGGCTTCAGGATGCTTTTGGTTTCCAGTTTCGGCTTAACGCGTTGAGCGCTGGAATCGGTCTGGCTTTCGCCGTCATTCCACTGATCTATACGGTGAGCGAAGATGCGTTGACGTCGGTGCCGAAGCTTTACCGCGAGGCTTCGCTTGCTCTTGGAGCCTCGAAACCACAGACGGCGATTCGTGTTGTGCTTCCCGCAGCGAGCCCCGGCATCTTCGCGGCGCTTGTTCTTGGATTCGGGCGGGCGATCGGCGAGACGATGATCGTTTTGTTGGCTTCCGGCAATGCATCCATGCTGTCGTTATCGCCGTTCGTCCCGGTGCGGACGTTATCCGCCACGATTGCCTCCGAACTGGGAGAAGTCGTTTTTGGCGGCGGTCATTATCGGGTGTTGTTCCTCATCGGCGTTGTCTTGTTCCTGATCACGTCATTACTCAACTCGATCGGCGCCAGGTATAACCGCCGGCTCCGGCAGAGGCTCTCCGGTACCGCATGAGAAGAATAGTTGACCGCACGTTCGTCGCAATGACCCTCGCCGCCACGCTCATCATCCTGGCGATGATTGCAATTATCGTTGGCAACGTCGTCATTCATGGCAGGGACCGGCTGAGTTGGGAGTTCCTGACGGCAGCACCGGAGCAGGGAATGATGGCGGGCGGGATCTTTCCCGCGATCTATGGAACAGTGCTACTGGTATTACTCATGTCGATTGTAGCGGTTCCGTTCGGAGTGCTCGTCGCCATTTATTTTGCCGAATACGCTCGAGCGGAATCTCGTCTCTATCGCTGGACTCGCATGGCGGTGAACAATCTCGCCGGTGTTCCTTCAATCGTCTTCGGTTTGTTCGGACTTGGCTTTTTCATCCAGACAATCGGACACGGAATCGATCAGGTCTTATATCCGGGTTATCTGGTGTACGGCCAACCTTCAGTTCTTTGGGCCGCAATGACGATGGCAGTGCTGACGTTGCCTGTAGTCATCATCACCGTCGAAGAAACGATGCGCGCCGTTCCCCAGGAGTACCGTGAAGCAAGCCTCGCTCTAGGCGCGACGCGATTGCAAACAATCTTACGCGTCATCCTGCCGCAGGCCTGGTCCGGAGTGATGACAGGCGCTATACTCGCCATCAGCCGCGGCGCCGGAGAAGTGGCTCCGGTGCTCTTTACGGGGGCCGCGTATTTTCTTCCTCAACTTCCGACGCGGGCGAATGAGCAGTTCATGCATCTCGGCTATCACATTTACGCAATGTCGACGCAATCTCCGGACGTCGAAGCGACGAAACCCATTCTCTATTCGACGGTGTTCGTGCTGCTGGTCTTGACCTTCCTGCTCAATCTCACAGCCATTCTTATCAGGAACCGCATGCGGCGATGGACGACCAGATAAAGATCAGTGTCAAAAGCGCCAATTTCTTTTACGGTTCTCAGCAAGCGCTTCATGAGGTGAACATTTCGATTCGCCGGTGCTTCGTCACCGCGCTTATCGGCCCATCGGGATGCGGGAAGTCGACGTTCCTGCGCGCGCTGAATCGAATGAACGATCTCATTCCAGGCACCCGGTTGGAAGGCCGCGTGGAGCTCGACGGGCAGGATGTGTATTCGAGCTCGATGGATGTGATCCAGCTCCGCCGCCGTGTCGGGATGATCTTTCAGCGCTCGAATCCCTTTCCCATGTCGATTTACGAAAATGTCGCATATGGCCCGCGCGTGAATGGACTCATGAAAAATCGTGCCGAACTGGATGTGACCGTGGAGAAGACGCTGCGGAGCGCCGCTCTATGGGACGAAGTGAAAGATCGGTTGGCGCGTTCGGCAATGTCGCTTTCGGGAGGACAGCAGCAACGGCTGTGCATTGCCCGCGCTCTCGCCGTTGAGCCCGAAGTGCTGTTGATGGATGAACCGGCCTCCGCCCTCGACCCCATTTCAACAGCCAAAGTTGAGGAGCTGATTTACGAGTTGAAGCGGACCTACACCATAGTTATCGTTACTCACAATATGCAGCAGGCCGCTCGAGTGTCCGATGAAACGGGGTTCTTTTTGAATGGCCGGCTGGTAGAATTCGCGGAGACCAAGAAGTTGTTCACAGCGCCGGCGAAGCGGGAGACGGAGGACTACATTACGGGAAGGTTTGGATGATGGGAGAAGGTATTAGGAGTCCGAATGCCTGAACGAGAGCACACCAGTAAACACTACGAGCATTTACTTCGGCTTCTCAAAGACAAGCTTCTGCTCATGAGTCATCAGGCCGAGCAGATGATTGCCGACGCCATGCGGGCACTTAGCGAACGCCGGCCGAGTCTTGGCGAAGAAGTGATCAGCAGAGACGATACGTTGGATCAGCTCGAGGTCGAGATCGATACGCTCTGCTATGAGATACTCGCTCTGGAGCAGCCCGTGGCGAGCGACCTTCGGTCCATTGCTACCGCTCTGAAGATTGTTCGCGACATTGAGCGCATCGGGGACATCGCCGTCAACATTGCGGAGCGAGCGTGCGAGCTGATTCAGGAACCCGAGTTGAAGAAACTGATCGCATTGCCGATCATGTCCGAATCGGCTCAGCGGATTCTGAAGGAAAGTCTCGATGCCTTTGTGAATTCCGACGCCGATCTTGCGGAAAAAGTCGTTAAGCAGGATAAGGACATCGACGATCAGTACGAGCAGATCTTCCGAGAGTTGCTGACCTATATGATCGAGGACACCCGTAACATATCGCGGGCTATCAAGCTGATATTCATTGCCAAGAGTTTGGAACGCGTTGGCGACCACGCTTCGAATATCGCTGAGATGGTAGTGTTCATGGTAAAAGGTCAGGATATCCGGCATGGAACGCGTGCTGATCGTAGATGACGATCCAGACATTCTTCGCCTGGTAAGTTATAACCTCAAACAAGCCGGGTTTGAGGCGATTACCGCCGATACGGGCCGCAAGGCTCTCGAGACCATTCAAAGGCGGCCTCCCGATCTCGTCATTCTTGATCTGATGCTGCCCGACGTGGACGGCATGGAAGTTTGCCGGACGCTGCGCGGCCACGAGAGCTCCCGCCTGATACCGATCATCATGCTTACCGCTCGCGGTGAGGAAATCGACCGCGTCGTCGGTTTCGAGCTTGGCGCCGACGACTACGTGATGAAACCCTTCAGTCCCCGGGAACTCGTGTTGCGAGTCAAATCAATCCTGCGCCGCACACATGCCGATCGCACCGAGATGCTTCGATTGGGAAAGATCCAACTTTATCCCGAGCGGAGGCAGTGCTTTGTCGGCAAGGATCAGATCGCCCTGACTGTCAAAGAATTCGACCTCCTTTACGAACTCATGCATGCACGCGGGAATGTGTTGACCCGTGAGAACCTGATGGATCAGGTGTGGGGCTATCATGGCGAAGCAACGTCGCGTACGCTGGATACGCATGTCCGTCGTCTGCGTGAGAAACTTGGCTCCGAAGGTGTCTATGTGGAAACGGTCCGCGGGGTGGGCTTCCGCATGGCCAGTCCGTCTGAGGAATAAGCTCGGGATTGCACAATGACGTTCCGACTTCATTCACGTCTCGTCCTTTGGAATCTCGTCGTTATTGGATTGATGGCCGCAACTCTCGGGTACTTCCTCAGCTACACCATCCGCGAGAATATCGACCATCAAGTCGAAGAACAGCTCAAGCGACAGAGCGCGCTGGCCGTTGCTTACCTCGAAACTGGCGGCAAAGGGAGATCATTCCACGAAGTAGCGGATGAATTAGGAAAGCTTCTCAATCTGCATGTCACGATCATTGCCGCCGACGGAGGCGTACTCGGAGATTCCGACCCCAATGTTGCCGATCTCTCCGCAGTCGAGAATCACTTCGAGCTCCCAGAAGTTCGCGAAGCCCTGCAGCGTGGAACAGGTGTAGCTATCCGCTACAGCGCGACCGTCCGGATGGACTTCATTTATGTGGCGCGTCGAGCAAATGAGTATGTGCTGAGGCTGGCCACGCCGCTATCTGCTGTCGACGCTCTTGTCTCGGAGTTGCTGGTGCGTCTCGCTCTTGCAGTTCTCATTGCAGCTGGCATGACTCTGATTTTTGGCTATCTCATTCGGGGTTTGATTTCGTCTCCTCTCCACAAAATGGCGGTTGCAGCGCGAAAACTTGCCGCTGGTGATTTGCAGCATCGGCTGCCGATCAGTGGCGAGGAGGAGATTGCGGCGCTTGGAAACTCGCTGAATACGATGGCCGAGAACTTGAGTGCGAGGATGCGGGAATTGAGCGAAGGCAAGCAGCGCCTGGAGTTGATCGTCGGTGCGATGAGCGAAGGCGTCATGGTGCTTGACAGTGCCGGGCGGATCGCGTTGACCAACCGGTCGGTACGTGACGTTCTTGAAACCGACCGCGATTTAGTCGGAAAGACGCCGCTTGAAGTATTGCGCCGCCCTGAGATCGATAACGTGGTTCGCAATGTCCTGGCCGGCGGTCCCGCGGAAACGGTCGAGCTGATGACCAGTAGCGGCCGGATACTCCAGGCCAACGTCGCGCCCGTTGCGAATGCCTGGCGAGTGGTGGACGCTGTAGTCATCGTCTTTCACGATCTGACCAACATCCGGCGCACGGAGCGAATGCGGCGTGATTTTGTCGCCAATGTGTCGCACGAATTCAAGACGCCGCTCACTTCCATTCGGGGATATGCGGAGACGTTGCTGTCGGGAGCGCTTGAGGATCGCAAAACTGCTACCGACTTCGTTCGAACGATCGAACGCAATGCCGAACACCTGGAAGCGCTTGTAAGCGATCTCCTGACGCTCGCCCGCATCGAAGCCGAGCTGCCGGCCACGAAGGAAACAGTGGACATCAAGCTCATCCTTGATGAACAAATTTCCTGTCGGCGCTCTGTTCTTGCCGCGCACGGAATCCGGGTCTTCGGTGAGTGCGAGTCCGCCAAAATTCAGGCCGATCGCGGGCGCCTTTCAATGGCCATATCCAATCTCATTGACAATGCGATTCTGTACAACAAGCCGGGGGGAGAAATTCGCATCACGGGCCGGTGCGAGAACGGAGCGTTTCGTCTCGATATCTTCGACACGGGTGAGGGCATCGCTGCCGAGGAACTAACGCGGATTTTTGAACGGTTCTATCGCGTGGACAAAGCGCGCTCCCGGGAATCCGGAGGAACGGGCCTGGGTTTGTCCATCGTGAAACACGCCATTGAAAGCCAGGGTGGAACCGTGAGCGTCTCGAGCAAGCTCGGTTCGGGCTCGACGTTCACGTTGCGTGTGCCGGTCTAGAACTCGTACGATGGAGGAAACGTAACGGAGGATTCTTTATGCCCAACCCAATTCCAGACGATTTTCGGGATCTCTTCGAGAAGAAAGCTTTCGCGCAGCTGGCTACGGTGATGAAGGATGGAACTCCGCAAGTCACCCCCGTGTGGTGCGACTTTGATGGAACTCACGTGCGCATCAATACCGCTAAGGGCCGCATCAAGGACAAGAATATGCGGAGGAACCCCCATGTGGCCTTCAGCATTCAGGATCCCGACAACCCATACCGGTTTCTTTCTGTGCGGGGCGAAGTCGTGGAGATCAACGAAAAAGAAGCCGACAAACACATTGACACGCTCGCCAAGAAATACATCGGTCAGGATACGTATCCGTTTCGCCGGCCTGGAGAAGTCCGCGTCCTGTATAAGGTTCGTCCCGACAAGGTACATACGATGGAGCGCCGCTAGGCTGGCAGCGCATCGTTAGAGAATTTCAGGCAGGCGACGAGTACCGCCACAGTGAGGAGAACTACCGCCGCAAAATCGAACCCGAGTACTTGAAGCAGGCGCTGAGCCGCCGCTCCGGGCGTGAACGGCTGAATGAGCACCAGCGCGGTTGAAATGTAGATGAGGACGCGCACGGACCTTTTAGTCAGAAGACATCCGGCGATCAAGGCTGGCCATAATAAAACCGCTAATGCGTATTTCTGCGTGAATGGTTCGAGAAGGGCTAGGAAACAGAAGGCGAGTCCATGCTCGAGCCAACCCTGGGTGTGGCGCCGCCGGGCAGCTATTCCCAGTAATCCGATGTACGCGGCGGCTGCAACGATGATCCAGACGGCGCGCACCAGTTCAGGATCCAGCGCGGCGAAGTGGATCTGCTGGTAATTCGAATCCGGGACCTGTGAGTAATCGATAACCGTCAGATAGCGCATCAGCACTCCACGCAACGATTGATTCGGGAACCAGACTTCGCTGCTGCCAAGCTGAGTGTGCCACTCCTGGGAGAACCACTGTCCAAGCAAATTGAGATTGCCCCGAAAACCGAAGTAGACGGATGGGAGCAGGCCCAGCAACGCGACAAAACCCAACGTGTGCGAGACGACTTTCCAGTCACGCCTCGCAGCAAGATGAGGCACAAAGAAAACCGGCCAGACCTTCACGCTGATCGCCAGCGCCAGGCTACCGGCAGATAGAGCCGGCCGTTCACGCGCGAGCAAGAGACTTGCTGCAGTTAGCGCAAAGACGAAGAACTGCGCATTACCGTATCGAAACTCTTCGATGAGGTAAGGGGCAATGAAAAGACAGGGTACCAGGAACGAGCGCGGGCCCAACGGGGAATTAAGGGGACACAGACCCTCACCCGCCGCTTCGCGACTCCCTCTCCCAGAAGGACAGGGACAGGGTTCGATATCGGTCCCTCTCCCTCTGGGAGAGGGTGGCCGAAGGCCGGGTGAGGGTCTCTGTCCCCTTAATCCTCCCTTTAGCCGCTTAAGCATCGCGCGCAGCAGCTCCACCAGCACCATCATCTTCAGAACCACCCACACGGCCGCACCCCATCCAAGTGGAAGCGCCGCCAACGGAGCAAACAGCAGAAGAAAAAACGGCGGGTAACGATAGTGCATCGGCCAACCCAGACCGCTGGTCGGGCCATACACCGGGCGCGTCCCGTCGAAGACTCCGCGCGCCCCGTAGTGATACACGCGGAAGTCCATGGGGTGCGATGAGGTGTAATAAGCCAGACCTGTAGCTATGGTCAATATCCCAGCAGCCAGTAAAAATTGTCGCGATTTTAGGCGGCGGTTCTTTGTGTCCATGCTTTTGATTACAGCCCACCAAGTCTAGCAGGCTTGGTCAGCTACATCTGATATCATCGTTTCGCCAATGCTCGACTGGACAGATCGAACGCTTATCACCCAGGAGGACGTCCGGACCGCGTCGATCGGTGCAAGCTTGCGCATCAGCGAACGGGCGCTGGTAACGCCTCTCGCCGCAGACCTGGCGCGCGAACGTCATATCCGCCTGGAGCGAGTTCCTGCAGCCGCGATGGATGACCTGCGGTCCCGGCCGAAGATCGCAATCGGCGCCGATCATGGTGGGTTTGAAATGAAGGAAGCCCTGAAGGGCGTCCTCAATGAGCTTGGTTTTGCTTATCAGGACTTGGGCACGCACTCGACCGAGCCTGTGGACTATCCGGACTTTGCTCACGCCGTGGCGCTCTCTGTCTCCCGACGAAGCTGCGATCTGGGAATTATGATCGACGGCGCCGGCATCGGTTCATGCATGGTTGCCAACAAGGTGCCGGGTGTACGCGCAGCCATGTGCTACGACGAGGCTTCAGCGCGCAACAGTCGCGAACACAATGGCGCTAACGTGCTCACACTGGGCGGCAAGATGATCTCGAATGAGAAGATGCGGGAGGTTGTGCGCATCTGGCTTTCAAGCGGCCTTACTGAAGAGCGTCATCGCCGCCGCGTCGCCAAGATCGACGCGCTTCTTTAGAAGAGTTCAATATTCATGGGGAGGGAACATGCTTGGCAACGCGAAATACATCACATTGGAAGCGGCACAGAGGATGGCGGCCGCCGGCGAAGCAGAGGCCCGCAAGAACAATTGGAACGTGGCAATTGCCATCTTGGATGGGGGCGCTAATCTCATTCTGTTTCAAAAGATGGACGATACGCAACTCGGCAGCATTGACGTCGCCATTGGGAAAGCTAGAACAGCCGTGAACTTCAAACGTCCTACGAAAGCTATCGAGGAACTCATCGCGGGAGGCCGCGCTGGTTTTTTGGCGCTGGAAGGGGTTACGCCTCTGCAGGGCGGACTGCCCGTCATCGTGGACGGCAAAGCAATTGGAGCTGTAGGTGTGAGCGGAGTCCTTTCGACTCAAGACGAGCAGGTCGCCCAAGCCGCCATCAATGCTCTGGGATAGGAAAAGCAGTTGCTGCTCTTGCCTTAATTCTCCGCAAGGGTGAGGTCTTCACCGAGCTGCAATCGGATCTCTTGGCCGGCTTTCAACGTAAGGTCTCGAAGTGCTGGGCCACTGCGGTTGCCCGCGATGACGAAGCCTGTCAGTGTTCCGCCAATTACCCCAGCGAGGCGGCCGCTGCGTCCTCCAATCAGACCGCCGGCAACGGCTCCGATACTCATATACAGGGCATAGCGATCGTTGCGTTTTGGCGCTGCGGCACCGAAGGAATTCGTGATCCAGGTCGTCATGCGCCGGCCGTCGGGGAACAGGATTTCGCGAAAGACCAGCCGGACGCGTCCCTCGTTTGCTCGCGTTGCGGGTTGAATGGTTTCAACTCGTCCCTGCAAGCGGCTTCCGCTAGGCACGATGATTTTGTCGGTCGCCCGAACTGGTTTTGTGAGAACCGCAACGACTCCGTCACCCACTTCTGACCGGGCAGTCCTCACCGGAGTCTCCAGCTTTGCCCTGAGAGACGTGCCGGCCGGAACAGTCGCGGATTGCGCCAAAAGCAGCCCGGCCGTGCCCATGTGGATAGCAACAAGGAGTCGAACAGGGGACTTGAGCCACATATCAGAGCCACCAGGTATATCAAAATAACGATCACCGCGAATTTCGCCAATTACGCCAACAAACAATTCGCGTGGTTTGCAAAATTCGCGGCCCATCTAATCAGAACCGGAAGCCAACCCCCAGCCCTGGCTGAAAATTGTGAACTGTGCCGAGACGCACAGACTCATAAAAAATGACGGTATCGCCCAAATCGATGCGGACTGCGGTGCGCCGCGAAGGATAGTATTCGAGAATTCCGCCAAGGTCCACTGTGAAAAAGGTTTTCCGATTGAGCCTCGGATCGAAATAGGCGCCACCAAAATGCCAGATTCCGGCGCGTGTCTTTCCAAAGACTCCAAACCGATTTGAACGGAAACCACTCTTGATCCCAGACAGAGCGCTCATCGCTCCGAGATTGCCGAAGTATGTGATTTCCGCATCGAGTGAAGTACTCTTTGCGAAATCGAAGAGTAGGCGGCCCCCGACTCCGAGCGGTGTTTGATCAAGCTTATGGAGATGAGTTCCGGTGACTTGAATACCGATCTCCAAAGGAATGGATTGACTGTGCAACGGGAAGGAGCAGAAAAGCCACAGCACGGCAAAGCCGCAGGAAAGATGGGGACAAGAGACCCTCACCCGCCGCTTCGCGGCACCCTCTCCCAGGGGGAGAGGGACGGGGTTCGATATTGGTCCCTCTCCCTCTGGGAGAGGGTGGCCGAAGGCTGGGTGAGGGTCCCTTGTCCCCATTTTTCCTCCGTCCCTAAATTCGCGCCGATTCGCGGCTACGAGTTTGCTACAGGATGAGGTGATCCGTCGACTTATAGCTGAGTCCAAGTGTGATGATTTTCTGAAGCAGTTGCGCGTAGCTCAAGCCGCAGTGGGCGGCGGAGTCCGCGAAGTCTTCGTTCTTGGCGATCTGCGGATTCGGATTTGCTTCGAGCAGGTAGAACTCGCCGTCATTCGTCAGCCGGTAGTCCATTCGCGCGTAGCCGCTCAGGCTCAGGTGCCGATAAATGCGCTTCGAGAGGTGTTCAATCTTTCGCTGCAACTCGGGCGGAAGGTCGGCGGGCTTGGTGACAAGACCAACCTTCTTTTGATAGTCCGGATTCCATTTGAGCCTGCCGGTGGCGATATTCAAAGCCCCATCCGGCAGATTGGTAATGACCAACTCCCAGGGCGTGTACGTTTGCAGTTTTCGATTGCCGATAACGCTCACGTAGATCTCACGGCCTTCGATGTACTGCTCCGCGATGGCGTGGCTTGAGGTTTGGCGATGAATGAATTCGACACGCTCGGCGAGTCTTTCATTATCGTTGACAACGGAGGCTTGAGAAATGCCAACCGAGCCTTCTTCGACAACCGATTTCACCAGGAGTGGAAACTTCAGGCGTCCCGGTCGCACCACTTTTTGGCCCATGGCGAAGACAGCGAATCCCGGCACCGCGATTCGATGGTAAGAGAGAATCTTTTTTGTGAGGGCTTTGTCATGCGCGAGCGTCAGGCCGCGAGGGTTGCATCCCGTGTAGGACTGCTTTAGCAGCTCGAGATAACTGACCACATGCTGGTCAAAGAGTGCGTGGCCGTCGAAGTCTTCAAGAAGATTAAACGCAATATGCGGTTTGTTTTCTTCGCGAGCGTTTGAAATGACGGCGAGATCGCTCCGGAGGCCCACCGGGTATACCTCATGGCCCATAGACTTGAGGGTGGTGATGACGTCGTACTCCGTCCTCCAGGGTTGTTTCTCTTTCTCGACTCCTTCGTCGAGCTTCTCCGGCGGCATCAGCTCCTGACTGAGCAGCACCAGAATTCGGAGTTTGGTTTTCGCTTTGAATCTCACAACGGAATTCGGTGATAGCCGGTACGCAAGACTTGCATCACCTGCATGGTGAGCGTCACGATACTAAGCTGCCGCGCCTCTTGATCCGAAAGCGCGACACGAAGGTTGAGCTCGCGGCACCGGACGATCATGTGCCTCACAATGTGGTTGATCGTGTAATGGTGTACGCCGGTTCCGCGGGCGACGATGTCGCAAATATCGCGTCGGATCTGCCGGAGGAATCGAGCTGCGGTCGGAAGAGAACGGTGACGCGGTTCGGCGGAGAAAATCCGGTAAAGGTTGCGTTCGTAGAAAGCCGGCCAGTGAATCGTGTAATGAGCGCGTTTTTTTTGATAATGTTCGCGCAACGTCTTCGTCAGTGCGGGCAGCGCGTCAACCTCGCGTCGTGAACTGCGCAAGAGCGGCCTTCCGGCAAGTTCGCCCATGAGACGGTCGACATACTCCAGTTTGCGCATTGCGCCCCAGCCTTCATACTGACGCCGCCATCCTCCTCCAGCTTTGAGCCAGACGGCAAAGGTCTCGGCAAAATCTTCTGCAGGATGCGCCTGCGCGTACCACGCATCGAGGTTGAGGACGTAATCGCGGCTTCCCGGCTGCGGTTGGTACCACTCCGGGTAAGGAACCCGGTAAGAACCGAACGTGTCCGTCCATGTGCGGCGGGAGTGGAGCCGATACGCATTGTCCATCGCATGTCCTGCTTCGTGCCGCAAAATTCGCATACACTCGCTTTCACCCGCCCCCTCCACCTCCAGCATCTGCAATCGCTCCAGCTTCATGAGCCGCGGATGCACCAGGTAGAAAGGAATCGCGAAACCCGCGACACCGTCCGGAGTAAACCATTCTTCCGACAGCCAGATGTGCGGCCGGAAGTCCAGGGAACGCGCGTCGAGCTCGCGATAAAGCTTCTCAATACGTTGTTCTAAACGGGTGCCGCGAATTCGCAAAGGAAGATCGCATAGGCGTAATTCGAGCAGTTGCCGGTCGGTCAGGCGATCGAGTAGGGTACTCACGGCTTCATTTTAATGGTGTTTGGTTGTTTCCGAACGACCCAAGTCCTCGTTCAGTGCCTGTTTCGAATAGATACACGTCTTCCCGCCACCGGCCCTTCCTCGACCCCGAACCAAAAGAATTACGCGCATCGTTGTGAAATATCTGATTTAATTGTGGCTCGTCGGCAAAGGGTTGTCGTGCGGTATGGCTTTGTACTTGCGAGGGGGCATTGCCCTGAACCTCAGGTGTCTCCTCTCTAAGGGGGAATCCGGGCTCCTTATTTATGAAATTCTTAAAGTTATTGCTAATAGGAATTCTCAGCAGCGTATTTTTGAATGCCTGCAGCACGGCGTCGGAGGAGGCGGCAGTAGCCGATCGTTCGGGCCGCGGAAGTCGACCTACCAATCCAGTGCGTCAGGTTACGACAAGTACAGCGACCGAGAAGCCGGTCGAACAGTTGGTCGTAGTCACCGGAACGTTGGCGGCCGAGCAGGAAATTGTTCTGGGGATGAAAATCGCCGGTCGTTTGGCGGAAGTCAAGGTTGACTTGGGGAGTCCCGTCCGAAAAGATGAGCCCATTGCGCGGCTCGACACAACGGATTTCCAGCTTCGGGTTCGCCAGGCAGAAGCCGCGTTGCAGCAGGCTCGAGTTCGACTTGGCCTACCTCCGAATTCCGAGAACGAGAACGTAGAACTGGAGAACACCTCGGTTGTGAGGCAGGCGCGTGCCGAGATGGACGCGGCTCGTGCCCGTCAGGACCGGGCCATGCAACTCTCCAATAAAGGTCTGCTGCCAGAGGCCGACCTTGATACCGCCATGTCAGGCTATAAGGTGGCCGAAGCCCGGTATGAGGACTCGCTGGAGGAGGTGCGAAATCGGCTGGCCGTTCTCGCCCAACGGAAATCAGAACTTGAGCTGGCGCTCCAACAACGCGCTGACGCCGTACTCTACGCTCCGATTGGCGGGATGGTGCAGCAACGACATGCCAATGCCGGCCAGTACGTGGCTGCCGGTACGCCAATCGTTACCATCGTGCAGATGCACCCGCTACGCTTGAGAACGGCTGTTCCCGAGCGCGAGGCTCGGAACATCCGCGCCGGCCTGCCGGTCCGTGTGACCGTGGAAGGTGCGCCAGGGGTCCACGCGGGACAGGTCGCGCGCATGAGCCCTTCCTTTGACGAAGCGAATCGAACGTTGCTGGTGGAGACCGAAGTGTCCAATACCGCCGGCGTCTTGCGTCCCGGCGCATTTGCACGTGCTGAGATTGTTGTCTCTGCAGGGCAGCGCGCCCTTATCGTGCCTCCATCCGCGTTGGCGACATTCGCCGGCATCGATCGGGTTTTTACGGTGAAAGGCGGCAAGGCGGCTGAACGGCGAGTCCAAACCGGCCGGCGGACGGATGAGGGAGTCGAGATTCTCGAGGGCATCTTGGCTGGTGAGCAGGTCGTAGAGAATCCGGGGAACCTGACTGACGGCGAGAACGTCGCCGTGAAGCAGTGAAATCTTAGGCATAACATGCAAAGGCTGGCTCAACTCTGTATACGTCTTCCTGTATTCGCTTCGATGATCGTGCTCTCCATTGTCGTCATCGGCGTGGCGAGCTACTTTCAATTGGACATCGATAAGCATCCTGAAGTCGAACTGCCGACAGTGTCGGTCCGCATCAACCTGCCGGGCGCCTCGCCGGAAGAGGTTGAAGTTTCCATAACGCAAGTGATCGAGGAAGCTGTAAACACCGTTGAAGGTATTTCGGAGTTGCGGTCGAACTCAGGGCAGGGTACGTCGATCGTTGTCGCGACGTTCAACCTGAACCGGGACATCGAGACGGCATCGCAGGACGTCCGGGATCGCGTGTCCGCAGCACTCCGCTTGCTCCCTCCTGATGCGCAGCCTCCGGTTATTTCCAAATTCAACAGTGATCAATCTCCCTCATTGTCGATTGCGCTTGTCAGCGCCCGGCCATTGCGCGAATTGACAGAACTGGCAGATAAGGTCATCAAAGAACAAATCGAGCACAGCCCGGGCGTAGGCGAAGTCAAGATCAACGGCGCTTTGGAGCGAGCGATCAATGTTTGGGTCGATCCTGACAGACTGGCTGCCTATCAACTGCCGATCAATGCCGTGTATGACGCCATCGTGCGGCAGAACGCCGACGTGCCCGGCGGAAACGTTACTTCAGGCATGATCGAGCGGAACCTGCGAACGATGGGGCGAATGGCCTCCGGGAGGGACTTCAACGATCTGGTGGTCACGACCATCAACGGCGCGCCTGTTCGCATTCGCGACGTCGGTTGGGCAGAGGATGGTACGAAGGAGCAGCGCATTTCAGCGCGATTAAACGGAAAACCCACGGTTACACTCGAGATCCGGCGGCAGTCCGGCGCCAACACCGTGGCGGTCATCGACGGTGTAAAGAAGAGCCTGGCGCAGATTTCGTCGCAGCTTCCGCCCGACGTGAACCTGCAGATCATTGAAGATCAGTCGGGCTTCATTTATGCGGCGCTCCATGAAATCAACACACATTTGATAGTAGGCAGCATTCTGGCGAGTCTTGTTGTCTTTCTCTTTATGCGCAACTGGCGAGCGATGGTGATCGCGGCCGTGGCGATTCCGTCCTCGTTGATTGCAGCCTTCGGCGTAATGTGGGCACTGCATTTCACATTGAATAGCGTGACAATGCTAGCTCTGGTCTTGATGGTCGGAATCGTTATCGACGATGCCCTCGTTGTGCTCGAAAATACCTTCCGATTCCTCGAAGAGAAAAGAATGCCCCCGTTCGAGGCTGCTCGCGCCGCTACGGCCGACATCGGGCATGCCGTACTTGCCACGACATTGAGCCTGGTTGTGATTTTCGTGCCGGTCTCTTTCATGTCGAGCATCGCGGGACGGTTCCTGTATCAGTTCGGAATCACGGCGGCCGCGGCGGTCCTGGTGAGCCTTCTCGTTTCGTTCACGCTCACCCCAATGATGTGTGCGCGAATGCTTCGCGTTTCGAATTTCGGTACGCTCGGGCATGGGGCGCGTTCTCGTCAGGGGTTCTATCGCTGGATCGATGCGGGATATATGGCGAGCCTGAAGTTCTCCATAAAGCATCGCTTCGCCGTCGCGCTAGCCGGATTGGCGGTGATGGCGCTTGCCGTTCCCACGTATCGCCTGGTTCGCCAGGACTATCTGCCGACCAATGTAGACGAGGGGCAATTCGAAGTTCGTGTAACCGCTCCCGAAGGTATTAGTCTCGCCGCTGTGGATCACCTCATGCGGACTATTGAGGCTAAAGTCCAAGCGACGCCCGGCGTGACACTGGTGCTCGGTACTTCGGGCAGCGACTATGGTGGCTCGCTAAGCCAGGGGCGTATCTACGCGCAACTGCTGCCGTTCGAGAAGCGAGTGTTCTCGTGGTCACGATTGCTTCGTGGCCTGCTCCATGCCGATCCGATGGAAGCATTCCGTCATAATTTCAGCCAGCGCGACGTGATGCAGTCGGTGCGGCAAGAATTGGCGCAATACCGCGACCTGAAATTTCAGATCAACAATGTCCAATCGATCAATCTTAGTGGTGCAGGGGGAAGACTCGACATTGGATTTGTGTTCCGTGGTCCGGAGGTGGAGAAGCTCGTCGAGTATGCCTCTGCTCTTGTAAAACGTGGGCCTGAATTGGGCTTGCTGGATGCGCAGGTCTCGCTTCAGCTCAACCGCCCGGAATTACGCCTGGAGGTGGATCGGCATCGCGCCGCAGATCTCAATGCGGATATTCAGAGTATCGCATCAGCTATGCGGTTGATGGTCGGAGGCGACGAAAGAGTTTCGCGGTTCCATGATGCGGAAGTGAACGAAGACTATGACGTGGAACTCCGGCTCGCGGAAGGCTCCCGCAACGACCCGGATACGATTTCTAGACTCTATGTACCGACAAGAACCGGAAAGCTTGTGCGCCTCGACAATCTCGTTCGGGTTCAGCCCGCTCAGAGCGTGTCGCAGATCAATCGTCTGGACCGGCAACGTCAGGTCATGATGCAGGCATCCGTGGCTCCGGGATATGGTCTCGCTGACCGAAACCAGGCATTGATTGAAGCTGCCCGCGAGCTCAATATGCCTGCCGGTTACTCCACGCTCATTACAGGACGTGGCCGCGAGCTGGAACGCACGTTCACCGAGTTTCTAGTTGCATTTACGCTATCGGTGATCTTCATGTACATGATTCTGGCTTCGTTGTTTGAGAGCATTAGCCACCCGTTCACGATCCTGTTGGCACTGCCTCTGGCTGTTCCCTTCGCACTGTTTTCTCTTTGGGCGACGGGACAGAGTCTGAATCTGTACTCGGCTCTCGGCATGTTGGTCTTGTTTGGGGTCGTGAAGAAGAACGCCATATTACAGATCGATCACATGAATGCATTGCGCGCCGAGGGTACCTCCAAAGCGGAAGCAATCCTGATGGGTAATCGCGACCGACTTCGTCCCATTCTGATGACCACGATGGCCCTCGTCGGCGGCATGCTTCCACTAGCGCTGGGCACCGGGCCCGGCGCGGAGGAGCGTCGCGCTGTTGCAGTTGCTGTGATCGGCGGGCAGAGTTTGTCGCTGCTGCTGACGCTCCTAATGGCTCCGGTCGCTTATTCGCTGATCGACGATCTGAGCGTGTGGTTGCGTCCTACTGCAAAGGTGCCTTTCTCCCACCGCGCGCTCCGCGATCCGAGCGATTAGGAGATCCTCCGTTTTCTCGCTTGTCATTTGATAAAAGATCGTGTTAGGTAACTCCTATGTTGGCGACACGAATACGGCAGAAAGATGGGATCTTTTACTTCGTTTCCTTCAAGGCACGAGACGTTCTGAACCGCGTCCGATTTACAAGCCGCTTCTATTTCGAGGGTGAGACGATCGAGGCTGAAGCGGATACCGAAGATCCGATAGCAAAGTTCATTGGTTCGGTGGAGAGAAACGACAAAGCTTTCCAGCGGTTGCTGAGCAGGCGTAAGGTCAGGGACATCGTGAACTTCTACGAATCGGCGGAAACCCAGCCCGCGATTCCTGGAAGCATTCTTCTATTCTCCGAGGATGTGTTGAAATTTCGGCCGCTCGGTCATTATGAATCTGTTGGCGACCTGGAAGATCCGAAATCCGGTTTTCTGATTATTGACGGCCAGCATCGGCTCGCCGGACTTCGCTTTTACGGCGCTCGAAATCCGAGTTTGCTCGACCAGATCGAAGTTCCATGCGTCATCTTTGATGGCAAGACAGGAGACTTTGCCGCCGAGATGTTCGTCATCATCAACTCCACCCAAACCCGCATCAATCGGTCGCACCTTGTGGATCTGCTCGACCGGATCAGCCGGTACGACGATAAGACCCGTCTTGCGGCCGTACTTGTCCGAAAACTTTACGAAGAGACGTCATCGCCGCTGCAATACAAGATCAACCGTTTGGGAGGCCGTAGCCGTCAGGAAAAGTGGATCCTTCAAGCGGAACTGTTCAACGAGGTCAAAAAACTCGTCGACCAGCACGAAAAGCTTTTCATGAAAGAATTTCGCGGTAAGCCGGAGCGCTCATTTGAGCTGATTGCAGACTATTTGAAGGCTGTTCGCTCCGTCATGGATAAGATCTGGGGCGCCAACGACCGGTACAAATTCACGAGCAGCGTCACTCTCAAAGCCATTATCCGTGTTTTTGGGGATTTCCTGGAGCGCGAGGATCTGATCGAAAAATGGCGTGAGAATCCTTCACCACGAATTTTTGAAAGGCTGGTCTCTCGCTGGGCAGACCTCAAAGATGAATTTCGTAACGAAGGCTTCTACGAACGCTTTCCCGCCAAGGGTCAGATCGAACGCGTTCGCGTCATCGAACAACGGCTTTTGCGCGAGGTGCCTGCCCATTAATGACTGGGTTGACGCTGGCGTATGCAGGCAACGCTGGCATAACCGGCGTCCGCAGTTGGACGCGGGCCAGAGTCCGCGCGGGTCCGCGCGATTCTTTGCTATACTGTCGGAAAAAGCCGTGAAATGCCTCATCCTATTCATTAGTTTCGGACTCATCCTTAGCCTCTGTAGCATCTTTTTTGTGACGGAGGCCCACGACGTCATTACAACCAAGATCACATTTAGCCGCGAAATCTCACGGATTTTCTACGAGCGCTGTATTTCGTGCCATCATGACGGCGGGTCGGTGTTCTCGCTGATGGCTTATCCTGAAGTGCGCCCATGGGCGGTGGCGATTAAAGAAGAGGTACTCTCGCGGCGCATGCCTCCTTGGGGTGCTGTGAAGGGTTTTGGAGAATTTCGAAACGATCAGGCTTTAACGCCAGAACAGTTGGAATTGATAACACAGTGGGTCGAGGGTGGAGTTCCTGAAGGCGAGGCACAGGACTTGCCTCCGCAACCGAAGTTTGCCGGCGACTCCGGGACGCCTGGCCCAGACGGCCTCGTCGTGAGCGGTGATTTCAAACTCGACCGTGCCCTCAAGCTGGACGGTCTGTGGCCGCAAAAAGTGACGGACGATGAATCCTTGCAAGTCATCGCCGAACTTCCGACCGGGAACGTAGAGCCACTGCTCTGGTTGTACGAGTACAAATCCAAATATGGTCATCCTTTCCTGCTCCGGACGCCGATTGATCTTCCTGCCGGCACCATCGTCCGCGGCGTTCCGCCACAGTCGAGTATCGTGCTCATGCCTGCCACGTTAACTCCGGCGGCTGAGGCTCAAGACACACAACGATGATGAAATCCGGTATTCGGGCTAGTTGCTTTGGGCGGTTCGAATAAAACCACCAGCAACTCGTTTCCACCAGGGTTGTGCTCTGTACTCGGATCGAGCCAGGCACGCCACGATGTTGATCTCCAGGGCATGAAGGTTGACCGGTTTGATCATGTAGTCGAATGCACCTAGCGCGCGCGCCTCTCGTGCAATTTCACGGTCGACCAGCGCGCTGATCATGATTACTGTTGGCGGGGACTGCCAGCGGGATACACTTTTCAGGATCTCCATGCCGCCCACATCAGGGAGCACAAAGTCGAGCACCACAACTTCAATTGAAGGATCGTTCACCAGTGCGGCCATGCACTCACTTCCAATCGAAGCAGTGGAAACGGAAAAACCGCGGCCAGCGAGGAACTGAGAGATCAGGCCGGCGACATCGCCCGAGGAATCGACTACAAGAATCCGGCCGCCAGGATCCCTGGGTAAGGGGGCGCGATTCTCTGCGAAAAAGGCAAGGACCGCTTCCAGTACGGTGTCCCACCCGTCGTCTTTAAGTACAGTGCGGCGGATCCCATAAGTCCTGGCGTGATTCAGGACCGTTTCCGATTCGGTCATTGCGATGACGTCGACGCCGTGAACGGCGGCGTAGTCTACCGCCCCGAACCCCTTGGGAATGGAAGGGTCGATCAGGAGCAAATCTGGGTGCAGAAGGTCCATCAACGTGACGGCCTCACCCGCAGTTTGCGCTCGCACAACGGAAATCGAGAGGGATTCCAACATCTCGACCAGCATCTCGATACGTCTACTTCGAGCAAATGGCGGGCTGCCAGCTAAGCGCGGGCGATCCTTCATGTCAACAATGACGATCGAGTTATTAGCCATGAGTGGCTCCACTTTACGGCCGCGTCCTTAGCACAGGCAATGGCCCAACGGTGCCTTCGCGCCGTCTGTTGTATGGCTCTGTGACGTCAAATGTAAGTGCCAATTGTGAGGTTAAAAGGCGAGGTGCGGGGGACGAGGCGGCAGACCCTCGTCTTCCTTCGATTTAGGTCAAGAGCTCGAAATCTCGGTACCGAGAGGAGGAGGAAGCTTCCGGCGAGTTTCTTTCGGCGAGGAGCCGGTCACGCCGAAGGATGATGTTGTCATGCTCGATAACGTGATCCACACCCCCTGCGGTTATCGCGAGATGGCCGTTGTCCAACCGCTCAATCCAACCTTTCTCGCGCAGGTACCACACATGAAAGCCTAAATGTTCGGCAGGGCAACCGAGGAGCCGCTCCATCTGAATGACGCCCATACCGCCTCGATCTGCGTCCCTCCGTCGTGAGATGTACAGAAGCGACAGAATGCTTTCTAGAATTCGCCGATCCCCTTCAAAGCTGTCGCCGGCAGACGCTTCATCGAAGATCTTCAACACGTGTGAGCGATTTTCATCGTACCTGACGTCGTAAGCCGCTCGCTTTTCCGAGTCCGAGAGAGCTCGATGAGCTTCCATGACCTCGCTAAATTTTTCAGAATTCCCCGTGTCCTTATTATCGGGATGGTACCGTTTGACCAGAATTCGAAAAACCCGATCTATCGTTTCCGCGTCGGCGTGCGGGCTCAACTGAAGGGTCTCATAGTAGTCTTGGAAACCGGGTGTGATGTCAATGGTTGTGCTCATAAAAGTTTCTTCTCAGCTATCTCTTCGGCAACTCGGATGGCGAACTTTAGCATCAGTTTTTTCGGCTGGGCACAAAGGCACAAAGAACGGCTGCAAATCAATTACTTGAAACGGCTTTTCTTGGTGCCTTTGTGTGTTTGTGGAGAACGGCCACCTGGACTGAGTCGCATTTTTAGTTACACCTTCTTACTGTTTTCGCCTTTTGGGGCCATTGTTGAGACGAAACCTGTGTGCTACGCTGCTGCTGTGATTGGCGATACATCCGCAAGGAGATGGTGTTGCAACAACTTGTTTTGTTGGTGTGGGATAAGAAAGGTTGGTGCAATGCAACCCACCTAGGTGCTGAGCACTTATGTCCACTTCTGCGCTCGGAGTCCCGCTGTCAAAATCGAGAACAGGAACGGTATTAAAGAGTCACATTTATGCCCCAGCGGATAGTCATCACTGGTAAGGGTAAGACGGAATGTTTCCGTGTCAGGGAAGTTCTCCGCCAGCGTTTCAAGCAGGCGATTATTCACGTCAATGAAGGCCCAATCGGGGAGCTACCAAAGGACGGAATTCTGGTCGTAGCCGATTCTTCGCAAACTGCTTCCATTCCAACCCCGGAAGCGGCGGAACTCGAGAAGAAAGTACAGAGAGCCGAGTTCCTAGTCGAGACAGCGCGGATACTCTCGTCATCCGACACCCTGGAGTCCATGCTGAACGAAGCGATTACCAAATCCAGAGGTGTTCTCGGCGATATCGCTTTTGTCATCTTGACCGACGAAGGTCAGTTCCGTCTTCAATCCGCGACAGCTAAAGATCCAGAACACCTGATTCGGACACTGATGTCCATTATCAACGTGCGGCCGGATATTTTGGAACAACAGCTTCAGCGGATTTTGGAGAGCAGTGAAACGCTGTTCATTCGTGATCTCTCCACCGCAGAACTACCTGAGGAAATCCTGCATCTCGTAAAAACTTCCAATTTCAAATCGATTGTGGTTGCTCCCGTCAGAAGAGGCGAGAAAACTTTCGGAGCATTCGTTTCGATTAGCTCGGGTCCGGACGAATTGGATGAAGGACAGGTTGTTTTGTCCCAGGATATCTCTCAGACGATGGCAAGGGCAATCGAGAACGCGCGGTTAATAGCTGAATTACAGGAAAGAGCGAACACCGATGCGCTAACTGGATTGTACAATGCGCGATTCTTCAACGAAGTCATCATGCGAGAAGTGGCGCGATCCGAGCGTCACCAGCTTCCTCTGTCGCTGATGTTGATCGACGTTGATGATTTTAAGCGGGTCAATGACCTTCATGGACATCTTGCCGGAAACGAAGCTCTCATTTCTGTAGCGCGCATCCTGCGCCAGTCGATTCGGATGACTGACTTTGTTTTCAGGTGTGGCGGAGACGAATTCGGCGTCCTACTGCCAGGGACCGAATTGGAAGGTGGTTTTCACGCCGCCGAAAATATCCGAAGCCGAGTCGAAGCGGCGAATCTATTGCACTCCGTGCACCTCGAAAGGAACGTAACGATCAGCATTGGGCTTGCCGCGCATGAGGCAGGTAACACTCCGAACGTGTTGATGAATCGGGCCGATCAAGCATTATATCGAGCCAAGGAACTCTCCAAGAACCGCGTTGAGGCCCACTATCCCACCGACGTGAAAGAGAAAAAAACTGGAGCTTAGAACCTAGCAGCCCGTCCAGACTTCTGTCACGGGCCGCTAGCAAAAGCTACGCTGGGCAATGAGTTTCGAGCCATCCGGCGAGTTCTTCCGTCCCCATTGGCCGCGCAATGGCGTATCCTTGAGCGCCGTCACACCCAATCCCGTCCAGAGTTTCCAGAGTCGCCATATCTTCCACACCCTCCGCAACGACAGTCATGCCCAGCTTGTGAGCCAATTCCACAGTAGCTCGAACGATGGCCAAATCTCTTTCCCGGCGTCGAATATTCGTGACAAATGCGCGGTCAATTTTCAATTCCTGAAGCGGCAACTCTTTCAGATAGGCCAGCGATGAATACCCAGTTCCATAATCATCAACCGATAGCATCACTCCGATTGCGCGGAGCCGATTAAGAGTAGCGCGAGCCCGGGAGAAGTCGGACATGAAAGCACTTTCCGTGATTTCCAGGACCAGTAAGTGGGCGGGAAAGTTCCAGGTCTCCAGGATGGCCATAATGAGCCCCGGCAAACGGCCGTCTTGCAGGCTTCGGGCCGAAAGATTCACCGCGACATGCAATCCACGCTCCACCCAGCCGTATGCGCATGCCTGCTGAAGGGTTTGCTTCAACACGCACAGAGTGAGTGATTCGATGTGACTAGCCTCCTCTTCGGCAACCGGAATAAACTCTCCGGGCAGAATCAATCCGAGATCGGGATGCACCCAGCGGACCAGTGCCTCGAAGCCGGTCACCTGCCGGGAAGCTAATTCAATCTTCGGCTGAAAGTGCACTGAGAATTCGTCCCGGAGTAGAGCTAGGGCCAATCGCCTTAGAAGGAATGCCCGGTTAGAGGCGACCAGATTTTCAGAAGCACAAATTGTACCGGGCTCCGGGTTAATCATCTCGGTGTAGCTTGCCTGGCCAACATGTTCCGTTCCCGGCTTCCAGATCTTTGATGATGCGTCGCGTCCCACAACCGCGGCCTCCATCCGGACGGCGTCGTAGCGAAGCGCGATCCACCGGCTCACCTGTCGACCTAGGATCTCTAGTGCCCTGATCTGATATTTGCTGAGTAGTTTGGGAACCGTGCTCATCACACATAGAGTCCCCACAGCAAAACCTTCAGACGTGATCAGCGGCACGCCGGCATAGGACCGAACCTTTGGTTCGGCCACGACAAGCGGATTATTAGAGAAACGGTCATCCCCAAGAGCATCACGAATCGCGAATAGGCCCGTGCGCTGAATCGTATATGCGCAGAAGCTGGATTCACGCGGGATTTCGTCGACCGTCAGGCCAAACTTCGATTTGAACCACTCACGCTTGGCGTCAACTAAGGTGATCAGCGCAATTGGCGTGCGGCAGATCTGTGCGGCCAGGAGGGCAAGTTCGTCAAAGACGTCCTCTGGTGCCGTGTCCAGGATGTTGCACCTGCGGAGAGCTTCAATTCTTTCAAATTCGTCGTTTGGCACTACCATTTCAGAGGAATTGGGCCGTTCGTCTTTATTTTGAGAAAGTGTTTACATTAAGGCCTAGGGCACTAATGGCGCAAAGGAGATTAGCACAGATGGACTTTTATGGGGAACCAAACGATGGCACTACAAAAAGAGATTGCAAATCCAAAAAAATTCGGTATAGCACCTTTTCAAACTTGTTGCTGTTAGCACCAAGTTCTTCTGGACTTTAGAGGTGTTAGCATGTTCGGACTATTCCTTAGTGCTCGTCGTTAGCCCATGCTGTCGGGGACCATTAGACTTTCCATAGCTCTTTGGAGGGGACATGAATCGTTATACAGCTCATGAATTCGACAACCGTGACAGCTCTCAAATGTACGAATACCTTGAAGCACGGATTGAAGTGATGAAACGCCGAATCACTGAACTCGAGATCGAAAATCAGGACCTGCGCCAACTCAGAGAACCGTATACGGAGACCCGTGAGCACGTTGCAGGTTTGTGCTAAAGAAATGGGCCCCGATGCCATCCAGATGCGGTGATTTTAAGTCCGGATGTCGCTGGCCGTCGGGGCAAATGTCGGGCGTTTGGGCACAATCATTCTTAAGCGCCCTTTCATGGTTCGGTCGCATACCCGGCCGCCTAAATCATAGACCTCCTCGCTCCCCAGTCCGCGCTGGTTCCGTTTCGGACATTGGTTCGAAAGTACCAATCTCCAAAAAACATTCAGGCACTAGTGTTCTAATCGAATTAGGCATTTTAGTGCTACAGTGAATGGCCAAATGGCTTTGGAGTGAGGGCCGCAGGATGATCGATAGCAGGGCGCGCAGGGTCAAAGTCCTTTTGGTTCATTCGGATCAAGCTCAGCGCAGAGTTCTTGTGAAGAAGCTCGGCAACTCGTTTGATGTCTTTGGGGTTTCTACGGTAGCGGAAGCTATCGCAGAGGCATCACAGAACAAGCCCGCAGCAATTGTCGTTAAACTCCAGTGGGACGATCCAGGCGATCTCCTGCTGATGGAGCAGTTGACTATGAGTCATCCAGCGGTGCCGCTGCTGCTCATTGGTGGATTTGTCCACGCTTTGCAACATAGCGAGCCGGGACGATCCGTCGATCAATTTCCACTTATGCCTCACGTTGGGCATGTCTTGGTGGTTCCCAGTGAAGACGGGGATCGTGTATTACTGGGTCTTCATGTTCTGTTGGCATCTGAGTATCTGCCGCCGGCATTGCAGGCGATCATAGACACATTTTGCCAAGGGGTTGCTCATCCGTTTTTGGTTTTGGACGACCACTTCCAGTGTGTCTATGCAAACAGTGCCGCGGCTGGTTATACGCGGTTTACTCCTGGTGAGCTGCTCGGAAAAGCATTCTGGGATGCATTTCCGGACGCGCAATCGCCGGCAATGCAACAGCGTCTGACGATGGCGGCAACGCTGCGAGTGCCGGACACGTTCGAGTTCTTCTTGGCATCCCGCCGCATTTGGCTAGAACTGCGGGTGTTTCCCTGGCGGAGTGGAATATCCCTGTTATTAGCCGAGGTTACGAATCGTAAGAACATCGAGGCGGCGGAGATCCAGTTAAGAGCGCTAAGCGAGAGCACCAAGCAGAGCGAGGCTGAGAGCACCGACTCCACCCACCCTTCCCAACTTTTGCGAGCCCTTGCCGTTGAGTTGACCCAAACCGAGTATCGTGAACGCAGGCGCCTGGCCCAGATGCTGCACGACAACTTATTGCAGTTGTTGGTAGCCGCCCGTATGCGTACGGGAATGGTGTTGACACAGGCGGTGGGCTTGCCCTTGCATGACTTATTACTCCAGACGGACTCTCTGCTACGAGAATCCATCGAAGTCTCCCGGTCGGTGATGTTCGAACTTAGTCCGCGGTCGCTTCACGAATCCGGACTTACTCCAGCGCTGCACTCGCTGGCGCGCCACATGGGGGAGCGGTATGACCTGCAGGTCAAAGTCTCATCGGATAAGGAAGTCCACGTCCCGCCCGACGACCGGATTCTGTTGTTTGAGGCTGCGCGGGAGCTTCTTTTTAATGTGCTAAAACATTCCGGCAAAGGCACTGCGGCTGTTTCTTTTTGGAGCAAGGATTCCCGTTTGGTTTTGACTGTTGAAGATACGGGGCGCGGTTTCGACGTCGATTCGTACGTGAGGCATTCGTCGGAGGCCAGTGTGTTCGGCCTGTTCAGCATTAGACAGCGTCTGGAGTTGGTTGGAGGGCGACTGGAGATCAACAGTCGTCTCGGACATGGGACGTCCGTACATGTTACCCTTCCTATCCGTGCCCGGGTGTAAATCTGACATGCAGGCATTAGGCTCCTGCTCCACCTCCACGCCCACGCTCCAATTCGATCAGGACTTCTTCAAGATCCAGCGGAACGACCAATTCGACTCGCCTGAAGAGTTCTTCCGCGTCATAGCGGAAACATGCCCGATATAACTGCATCGTGTCGGCGTTATGACGTTGGCCCACCATAAGGTGGTACATCGACAGGATTTGAAAAAATTTCCTTGCCTCCGGATCGGGCAGTTGCGTGGCTGCCTTCCAAGCCCATTGGGAATACTTGATGGTTTCAGGCTCGTTCAAAATCTGCCATGTCATCCGAATTTGCGCCTCATCGTGGTTTGCCCGCCGAATCCCACTAGCGCGCACGACAAGCAGCCAGAAATCCCATCTCGACGAGAAGGTGTTTCGGCAATCGCGATACATCTGCTGAATTTCAGGATTGGATTGTTGGCCTCGCAGTAAGGTCTCCATCGATATCCACTCGATGTCTCCGCATTCCACCTTCCTCGTCTGGGTATTCCACTGACACAGACTGCCGAACAGGCCAATCGCTCCGAGCGGCGATTCCACAGGAACCGGTCCAGGCCGGGCTGTGACGCAGAATTGAACGTCAATTGCGGTGCTTACAGTTTCTAGTGTCATTTAAATGCCCCCGTGCAATAGTCGGTTCGGTCCCGAGTGGTGGCGAACAAACCGGACTATCTCCGGAAACTTAATCCGAGTCAACATTTTAGGGGTGGTCGGGCCGACGCAAAATCACTCAAAGGTCGTGTGGTTCGAAAAAGCACCTTTGGGCACGTTCGATGGAATTTGCAGGCACCTTTGGTCCATTCAAAAGTGTTACGGCACTCCCGTAGGATGGTGCACTGAAGTCGGATCTCAAATGGCACGTGTTAACACTGATTCGATCAGGAGGATCATCTAATGCTTTCGACAGGTTTCAGATCACTGGATGCAGCCATAGGTGGGCTGACGGACCGCAAAGACTACCTGGTTTACGGTCCAGTCGGATCGGGCAAAACTGCTTTCGCGCTGAATTTTCTTCATGCCGGACTGGCTGCCGGTGAAGTCGTAGCTCTTATCACACGGCGGTCCCCTCGCATGGTTTTTGATCACGGACGTACTTTCGGTTGGGATTTCGAATCCTTTGTCGCAGATTCGCGACTGGTCCTCCTCGAGTACACACCGAAGGTCTTGCAAAACACAGCGGGAGTCGGCGGTGAGAACCACATGATTTCCGAATTGCACCGGCTGCTGAATGGCACCGATGTTCAGCGGGTCGTATTTGATCCCTTCACTCCGATGCTTGAAGGCAGCGTTAGCACCAATGTGGCATTTCGGTGCCGTGCACTTTTGGAGCAGATCTCCGTCATGGGGACTACAAACATGTACATCATGGATACGCCCGAAAGTGACCCATACATCCATCACTGCAAAGATCAGTTTCACGGAATGATGCGGCTGGAATGGACTTCGCTGCTTTCGCACACGTATCGGCTCACGGTTGAGCGCTCAACAACATTGCAGGCCCAGGCCATACAGATCGATTTTCAATTGAGCTACAACCACGGAATGGCCGAGCTGTCGGAGGCAGAGTTCATATCGGGGAGAACGGATGTACGGCGCAAGATTCTGACCATCGTTCCGCCCGAGCGAAGATTGATTTTCCGAACGGCTCTCCGCAGTAGCTACGCCCTCACAGAAGCGGCCGGGGCCGCCGATGGTATGGCGAAGATTGCCGCAGAGTCGCCGGACTTGATCATTATCGACAAAGACGGACATGACCTCGACGGAGTTGAAGTATGCCGGCAGCTCCGCTCCAACGGCCTGAACATGCCCATCGTCATGGTCGGTGAGCATCTCCGGAGATCGCGCGACCGAATCGAAATCAGCGCGGTTGGGGCTGATGCCTGTTTGCAGAAACCGATAGACGGTCGTTTACTCCGGCTCGAAATCCAAAATCTGCTCCACCGATACGACTCCAACCAGGATCGCCTGCAAGGCCGACTGCCCGACGTTAAGCTGCTTGCGGACTTGAAGAGAAACGGCACTACGAGAACTACGGATCCGGAATACTTCTTCCAGCGCCTTCAGCAGGAAATCGTCTACTCGTCGGAAAACGATCTGCCGTTTTCTGTAGTCATGCTGCGGCCGAGAGGACATGAACATAAAGAAGTTGAGGACTGCGCAAGAACGGCGGAATCGCTGATTCGCACATACGATCTCATCTTCACCGCTGATTGTTGGGTCGTCATCATTCTGGCCGAGGCCGATGAGTCTGGCGCTTCTGCTTTCTTGAAGAATTTTCATAACCTCTGCACGACGGAACTGCCGCGCGTCACGTGCCAGTCCTACCAACAACAACCCGACTTTTTTGACGACATTAACCAGCTCCTGGAAGGCGCTGCCACCAGCGAGCGGACCCGCGTAATCACAGGGAGGTAATAACGATGCCGAGCGGTGCACTCCGAACGGTTGTAGTGTCGGTCTTGCTATTCGGGTTTGTCCTCATTCTTACTAAGGATGTGGCCTCAGCGCAGGCTGGCGAAACTCAGACCCTGACTGAAATCTTGAATTTGTACCGGCTCGGCCGGTGCACCGAAGCGATTTCCGTCATGGAGCCGTTTGTGCGGGCAAATTCGAACAATATTGAAGTGCGCCTGTTGCTCGCAGATTGCCTCACGCGTGGGCAGGACTGGGAAGGTGCAACTTCACAGTTGCAGGCCGTTCTCGCGCTCGCCCCTGGCCACATCGACGCTCTCAAAAGCCTTCAGCGCGTCAAAGCTGGCCAGCAGAACAGCTTGAAGCAGAAGGCACAACCCCGTCAGGAGAGTGTTGGGTTCGAACCGACCCTGAGAGAGGCCGAGTCGGCTATCCGGGTCCACGACTACGCTACCGCCCAGAAAGGGCTGGAAACCATTATTGCCGCACAACCTTCAAATACATCCGCGCGGCAGAGGCTCGCGGAGGTCTATTCCTCGACACGCCAATTCGCCAAGGCAATCGCCCAGTACACCGTGCTGCAAAATGACCCGGCACTTCGATCGCATGCGACTCGCCAGAAGGCTAAAAATCTGGAATGGAGTAGCCAATTCCGAGAGGCTGCGGACGCTTATCGGCAGTATTTACAGGGACGGCCGGACGACGCCGAGGCACATTTGGCACTCGCTAACGTGCTGTTGTGGTCCGGGCGTTATGCCGAAGCGATCCCAGAGTTTGAGGCTCTTCGGCAGTCGGCAGTTTCGAATATTGATATCGAGTTGGCTCTGGCGGAATGCTATGACCACCTTTCCCAAACTGAATCCGCCCTTCGAGCGTACGAAGCCGCCTTGCGAATCAAGCCAGACCACGCTGCCGCATCGGCGGGACGTGACAAACTCAGGCGAACTTTGGACGAGCGGCCCAGACGAGAAGCCTTTCAGTACCTTGCAGCGGGTGACCTGGATGCCTCACTCCAGTCGTTTCAGAAGTATCTCCAAAACCATCCGGAGCACGATGAAACTGTGCTTCAGATCGCCCGGTTGCACTCATGGATGCAACAATATCCCGGGGCGATTGATGCATACCGTGCGTATTTGAAAAGAAATCCCGACGTGTCCGTACAACGCGAACTTGCTCGTGTGCTGACGTGGGCGCGCGAATACCCCGAAGCGATAAAGGAATTCGAAGCGTTAACGCGAGGGCCGGAGCGAACGGTTGAAGACTACGAGCATCTCGTCGAGATCAATCTGTGGACTGGCAATCTGCAGTCTGCTGCGGCCTATGCAGATGAACTGCGGCAGTTGGACCCGGAAAGCGCCGTTGCCTCCCACGCGCTCACTCTCCAGCGGCAAAGAGTCGCCTATTTAGAAGGTCAAGCCGCCGATGCGTCCAGACTTGCAGACCGCAATGCGGCGGACACGCTGGCAACGACCGGACGGTTTCAGGAAGCCGGGTTAGCCTACAGAAAATACATGGCTTCTTATGGCTACGATCCAGTAATAGACTTGACCATCGCGCGTCTGCACAGTTGGGCTTCGGATTACGATGAGGCGCGGCAACTCTACACGAGGTATTTGCAGAAATATCCTGACGATCTTAAAGCACGCTACGAACTCGGCAACGTCGAAAGCTGGTCCGGCCACTTTGATGCAGCGAAATTTGAATACGAAACGGTCCTTCGGAAAGACTCCGACAACGTTGAAGTGCGTATGGCGCTCGCACGGGCGGGCGATTATGCAGGCGACGATCGTGTGGAGGTCCTCAACCGCTTCAAAAACGTGCTAGCCATCGATCCTGCTAATGCCGAGGCGGGAAAACGGGTGGGTGGCATCCGCCTGGAAGTGGCGCCGCAGGCAAGCTATGGTTTCTCCAGGTTTCGGGATTCCGATGGCCTGGATCGCTCCAGCCACTCGTTGGCGACCACCTTCACTTTCCACGGAGGCATTCGCCTAACGCCCAGCGCCGTCTATACGGAATTCGAACAGAACCGTCTGGTCCCCACTTCGGCTGAAGGTGCGGAACAGATCAACACCCGGATTGAAACCATCTCCGGCAAGACCGTTGGACGTGGTGCATATCTTGATTTTCGGATCGACCGCCCCCATTGGTCTATCACAACGCGTGGTGGAGCTTTTCGCTATCAGGCATCGGATTATCTGCCTCACGCTGAAGTGAACCTGGAATACCACCCGGGAAAAGCCGCTCGATTTCAATTGAATATCCGGCACTCCGACGCAGCGCCAGAGCTAAACACGATCGGCTCCGTTTTAGCGGGAATGACCGGCACTTCCGGCGAGATGCTCTATCAGCAATCGTGGCGGAACCGGTTTGCGCTGACGATGAGTGGTGGCATGACGCAATATGCGCCTCGGGAAAACATTGTGCCGGCAGACAGCCGATTGCTACGTGGAATGGCTCGTCTGGACTTTCGTCCATCGCGCAACTTTTCCATCGGATATGTCGGTCGAGTGAATCATTATGACCGGCATAGCCCGTTGTATTTTAGCCCCGATGTGTACGATACGCATGGTCTGGCCTACCGCATTTCAGGCCACATCACGCCAGCTTTTGCTTTCAATATCGACGGCGAAGTGGCCCACAGCCGAATCCTGACGACCAGTCTCGAAACGGCAATTGCCGGGCGGCTTACCTGGCGCATTCGACCGAGTTTCGAACTTCGAGGCCTGTACCGGTATGGCAGATCGGTCAGGACAGCCTTCGGTTCAACCATTTACCGCAGCGAAGGTCTCGAAATGGGCATTGCCAAGGTTTTCTAGAAGAATAGGGGACACACTGTATGGTTGCTCGCTTATATCGCCCGTTTTTTGTGGTAGCTGTTTTGTCCGGTACTATCGCGATCGCGACCTGGATCTATTTCAATGTGGCGCTGAACAAAGCAGCGGCTCAAGCATTTTTTGTTCGCACTTCGAGCCTTGTCTTGCTGGTTCTGTTCTTTATTGTCGCTGCTCGATACGCCGTGCTGGCCTGGTTTGCGTACCTTCAACACATTGAGAACACGACCACCTCGGCGATGTCCGGAGATCTGCCGCTGGTGAGCATCATCGTGCCGGCGTACAACGAAGGCAAATTGATCGTGTCATCGGTGGAGTCATTACTCAAGCAGGACTATCCCCTGATGGAGATCGTCATTGTCGATGACGGATCTTCTGATGACACTTACGCTCGCGCAACGATGCTTGCTGGACAATACGGCGATCAGAAAATTCGCGTCGTCCATCAAGAAAACAGCGGCAAGGCGAACGCGTTGAATCACGGCATTCAGGCAGCGAAAGGCTCGCTCATTCTTTGTATGGATGGCGACTCGCTACTCGAGCCACAAACGGTTCGTATGGCCGTGAGGCATTTTGCTGATCCCGCCGTCGGCGCCGTTGCCGGAAACGTGAAGGTCATCAACAGAAGGAACTGCCTTACCCGGCTGCAAACGCTCGAATATATTGAGGGCATCAGCCTGGTAAGGACCGCACACGCGTTTTTCCGGCGGGTGACCATTATCCCGGGTCCTATCGGTATCTTCAGAAAAGAGGTTCTCGAAAAACTGGGCGGCTATCGAGACGACACCTACGCCGAAGACTGCGAACTGACGCTGCGTATTCTAATGGCCGGCTGGAAAATCCAGTATGAAGAAAAGGCAATTGCCTGGACCGAAGCGCCGGAGACCTTGAAGGCCCTTTTTAATCAACGATACCGGTGGTCACGCGGAATCCTTCAGGCCATTCTCCGTCACAAATCCGAATTAGGAAAACCGTGGCGCCAATCGATGGACTGTGCCTTTCTCTGGATGCTGGTATTTGAGGCTTTCGCGTGGCCCGCAATGAACATCCTGGGTAATTTGTTGTTCATTCTCGTGGCCGCCTGGGTGGGTTTCCCACTGCTGATCGTCCTATGGTGGGCTCAGCTCACGATCCTCGACTTTGTCGCGGCGCTATTCTGCGTTGCCTTGGAAAAGGAAGATATTCGAATCGCTTGCTATTCCATTCTGTACCGGATGTTTTTCATACCGTTTCTTGATGTGATCAAAGTGTTTTCTTCAGTCGATGAGTTCTGCGGAGTCGGAATGGGATGGAGAAAACTCGAAAGGGTTGGCGCCATTAACGGCGCTTCACAACACATGGAGGCCACATGGAGCTAATTCCAATTCTTGCAACTATTATTGTCGTCACTACGATCGTGACGCTCATCTTCGCCTTGCTTTCTTACGTTGCGTACCGTGCTCGAGAGCGTCGAGCTCCGCATCAGCAGCGCGATCTCAATGTGCCTGAATTTTTTAGGCGTTATCAACCTCCACGTTAAGGGGTTTATGCGAAACACGACCAAAATGCCGCCCGTCAGACGCTTTGGTTTTTACTTTGCGATGGCCATCATACTGGCCCTATCGCTCCAGTTGCTGATCTATTTGTTGCTGCTGGACAACACCATCGGACCGTTCTCGCTGGCGTCCTTGGGGGCGGACGTCCATACGAAATGGGACCGTACGGTTGGCCTTGTGGTCAGTCCTTCGACGGCGCGAATTGCCCCCTCCCACGTCATGGAGGTCGAACAGTGGGAAGCTTTCTTTCGAATCAACAATCTGCCTTTTCGACGGGTGGAGGAGCAGGATCTTGGCGATCAGGTACCGGATGTACTGGTGCTGCCAGACGTCGAATGTCTGTCGGATGCGAGTCTCCGAGCGCTCCAGCACCATCTGGATATTGGCGGTGGCATCATCGCATCCGGGCCAGTCGGTGTACGGGACGAGCAGGGAACTTGGCGGGGCTGGGAGTTCTTCACATTTCTAACCGGTACACGTGAACCTAAAATCGAAGCTTCCGGCAGTCCGGCTTTTGTTAGTTTCCGCGGCGATAGCATCTTTTCCGAGGCCCTACCCGCGGGTCATCGGCTTAGTCTCCTACCTCAGGATCTGACAATCGTCCGAGCCAACTCGCCGGACGCGTACTGGAGTGACTGGAAACTCAGGCCGATGGGTACTGGAATTTTGGATACGACACTAGCCACCCGCACCTATCATGGAACAGGGCGTGTTTTGTGGTTCGGGTTCAACCCAGCCCCAGCAAGTTTGATGGATCGTCCAGAACTTCTGCTTTCGTCTCTCCGCTGGACCAGCAAGCAGCCGATGGCTGTCAAAGGAAGCTGGCCGGAGGGAAAGGCCGCCGGCCTGGTTCTCGCACAAGAGCTTCAAGGCAATCCGCAGGATGCGGCTGGAGTCATCCGCTACTTGCAGGCCGAACGCGTTCCCTCAACCCTGTTGGTGGATGCAAAAGTAGCCCTTTCCGAAGAGGTGCGCTCCAGTAAATCCGTTGATTTTGCGTGGTTGAGTGATCGCAGTCGTTCGCTTACAACTCTTCCCGCGCCGTTGCAAACAGCGGTCCTGGTGCTTGGCCGAAGAAGTGCGGAAAACATGATAGGGCGGCCGGTTTATGGAGGGGCTGTTCCGTACGGTCTGGTGACTTCGGAAACGCCCGAGGCACTCAATGCAGCAGGGTATCGGTACTATTTCGAGCGGCTCAATGTTACCAGCGCCGTACCAGAGCTCATCGAATTTCCGATCTCGCTTCTCTTTCCATTTCAAAAGAGTTACGTCGCCCGGATATTTGCCACGGGCGATAGCGACTTTCAGGCCATCGCCCATTTCGAGAAACCTGATGCAACTGATATAGCATTAGAGGATACATTCGTCAGCGACATGGATCGCCTCGTTTCCATTCGTGGTCTTTACACTCTGTATTTTCATACATATTTGCTCGGCTCGCCGGAGTACCAACGCACCCTTCATGCTGTGGTTCAAGACGCGAAGCGAAGAGACTTATGGTTAGCTGATGCTTCCGAGGTGACGGATTGGTGGATCGCTCGACATAACGTCGAAGTGGATTTGGAACAGGTTGGACCGCGGCGTTTCCGCCTGGGCATCACAAATCGCGGAGACCGTAATCTCAAAGGTTTTTCCGTTAGACTATACTTGCCGTTTACTCCATCCGATGTCGATTTGGAACCCGCGTTACTACAGCTAGACCGCGCTACCTCGCTCCGGGTTCCCAACGAAGATGCCATTGACGTGCTATTTCCCAACCTCAAGGGACAAACGCACTACCCACTAATGATCCGAATGGACTAGCCCTTTCTGGAGAAAAGGACTCTGCTTCCATACGTTTCGTGCCACCACAGAAGAGGGATTTTGACTTGCTGCACTCTCTTGTAAGCTGCGCTCCATGGGGTGTGCAGCATGATAATGAACGATCTTCTGATAGCGGTTTCGCAACAGAGTCTCTTCCTCGCAGAAGCTCGCATTCGCGGTTGTGCAGCGTGCAGCAAACGCGCAAACATTCTCTTCGAGCGGATCCTGGACGAAGTAACAGGGCGCGGCGCGCGCACTTCATATGTGTTGCCGTCTCCTGCCCTTTGTCCGGCCTGCGACGCTCCCATCACCGAGACCACTTTGGTGGAAGTACGTTCTCGCCGATACCGCTGACTAGACGAAAGTCCTGATCGCCATTCCGAGCCTAGTGCCAGTTCGATGGCTTGTCTTTCCAAAGGCCTAGGGCGACTCCGCGGGATCTTTTTGTGCCGGATTTCATGGCATCTTTGATGAGCCATTAGAAAATTCTGGGCACCTTCTGCCAGGTCCGTTTATACCTTTGGACTATTCCAAAGATACTAGCCCCAACCGTACATTTGCCTTGCACGACACAAACTAACGGACTACGCCCCCGGACCACAGTCTTGGATTCGTCCTATAGAATCCAGCTTTAAATCCCGGCATACCAGTGGATTTGCCGAGGGTGTCGAGTTCAACGGATGGTGGAGTCCATGAAAGAGCTCGCATGAGTAGTATAAAATTCGCGCAAGAAGCACATATCAACAAACACTTTCCTGTACCGGATACGCAGCCTGTACAGGTTGGCCCGGGCAACACTTATTCGTTATCTGCTGCTCCCTCGCTGGAGGCCTCAGAGGATCGAAAGGTGGAACGCATCCTTGCCACGGCTCGGACACTTTTAGCTGTGTCCCTGCTCGTCGCGATGTATCTCGGCCCTGTCGAGTCGGGTCTCACTTACCTGAGCTGGGTGTTACTTCCTGCATATTGTGCCTACAGCATTTTCATGTTGGCTGTGCAGCGATTGACCGAAGTGCCGGTTCGGATAATGCGTCTTGCCAGCCATATCGGCGACATCGTATGGGCCGGGGCGTTGACGCTCATCTTTTCGGGAACCGTCTACAGTCCCTTCGTCGTCTTCTTGATCTTTCCACTACTGGCAGCCGCCATGCGGTGGGGCTTCCGGGCGACGCTCACGACGACCGCTATCACCATTGCCGTCTTATTCGTCGTGCTCTGGATTACACCCGCTGTCTTTGTTCAGCACCAAGTAAACGCCGCCGAACAGAACAAGTTTTGGATCGGCTCTATTTCTTTATCGATTTTGGGGTTCCTTTTAGCCTATCTCGGCGACCATGAAAAGCGGCTTCGCGTTGAAGCAACGGATGCCGCGCGCATTGCCGACCAGACCCATCAGGCAACCACTCCAAATGACACCATCGCGGTGGTCTTCGACGAATTGTTCCAAGGGTTTGCACCTGCTCAGCTTCAGTTGGCGATTCACGAGATTCCTACTGGACGGATTCACGTCTGGGAATCGAGCATGGCGGCAACGGGGCGCCGGGGAAAGCTCCTCTGGAGAGATTTGGACTTTTCTCACCGAGAGGACTTGCTCTTTCAAGATGCCCGGTACCATCTTTTCGGTATCCGATTAGTTGGATCCGGCGATGGGTTGTTCGACATCCACGCCTTCGATGTCGCTGGCGCACCGATAACTAAACCTCACTACAAACTCGACAACGAGTCGTTTCCAGAGCGCTTTCGATCATTCGTATCTGTGCCCCTCGTGTTCGGCAGTGAATGGGAAATCCGCTTGTTCCTGTGGGACCCTCTTCAGGGAAAGGTGAACCGCAATACCTTGCGGGCCGTGACGGATTCCACCAATCGCCTGGCGTCGACGATTTTCGCGGCGGCGCTCCAGCAACATCTGAGAAGCCGCGCCACGGCTGAAGAACGTTCTCGAGTCGCACGCGAACTTCACGACGGGATCATGCAATCGATGGTAGGTCTGGATATGAAGATGGAAGTCGTGAAGAAGATTTGTACACGCGAGTCCTATCCCATTCTCAAGGAAGTCACCTCCATCCAACAGGTACTTCGCAGTGAAATACTTAGCCTTCGGGAGCTGATCCAGCACAGCCGGCACCTGGATATTGGACCGACTCAGTTAGTGCCCTTTCTTTCCGAGACCGTCAGCCGATTCCAGAGGGAATCGACTATCGTCGCGCGATTCATTTGTGAACTGGAAGAAGCGCATCTGCCGGCATCCACCTGCTACGAAGTTGCACGCATTGTCCAGGAGGCCCTCACGAACGTGCGCAAGCATAGTGGGGCCACGAACGTCATCGTGCGTTTTGCTCAGCACCTCGACCAATGGGTACTGGTGATTACGGACGACGGCAGAGGCTTCGATTTTGTTGGACGTTACACGCTGGCCGACCTGGATGCGGCCCGCAAAGGTCCAGCAGTGATTAGGGAGCGCCTGCGATCGATCGGCGGTGACATGATCATTGAATCCGCCCCGAACAGAGGCGCCCGTATCGAGATTACGTTTCCCACGGAGGGTAAATGACGATCAACAGGAATTTGATCCGTATACTCATTGCCGATGACCATCCCATGTTTCGCGATGGTCTTCGCGCAATGCTTCAGGAGAGCGAAAATTTTGAAATAGTTGGGGAAGCCGCCAATGGAAGTGAGGCCTTGACCCTAACACGCCAGTCCATGCCCGATGTGCTTCTGCTGGACGTGTCCATGCCAGTAATGACGGGATTTGATGTGTTGCGGGAGCTGGCACCGCTCATGCATAACGTCCGATGTATTCTCCTTACGGCCGGCATTGATAGGGCTCAGACTATTCTTGCGCTGCAGTTAGGGGCAAAAGGCGTCGTCTCGAAAGACTCGGCGTCGGAGATCTTGTTTAAAAGCATCCATTGCGTCATGGACGATCAGATATGGGTCAGCCGGGATTTTGTTCCTGATCTGGTGGGCAAATTGAAAACGGCGACCCTGAGTTCCGCTCTTGAAGTGGGTGGAACTGGCCTCGTAAAGCCGAGCTTTAACGAACTCCTGACGGTAGTTCCCGAAAAAGCCTCTCCGGCGGCGGAAACGCCACGCTCGTCTGGGAACGGAGCGAACGCTGGGAAATTTGGATTAACGGTCCGAGAACGCGAAATTGTAACTGCGATCGTGGACGGGCAAAGCAACCGCGACATTGCGATAACGTACGGGATCAGCGAATACACCGTAAAGCACCATCTCACCCGTATTTTCGACAAAGTCGGCGTATTCAGTCGGCTCGAATTGGCCATGTTTGCAATTCATCATGAGCTGTCCAGTCAGGTCCGTGCTACTACTACTGGGCCGCAGAGTTGAAACCCGGTCCCGGCTTTATGAACGTCTTTAATATAAGGATGGCCCGAAGGAGCCGGTTTCTCGTTTGGACGTATATACTTAGATGCCATATGGCACTTAGGTGCTATGATATTGAATGTTCTGGCTAGGTGCTATATACCTTCTGGCGATTCACAGGGCACCCTGAATTCGAGTTTCATACAGAAGCAATTAAACGACTGCACCCCACGAGCTAAGGAGGCTTCAATGAAAGCAAAGGCCAATGCAGCTTGCATCAGCCTGATGAGGAAAGATTTCGACGGACTCAGATATTTTGAGCCATGTAATTTTCACGTCCTGGCAACGAGCCAATTCCGGCTGAGGGGTGTATAGCAGTGTCCAAAACACAAGACATTCAAATACTTATAGCGGATGACCACTCGATCTTCAGAGATGGTCTGCGCAAACTACTTGAGGCCGAGGGCGGGTTCATCGTCGTCGGCGAGGCCACTAACGGCGAAGAAGCCCTAAATCTGGTTCGAGAACTCCGGCCAGACGTTCTACTGTTGGATATTTCCATGCCTCGGCTGAACGGTCTCGAGGTTCTGAGGAGATTGCCGAAGAGTACATCTTCGCTTCACACTATTTTGTTAACCGCTTCCATCGAGAAGTCTGAGATTGTCGAGGCTCTTCTTCTGGGGGCGCGCGGCATTGTGCCTAAACAGTCGGCATCGCAGATGTTGTTTAAGAGCATTCGATCGGTGATGGCGGGCGAGTTTTGGGTGAGCCGCGATATGGTGTCCGATCTGGTCGAGACATTGCGTGGACCGGCCATGGCTGGTCCGGGGGCCTCGAAGACTTTTGGCCTTACCCGCCGTGAGCTTGAGGTCATCGCAGCAGTCGTCGATGGCCAAGTGAACAAAGACATCGCCCAAACGTTCCACATCAGCGAATACACCGTCAAGCATCACCTGACACGAATTTTCGACAAACTCGGAGTATCCAATCGCGTTGAGTTAGCGATGTTCGCCATCAACCACGACCTGATCAAACAGATGGACGACAACAGGGTTGAAGAACATTCCGCGTCCTCGCCGGAAACGAAGCGCTAACTATAGGCTAGCGGGTAATTCCTACTCCTATTTTTCGAAATCGATGAGAGATTCGAACTGCACGAGCGGTGACCCGATGGGTTACCGCTCGTGCTCAGGCTTGATCCCAGCACCTTTGCCGACTACCAACTCTTCTTCTTTCGCAATATGATTGACCTGGGCTTGCTCGCCGGTCTCCTGGTCGAACTAGCAACTGGACCAAGAGCAAAAAGGTAGAATTTACTCATGAATCTACTGATGGTGTCTCCGTTTTTTCCGAGCCCCTCGTCCGGAGCACGCACTCGTGTTTACCATCTCCTCAAAGCATTGGCCCGGGAATATAGCGTTTCACTGGTAGTGTTAACTGCCGATGCGCATGAAGCGGAAGATGGTGTGCCTGAAGGGATGAAACTGAAGCGGTTTCTGAAGGTACCGTGGCCCACTTTCCCGCCTAAACGGGTACAGCAGGCGCTAGGCATAATACGTGGAAGGTCCGGTTTACTGGATTCCTATCGTGTAAAAACGGTACAGCACGTACTCGACGATCTTGTTGCGAGGGACCATTATGAAGTGGCTCTCTTTGAAAGTGCCTTCATGGCAGGCTATCGGCTCCCTCAGGATACCCGGGTCATTATCGACGAGCATAACATCGAATATGAGTTGCTTTATCGTACCTACCAGCGCGAAAACTCGCTCGTCCGCAAATGGTATAACTGGTGGGAAAGTCGTCAAATTAAGCCCGTTGAGTTAGAGCGTTGCGGCAATGCCCATGGGGTGCTCGTGACAAGCGAGCGAGAAGCCGTGCTCTTGAAAGCTCTCTTACCAGATAGCATGATCGCCGTTGTTCCCAATGGAGTCGATACCGAGGCTTTTCAGTGGGCCAGTCAAGAGCAACTTCCAGACCGCATTATCTTTACGGGCGCGATGAGTTATTGTCCCAACGTTAATGCCGTACTCTATTTCGCAAAGGAATGCTGGCCGCTCATTCGTTCGAAAGTTCCTACCGCGACTTGGCAAATTGTCGGCCGAGATCCGCCACCTGTGGTCCAGGCTTTGGCGAAGCTGCCGGGTGTCTCTGTCACCGGACCTGTTCCTGATGTGAAACCTTACCTTGCCGTTGCGACCGTAGCCATTGCCCCTCTGCTCATCGGGAGCGGCACGCGCCTCAAAATTCTTGAGGCATTCGCCATGGGCAAAGCGGTGGTATCAACCAGCCTGGGATGCGAGGGTCTTGCCGTCGTATCGGGCCAACACTTAATCGTGGCAGATCAACCAGAGGTGTTTGCACGATCTGTCGTTGACCTGCTGCAAAATGCGGAGCAAAGAATGGCACTGGGAATTGCAGGCCGGGCTCTTGCCGAAACTTACAGCTGGCAACGATGTGGTGACGATGTCATACGTGCGGTAGAGAAAATCATAAGGTGAGCCTTGAAGTTATCCCACAATTTCGATTGTGCGTTGGAATATGAATAGACTGCGCAAAGTGATACGGAGTACCGTTATTTCGCTCCTAGGTCAGGGCGTAACCTGGACATCGACCCTGATTTTGACCATCGCCTATGGACGCTTCCTGGGCCCTGTCAAATTCGGAGAACTCTATTTCGCCATCACCTTTGTTGCTCTTATTGGCTTTCCTATTGACGCTGGTTTTAACCAACAGCTCACGCGTGATGTGGCGCAGCAGCCATCAAAAGCTCTGCAGTATGTCACTAATATTCTCTGCTTCAAAGTCGTCCTCTGGGTTGTCTTATATGGATGCGCTCTCCTGCTCTGCAGGTTGCTCGGTTATTCGACTGAAGTCTGTACACTGGTCACGATTTGTGGAATCACTCTTCTGATAAGTTCGATTGCCAATCTCATGAGTGCGTTGCATTACGCCTTTGAAAGAGTGGTGTTTCCAGTCGTTGGCAACATTCTGGAGAAGGGCTTAGGGGGGCTGATCGGAGTTGTCCTGCTCGCTAAAGGCGCAAGCATCCAGGTCATGGCACTTGTGCTGCTCGGCGGCGCTTGCGTGAACATGCTCTGGCAATCCGCCTGGCTTCTGCGTCTGGTGGGTATTCCCTGTACTTTTGACATTCCCCTCGCACGAAAGTTGCTGCGGACGAGCATTCCCTTCATCCTTTATGGTGGGCTGGCAGTGATCTATTACCGTATTGACACTGTCCTGCTCTCTTTGATGACAAGTACCGCTGCCGTAGGTTGGTACGGAGCCGCATACCGCATCTTCGATACGCTGGTATTTTTACCTAGCCTCGTCATCAACGCAATTATGTATCCCGTTTTCTCGAAGCTCTCTGCGCATTCTCAGACGGAGTTGAAGACGGCGGTAGAGAAGTCTTTGAACTTTTTGCTCTTCTGCTGTATTCCGATTTCTACCGGTTTGCTTGTGGCAGCTCCGAAGGTGGTTGGTTTTCTCTATCACCGATCAGACTTCGTCAACGCCATTCCCGTGATGCAATACCTTGCACCTGGCTTGCTCTTTCTCTACATCAACAGCGTGCTGACTTCTGTGCTGATCAGCACAGGGCGAGAGAAGAAAATTACAGTCATGGCCGGGATCGCGCTGTTGTTTAATCTGGGACTCAATCTGCTCCTCATTCCTCTGTTTCAACAGATAGGCGCCGCCATTGTGACCTCATTGACAGAATTATTGTTGATGATTACTGCACTGATGTTCATTCCTCGTTCTCTGTGGCCAATCGGAAGTGTAAAAGTAGGATTTAAGTCTATCCTGGCTGGTCTAGTAATGGGACTGGTAGTCTGGTTCCAGCAGGAGAAGACTCTTCTGGCTATTTTGCCGGTGGCTGCGCTTGTCTATTTTGGTACGGCGACCCTACTTGGTACGATTCCACGTGATGATGTCAGAGCATTTTGTAATTCCATACCTCTATTCGGCATAGAAGAGGAAACACCAAGGCTGGCGTTGGGACAAGACACTGCCGTGGTTCAGCGTGAAGTGGAGTGAGACGCCAACTTCCCACGCTGATCTGCCAATCAAGACGTTCTTGGCCGACTGAACACATTTTCACGCGGCCTCGAAATATCTGCTAGCAGCTACCGATGTTCTCCAGAACACTTCGATGCTTTGTTCGGCGCATCTACCAAGCTCGCGCGAGAATTCTCCAGGCTTGAGCCATCGTTCCAGTACTAAGCCGTTCCGACAATCGGCTGTATAGTTGAACTCCCCATCCGCGGCGACGCGTCCCAGTAGCTCGACACACTCGAGCCCCTCCGGCTTAAACTCAGGAAGATTCACCTCAAACGACAGGTATGGGACAGGACGATGCATACCCCGCAAGATGCTCGGTTCATGGCCCTCGGCATCAATCTTGACAAAGAAAGGGAGGCCGTGCTCCGCGATTAGCTCGTCCAGCGTGATCGTCTCGACCTTTTTCTTTTGCGCAAAATCGAGGCGCTGCCCAAAACGGCTCTCATCGCCCCTCAACGTCTCGACCCATTTCTGACTCAGAGTGTTCTGCGCACATCCAGGGGCATCGATCCACATAGTTACAACCGTCTTTCTGTCACTCACTGCTTTGTCAACGATGATCACGGGCTTTCTGCGTAATCGGTACTCCAGGAACCTTTGCTTTAGAACCACCTGGTTGGCCTCATCCGGATCGACCGCCACCACGCTGGCCCCTAATCTCAGGAAGATATCAGTCTTCCTTCCCTGGTTTGCCCCAACATCAAAGATCAAGTCTCTTTTCCGAAATCCTGTGAGAAGATTGCGGTAGAACTCAACCTCCCTAGATCTATCGTCGATGAATTGCCTATTTGCCATCCGCCAATAAAGATCATATGTAATCGATCCCTTCAACCGCTGATAGAGACCGACCCGTCTCAGTAACGTTTGAATGTGCGGCTTAAGTGCTTGCATGGTTAAACCTTTCGTTGTCGGCCAGCGCTAGACGGCACAAAGCATCTTCCCGGACGCTCCGGCCGCCTCGCTCTCGGCGCCGACGCGATCGTGACGACGCTGGCCGTTATCTCAAGAAAGTCTATTTTTTATAGTTTGTCCCAACATCAGAGATCAAGTCTCTTTCCCGAAATCCCGTAAGAAGATTGCGGCAGAACTCAATCTCTCAGACCAACTATACTTGAAATCTTCCCGCTCTCCGCGGTCAGTCTTGAGCAATCAGCGGAGGCAATGAGACTTTGGTTTTCTGGCTGAAAGCGGATCGTTGACTCGCATGGAGCGGCGCACGTCCCGGCGAAACAAGAAACCGCAGTGCCGCCGGACCAATCAGGGGAAGCTGAAGGCAACCGCGCGCTTCACTCTAGTCGGCTTGGCCCGAGAAGAAACACAACGTGGTCGGTCTGCGACAGCGCGAAATCTTGCGCAACCAAGATCCGGATGGCCGAGCTGATAGCTGACCTTGGACTACAGCGCCGACATTGTATTGCCGACTACCGACGGACGGGATATCCGGTTTCGCCGCATCACCTCACCCAGCCCCGCCAACAACTGTGGGTTCGATCAACTGGGCCTCACCCGTACCTGAACGTTTAACCCACACGATCCACATTTCCGCTCACCCCCGCGAAACAAAGTTGGTGGAAGAAAAACACACTTCGTTGAGGGGAACATGCACTTGGCGCGTAAAACAGCCCCAAAACGTCACCTTCTGTGCCGTTTTTTGGCAGTCGTTTTCTCGTTTTTCCCTCCTCACGCCTTGGCGAGACTTTTGCCAAAGGCAGTCGGCTGCAACCGTGTTCTGAGGAAATAGTCGGTGAGCTGAATCCTCCTATCGGGAGTCACGGTAGCGGGCAAGATGCCCAACGCCAATTCGACTTTTCAGAGGAGGAACTGCCATGAAGATCCGCTTCCCGAGTGCGAACATCTCTGCCCTACTTCTTACGACAGCATTAATAATCGCCGTTGCATTACCTGTGCAAGGCCAGACGGCAGACTCGTACGTGCCTGCGCTGCGGGCCAGTGATGGTGCCGATCTGGGAATCGCGTTGGTGAATCCTACCTTGACGGAAGCCAAAGTGACGCTGACCGCGCGAAGTTACAGCGGGGCGATCATTCAGAGCGACGGTATCACCAATCCCGTCACCCTGACTCTACCAGCGTCGGGTCAGATCGCCTTACGAGCTCCGGAATTATTTGGGACGGGTATTTCTGGGCAGGCCGGCTGGGTGCAGATATCGGCTTCAACACCCGCTGTAAAAGGTTTCTTTTTGGCCTTCGATTCGGGGTTGA